>Ga0209825_1000714_pt1 | contig 20018 bp, 17 predicted proteins | sample EN8Hudsemesocosm_FD_184631 | JGI IMG/M metagenome (GOLD analysis project Ga0209825, IMG submission 184631) | Methane-oxidizing microbial communities from mesocosms in the Hudson Canyon - EN8B Hudson Canyon (SPAdes) (version 2) | ecosystem: Environmental > Aquatic > Marine > Cold seeps | place...
TACACCAAGCGGCTGAAGAACTCTCTGTTGAAACCAAACAGCTTCGCACTGAAACCGAAGACTATCTCAGCACACTCCCATGGCCGGGAAATGTGCGTCAGCTGGAAAACACCTGCCGCTGGCTAACTGTTATGGCTAGCGGTCGCGAAGTACATATTACAGACCTCCCCCCTGAGTTACTCGACGCAGAAAACGCAGTACCCACAGGTAGTACTTGGCAAGAGGCACTTAAAAAATGGGCTGACCAAGAACTTAAAAAAGGCAAGAGTGGTGTGTTAGATACCGTTGTACCGGAGTTCGAACGTATTATGATTGATGCTGCTTTAAACTATACTGGCGGTAGACGACGTGACGCCTCAATATTACTAGGCTGGGGGCGGAATACCTTAACGCGTAAGATTAAAGAGCTCGACATGAACTTTGATGAGATAGATGAAGAGCCATAGATCATTTTTAATTAGGCTTATTTGTCTTTACGGCAGACACTGTGTTTAGAGGAAAATATTCCCGTGTAGGTCGGAATTTATTCCGACAAAGGCTCAATCGTCAGCATTTGTCGGAATAAATTCCGACCTACACGAGATAGATTATCGCGTACTTTGAGCACCTTAAAGCCCCCACTTCAAATTACTGAACTTCGCGCCAATAAATAATTCGGTCATGACCTCGATACTGCCCAAACGATGCTGTGGTACTAGGCGGGTTCTGTAAGGTTCCGTCACCATCCCAGTCATATTGTAGCCAAGGAAAAGTGAGCAACTCTATACTCACATCAATATCCCCATCATTGCCTGCACCGGGCGCCGTAAATAGAAAACCTGCTTCACCACCAATGAGCAAAGGGTTATAGCTAAAGTCTGAGGTTCCCGAGCCCACAGGAATTGCAGTATGATTCTCTGTACCGGATGCTCCTAGTGGGTCCACCGCAATGGTTGATAATAAGTTTGTGCAATTATCAGTGGTGTTCAATACATACTGTCCAGAGGTGGCAGCCAAAAATTCTGTATAGGCCTCCATCGCGAGGTCATCTGTTTCTGGGCCATAAGCATTTTGCATCACCATGCGACCATATCGGTTACTGTCACCACCACTGCCAGCAGCCGTAGGTACTACGTCGGGAACTGCAGAAGCATTAGCGCCATCTACATCCTGAAAATCGTTAATCACCACGCTCAAGCTAGAATCGAATGGCCCTATTTCTGCGTTCGCATTTTTCGTATAACGATATAAGTCAGCCGCATCAAATGAGTAGGTCATAACGCCAGCGCCAACTGCAGTCAAAGCCTCCCCTGCTGACAAAGTAGTTTCTACTGCCATTAAAGCGATTCCATCCTTACCAGTTTGAGTATCTGTAAGTGGAAACACTCGTGTGATATCTCCCGCTAACAGTTTCATAAAATCTGAAACCGTATAATTCTGAGTTGCTTCACTTATCGTTGCTGCATTCATTGCCGTAATCGTTAAGCTTGGCACTTGTAAAGGATCATACGTAAAGTCCTGCCCAATATAAGTAAAATCACCACATGACGAGTCAAACCCTCCTGAATTAACAACTACATCAAAATGGTCTGGATAAAAACGTCCGATATTTTCACTGGTTGATGCTGCAATCGCTTGAAAAAAATAAGCAGGTGGTGTCGCTGTAATAGTAAACACTCCTACTTCGCTCACCGATTGGCTATTCGTGATATCGCCATCATCAAAATCTAAAGTTGTAAGCCCCAAGTCTCCGTTAACACTCCCAGTGTCAGTAGGTGCAATAAGATTCAAACTCAAACCCACAGGCGAAGCAGAGGGTGTTTGATAACTTAACGCTGTTGTTTTTGATGCATCTGCACATTCAGCAATGGCATTTAAATCAAACGCACTCCCTGCTGCCACAAACTTGGTACAGCTCGCATCACCCGAAGTGCATGCGCTACTTGCGTTGTTCGTACTTAACGTTATCGTGTTAGGACGCACGACAAAGGAGTTCACACTACCGGCCACATCATCGGTACCCGCAACCAAATCATCATGAGTAAAATTAATACCTAAAATCTCACCCGCATCTAAATGAGTGATATCGACCGTCGCTTCACCACTATTAAAACCCAATACAAAATTCGTTGCCGTGGGGGAGCTGTTATCGCTTACGTTAGTATTATTTAAGCCGATAGGCGTATTAACCGCTCCTGCAACACCCGGTGTATCAGGATCATAATTCACGCTAAACCAAGCTTTTAAGTTTTTGCTTCCAGTAAAACCAGTCAGTATCGAACACGCGCCACTACCGGTTTCACTCTGGCCAATCGCTGTAACCGTTACTGAGCTAGCACTCCCACAAACAAAGTTTCCCGGGTCAGTGATGGCAAAGCCAGTTGTTCTAAAGTCTGTACCGGTAGACGCCGTTGAATTAACGGAGGCATCGCTATCAGTCGCCGTTACTTTTAAATCAGAATTTTCATTTTTATGGAATAAATAAACACTCGCGGCACCACTTTCTGAACCATCTAAGGTAATACTGCTAATTGTTGTACCGCCTGAACTGGCCGCATAAAAATCACTATTTGTGTTCTCATCTGATGTTAGATCAATCGTACCGGTATAATCAGTTTTTTGGGTGCTGCCGTCTGCGCACATGGCTTGAATATCGATAGTTGAACGTGTACTTGGGCAAGCTAGCCCAAAGTTGGGCTGGCTTATGTCAAAACTTCCTAACGTACACGAGGTACAGGAAGAACTATCTCCCATAGCAGTTGTGATTTCAGCACTACTTAACACATTGTCATACATTCGTATTTCATCAAGGCGCCCATAAGCAGAATTTCCAGATACAACGTCATAGGTTGAAGAGTTATCACCAAAATAAACAGGTCCTAAATCACCGAGCACACCATTTGAGTTAATGGTTTGCGATGCAGTCTCACTCCCGTTAACAAAAATTCTGATGTCATCATTCGGCATATCCCAAGTCACAGCAACATGCACCCAAGTACCGGCGGTTATCGAATTTGAACCAGTATATAAATCAAAGTCATTATCTGAACTATCTTCTAGGGAAAAATGAAGCCGTCCATCATTCTCCTTAGAAAGCGCAAAATACTTGTCTGCAGAATTACCAAAAACGCTAGAAGTCGCATCCAGTAAAATTCTATGACCACTGCCATCCCAATCCTGCTCGGCACGATACCAAAGCATAATTGTACCGTCATTACCCATGGCATCGTTAATATCTAACGTGGAGTTAATCGCATCGATCGTTGAGTAACTGCTGTTGTCAGGAATCATTGTCCCTTTACAAAAATACCCTGCCGAATGGCTTTCAGCGTTACCAACACTCAAGCCGGTATTTTCATTGCCAGAAGCATCATCAATAGTGACTCCCGCTCCACTCCAGGCCGTTTGCTCAAACGCGAGATGGCTGAGCACTCCCGCACTACAAGCATGGGTTTCAGATAAAATATTGCTAATATCTGTTTGCGATAAAGCACGGTTATACATGCGCACTTCGTCAATATTGCCTTTAAAACGATTATTGGTTTCACCGCTGTTAGTCTCGCCACCTATCGATGCCGAACCAGTATCTACCCCCCAAGTACCGGTATAACTTGCTTGTGTTGTATCGAGTAAGGTGCCGTCACTAGCATAGGTATAGATAGTGCGCTGTTTATTGGTTATATCAGCCACTGCTGCAATGAAATACCAAGTATCATTATTGATTACCGCCCCCGTATCCAAACTAATCGGGCTTATTCCTCGTGAATAAAAACGTATACGCCCAGCCCCAGGCTCCCCAAGACTGATGGCATAACCCTGTGTATTAGATTCATCATCTGCAAAAATACGTTGACCCGCCCTGGTACGATCGTCAGTACGCACCCAAGAGGTCATCGTAAAATTTGTCGTTAAATTTGGGAAACCAGCGACTTCAATATAATCACCATTCGTCCCGCCTGCATCATCAAAACCGCCATAACGACATGTGCCCGGATCCCCACTAATCGCGGAGCCCACACTTGCGGTGACGGCACCATTAATGGCTGTGCCATGATAACCATTAGCACTGGAATCTATCACCTCACCTACGGTACCGTTCCAACTAGTTTGCTCCATCTGCCAATTCGCGAGTGCCTGACAATTTGTTGACGTAAAAACCATGTCACAACTTGTGCCACTGCCATCATCACAAACCAGTGTGTTATCGGGTGTAATACTTTCACCGGTTAAGGAAAAAGTAACTGTCTCTACCACTGTGTGGTCAATATTAAATGACGTGCTACCAGTAAAGATGAGAGAAGTTTCAGAGACCCCGTCGATCTGAAAATCTAAACTAACCGAATCAGCACTTAAAGTAGAGCAAGTGGCATTTGTGCAGGCTTTTACTGTCACTGATTCATCAGTACAGATAGAACCCTCTGCATCATGTTCAATTTCATAGTGATGCACAGACGGAGCTGAACTTTCACAAAAACTAGGCGCATTGATATTATCTGCATCGGCAGGCGTATAGGTGTAAGTACTGTTTTCTTTGAGAATCAACTTGGTTTTAGCGGCAATACCACCATTAATTGTAGAATTTTTTTCTATGTTCGTTTCACTACCGTTCACATATATAAAGGCGTTAATTACTGCACCTTCTTCAATTTTTAATGTCTTGTTGAAAATCATTAATACGTTGGCAGGGTTTCCTCCGACATTAATTTTCACCCCCTTTTTTATGGTAGCATCATTTTTTATGTAGATAATTGCAGTACCCGTACCACTGTAGGATACGGTTTGGTTTTCGGATGTTTTCCAACTATTATGCGCGTAAGTGGTCCCGCCTACGACTGTTGATGAACTGAAATTTCCTGTAGAACTATAACTAGGATATGGGCTAGCTGCGGTAAACGACTCTGGGCTACAGCTTGAACCATTACAAGTGACGCCACTTTCAATGCTATCAACCGAATTGGTTGTGAACGTTTGCGGCCCTGGGAAAATATCTGAGCATTGTGTGCCGTAAGCTTCGCCGATCATCATTAAGCTGATGACAATGAGTAGTAACAAACGATTCATTATCTACAAACTCCTGGCGCGGACTTCAATAGAGCGCTGCGCTTGCTCAAAACCTGTGCCGCACGTTGCTGCACTCCGAAAGGTGAAGTAATCGACAGTCAAAACGGTATCCTGAGTACAGCTTAAAGTGGTAACACAATCGGTTAAACCTGCCTTAGCATTGACCGCATTGAAATCAAGCTCTCCCCCAACCGCACTACAAACTTGGCCACCGACAAACACCCGATTTAAGGCTATTTGTGCACCGCTTTCTGCTGCATAAAATGCGCGCATAGAGTGTAAGTCCTGACCAAAACCCAAGTTTGAAGACTCCGTCAAATCACTCATCGCAACAACGATCAGCGATAAAATGACAATCAGAAAGATCGTAGCCGGCAAACCGATCCCTTTTTGTTTTAACGGATTTATAGGTCTATATTTTTGATTAGGGTACATTACGAATTTGCACCTCTTGGTTAATCGCTTGCGTGGCGCCGTGATTACCCGTCACAATGAAACTCATCGTGACTATTGCACTACGTGTTAATGCGCCTGCGGTGTAAGTAAACGCGCCTGTATTCAATCGGTTACCGATCACTGTTTGGTTTTTTAAGGTCGAGCCTGTTGCAAAGGTATTATGGTAACCATAATCACTATAGCGATATAAAAAACCACTATCGAAGCAGTGCATCACAGGATCTTGCACAATATAAACACGATTGGTCGGTGAGTCAGCAATAAAACGGTGGCTTGCAGCTAATTCTACTGTCACCGCTCCCGCGGTACTACCCGCACTTATCTGGCTCATTAATCCACTAACCACCCCAGGGTTAGGCAAACTGTATAAATTCGTTAGGCTGCTTGGGTAAATAGCAACACGATCAATGCTGGTATCAACATCACTCGCTTCGTAATGTTGGAAAGGTACACTCTCAAAACTGCTCACATCATTAAGTATTGAAAACGATAAATAATCGGAACCTGCTTTTGAAGGGACAAACTCTACACACGTGCCACCGGCATTCATTCGAACACTATTTGGTAATGCTTGCCTTAATTCTCGGCTTACTTTCTCAGATACCAACCAACCAATGCTAGCCACTTGCTGACGTTCTGCAATATCCGCCATGCCCTGTGTAGTTCGCCCAACAAAATTAGTAATCCCCACCCCGAGAATACCAACAATCACGATGGTCACGACCATTTCAACCAGGGTAAAGCCCATCTGACGATTTGTTAAATTAAGAGGCCTTAAATTAAGGAACATTAGTAATTCCCCTTATAGGCCGCGAACGTCATGGGGTTTTGGTTGGGCGGGGTCACGATCACTTTAATAATTTTCGCATGATTGTTTCCACTCGCACCTACATCTGTGCCGTCACACTCAACGGTAATACTAATTCGGTAATCATCATAAGAACTATCGAGCGTTGCCGTCAGACTAGTCGGTACACTATTTGTAATGCCGTGATAATCATCCACATCATCGAATGTTGCTCTCGTTTCTGCTCCTTCTGCTCCTAAGCCAGAACAACTGGGGCTAGTAACAATGGGTAAGCCACCAATAGGGCTTAGCTCGTCATACTTTTTTGCCAGAATTTCATCTAAGTATAATTGTCCTAGCTTTAGCGTTTTATTATGCCAAAGCGGGTCGGCACTATGGCTCATCGATAAGCTAAAGGAGCTCATCATCGCCACCATCGCAATTGAAATAATAACAATCGAAATAACTAGTTCAACCAAGGTCACCCCTTGTTGTTTTGATAGCGTAATATTATTCATGGGCAAGCAGCCTGACTTTGGTACACGTAGCCTGACGCAGAAAAGCACACACGAAAAGTATTCGTACCCACAAAATGCACATGATGATTAGTGCTATCACTCAAGCTCGCATTACTGTTCCAAGTAAAGGTATGTGAAGCGCCTGCAGTCAGTATTACATCATCGACTGAAATACTGTTTCCCGATGCGTCCTGACTAAAAATTACCGACGGATGCCCTACTTTTGTTAGCGTAAACACCCAAAAATCATCACTTGAGCGTCGCTCTACTTTGAGGCTTACGGGGTTAGCTGTTGCGCTCATACCCATCGCCACTTGTTGGGCTAATAAGCCGCTCGCTATCAATTGGTCTTTGGCAATAAAACCGGCAAAACCATCGCGAGAGGAATATAGGCTCGCTGCACCGTAACTAAGAATACCGATCAATACGATCACCATTACTAGCTCGATTAAGGTAAAACCTGATTGTGATTTACAGGGACTTTTCATAATGATTCAAAAACAGAAAAAGCGCCTGAAGGCGCTTTTAAGCTTAAGTAAATATCTAGCAACCAGTGGTCGTCGCAGCAGAGATAATCGGTGGCGTATCTGCATCAGCAGCTTGGGTATAAGTAAATACACAACTTGCTGGCGTTGCTGCCCCCGTTGCAGTAACCGTTGTTATTGGTGGCGTCGATGTATCTACTGTTACTGTATAATCTGCCGCAATCTGAGCCGCCAGAACAATACCAGTATTAAGCGCTGTTGTTGAAGCAATAGGATAACCAAATGCCATCGTAATCGTCTGACCTTCTAACGTCACATCGGTAGTACAGTTTGTTACCAAACAATCTGCATGCGCAATAGACGATGCTGATTTAACTGCGCCTAACGCGCCATTTAATGAAGCTGCCCGCGCCTCAGTACCTAAGTCTGCAAACCGTGGTAATGCAAAAGCAGACAGAATGCCCAAAATAACGATAACCATTACCAATTCTATAAGTGTAAAACCTGCTTGACGCTTCATTTCTTAACTCCTGACATGTATTTTTTGCTCTTCAAAGCAAAGTATTAATTCGTAATTTATATAAATTAAACCATTTATAGACAACTTGGTGCGTCAACGTTTTACTGGTCAATGCGCCCTACACAGGTTTGTACTTCATAACAATTAACTTTAACTATAGACCTTAAGTACTAAGTTAAAATGGTAAAAATGTGTGTTTTTGTATCAAATAAAATCATTCATGTTAAGGCAAGTACGCTGAATGTTACGGTGACAATTCTGTATGTACATCCCCCGTATTCGGGTCATATTCAATACGGTGCCCATCTGCGGTTGCCTGATAGGTATAACGGCAATCACCCGCGACCAATGTTGTTAAATAATCTTCACCGACTACCGTTGAAGCGGTTAATGAACTTGTTATCATCAGCGCGCCCCAAACGTCATTACACTCTGTTGCAGTCATGCCTGAGGGGTTGGTATTGCCACTCACACCGGTAGGCCAGCCATCTTCACTCACATCAATCACATTATCCGGTTCACCATAGCCAGGCAGGTCAGTTACCGCAGTATGCACCCCATTGGCTAACCATTGCGAACGCACTAACGTAACCGCAGAAACATAACCACCACCCGCGGCTTCAACACTTGAGCTATGCGCACTATCAGAAAGTTCAGCAAATTTTGGTAGTGCAACGGCTGAAAGAATCGCAAGAATGGCAATTACCACCACTAACTCTATTAGCGTAAACCCTGTATTTTTTTTCATGACAACCTCTATCAACATTTAATACTCTATAGCGCTTTATAAAAATGGTGCGCGGAGCACACCCTATAAAATTTGTATTCTATATTTTTTCTTCATACTTATTTGCTGGGATTAACTTTATTCACCACCAACCTACAAAGCAGTTCGCCTATACTGTCAGGCGATGCACCCCTATAAGTTTTAACTTTTATCTATTCTTCTCTCTATTTTTTGCGCTCTTCTACGCGCTTTAGCCTTAGACCTTTAACAACTAAATCACCCTTCTCTTTAGACAATAGTGCAACTACCTTAAACTGCAACCATTTAGACTCAGTTTTACTTTTATACGCGATAACTTTCCGTTTGGGGTCATATACCCAATTACCTTCTTGCCCCGTTACTGACTCCAGCGTCATTTCACCCAAGTAGTAGCTCGTATCTGGCTCCATCCAAGTCATAGGGTTTAAGCCTTCATAACGATAAGCCTGATCCATTTGATCCTTTGCGACTAACACTGCTTCTTGCAATAGCACGGCCGAACGTAATTCGGCTAAACGAAATTCAAACTGCGCGCGCTCTGCATTCACAACTTCTTGCTCTAACTTTGATGCCACCACATACATTAAAATCGCAATAACAACAGCGGTAACCGCACCAATAAAATACCGATGACTCAAGCTCTGCTCTGAAAGCGACAGTCCGGTATTTTTCATACCTAACCCTTGCCCATCGCAGCACTACCAAGGTCCCAAATAGGTAAAAACACACCTAATGCAAGCACAAGAACAATACCGCCCATTGCGACGATCAAAATTGGTTCAATCGCTTCTGACAAGCGTGATAAAGAGTAATCGGCTTCTTCATCATAAAAATCAGCCACTTCATTAAGCAAACTATCAATCGAACCAGTTTCTTCACCGACCGCTATCATCTGTAATACCAAAGGGGTGAATATTTCGGTCGCACGGGCTGTTCGAAGTAAACTATCCCCTCGCTCGATACCAATTTTCATATCGAATATACGGGCCGCTATAAATTTATTACCAACCGATTCTGCTGCAATTGCGAGCGCATGCGTAATCGGCATACCCGCCGCTAACATCATCGCGAAATTACGGGTAAATCTAGATAAAGCTATCTGCTCAAATAAAACCCCTACTATAGGAAACGTGAGCTTTTTCTTATCCCACTTATAATTACCTTTTTCGGTTTTTACCCAGTATTTAAAGCCATAAACAGCGGCAATAAATAGCCCTATCATCAACCACCAGTAGTCTAAACAAAAATTCGACGTCGCAACCAACACCTGTGTTGGCAAAGGCAACTCTGCCCCAAACTTAGCAAACACACTGGCAAATTTAGGTATAACAAATAAGTTAACGATGAATAGTGCAGCCATAATGGCGCTAATCACCATTTTGGGATAACCCGTCGCTTTTTTAATTCGCTTTCGGGTATTTCGTTCTAATTCCAAGCTTTCGCTTAAACGCTTAAACGCGGTTTCAAGCTGGCCGGTATTTTCACCCACATGAATCATACTAATAAATAATTCAGAAAATACGTCAGGGTAAACCTGCATCGAGGATGCAAGGTTAATACCTGACTCCAAACGTTTCGACACATCAGTCAATGTTTCACGTAAAAGCTCTGAAGTCGTTGAATCAGCCAAGCCCTTCATGGCACGCATAATCGGAATACCTGCACGCGTTAAGGCACTCATCTGACGACAAAATATAATTAATTCATCCAGATTCACTTTAGGCTTAAATATTTGAATATTAATCTGGTTTGTTTTTTTTCCTGAGTCTTGAATCTCAGTAATTTTAATCGGGGTCACACCTCGGCGAGACAATTCACTCACCGCCGCATTTTGTGACGCTAGCTCTAGCTCACCGCTTACAGCCCCCCCTTTTGCATCTCTCCCCTGAAACTGGAACTTGGCCATGCTAATCCTCGAAGTCCAATTCAAAGTCATCCTCAAAATCACCGGCATCTTCCAAGGTTGCCGAAACTCTAAAGACCTCATCAAGCGAAGTGGTGCCTGAGATGGCAAAATCTAAAGCGCATAATTCCAAAGGTTTGTAATACTTACTTTCTTTTGCGGCGGCTGCAAATCCATCCGCGTCTGCACGCCGTAAATTACTAAGCGTTTTGTCATCCATTTCTAACCATTCATATATACCAATACGCCCCTTATAACCGGTATTACTACATTGGTAACAACCTGTTCCGCGTGTATAGACCTCCGGCAGTGACTCAAGATCCGAATCAGAGGCCATACTGGATAACCAAATTTTTTCTTGCTCGGTTGGGTGATATTCTGTTGCACAATCAGGACAAATCCGTCGAATCAGACGTTGTGCCATAACACCTTGTAGCGAACTGGCAACCAAATAAGGCTCAGCACCCATATCAATTAAGCGCATAGCACTACCTATTGCATCATTGGTGTGCAAAGTAGACATTACCAAGTGACCGGTCATCGCAGCACGTAAGCCGATCTCAGCGGTTTCCTGATCACGCATTTCACCTATCAACACGATGTCGGGGTCTTGTCTCAAACAGGCACGCAATACACTTGAAAATGTTAAACCTACTTTTGGATTCACCTGCACCTGCGTAATTCGAGGCAAGCGATATTCTACTGGATCTTCTGCGGTGATAATTTTGACCTGAGGCTTATTGAGTTCACTCAAAGCTCCGTAAAGTGTAGTCGTTTTACCACTTCCTGTTGGTCCTGTTACCAATATCAAACCATGAGGTCGGGTAATAGCCACTTTAAAGCGACTTAAAATTTTAGGCGGCATACCGACATTTTGTAACGACAACATCCCCTCTGTTTGATCAAGTAAACGCATAACAACCGATTCACCATACTGCGTTGGCATCGTCGATAAACGGACATCAATGGATTTTGCTTTTACACGAATATTAAAACGCCCATCTTGAGGGATACGTTTTTCGGAGATATTCAAGCCCGACATCAACTTTAAGCGTAAAACCAATGCGGAGCTGATACGGGTTTCGTTCATTACATGTTCTTGTAATACGCCATCAATACGCTGACGAATACGCACTACTTTTTCATCGGGTTCAATATGAATATCCGAGGCACGTGCTTGCACCGCATCTTCAAAAATTGATTGAAGAAGTTTTACTACAGGCGCATCACTGTCATCACCCGTTGCGGTCAATTCCGCTAAGTCGAAACCATCATCAGCTAGCTCTTCATTTAACTCTCCAGCAAGGTTTGAAATTTCATCTGTGCGTCGATAAACCAAGTCTAAAGTATTTAACAGTTCACTCTCTCGAACAACTGCTTGGCGAATAGGCTGATTCACTACCCGCGATATTTCATCAAAGGCCATCAAATCCATCGGATCAGTCATGCCCACCAATAACTCACCTTGCTGCTCGTCTAAGACCAAGGCGCGGAAACGTCTTGCTTGGCTTTCAGGTAACTTTTTAATTAAGTCTTGATTAAACTGGTAGTTTCGTAACTGCACAAAAGGTATTTCTAATTGTCGAGATAGCAGCTTTAATAGGCTGTCTTCATCCACATAGCCCAAGTCAATTAAAGCAGCGCCAAGCTTTCTGCCCGTTTTTTTCTGCTCAGACAGCGCCGTCATGAGTTGATCTTCAGTAATGATCCCATTCTGGATCAGTAGATCGCCTATACGAATTTTTTTCTTTGGTTCTGACATTATTATCTCATGTGTATTTTTAACTTAAGCACTCTACGCTAGCGACTTGCCGCTGCTGTTAATAAGCTTAGTCTATTTTCAATATATTCGAATAATTCCGGGCTTAAATCAGGTATTTCCAAGGCCTGTTTATAAGCACTTACCGCTTCTTTATATTGCTTTGAACTATCTAACGCGATCGCTAAACCGGCCCACCAGTTGGCTGATTCATTATCATATTCAAGTAAGCTTGCATACGTTTCAGCCGCCTTTTCAGAAAAGCCAAAGCGTTGATAATACGCGGCGAGTAAAGCGTAGTATTCAGGATAGCCGTCGAGTTCAGGCAAATTTGAACGTAAAGCATGAAGGGCAAGATTATGTTCACCCTGTGCAACATACCAACGCGCTTTTAGTTGGCGAAGCTCGGGGCTTTGGTCAATTTGAGTGGTGACGATAACATCACCTGCCTCAGCAATGCGTTCATCCTGTAAAAGATAACTGATTAATACTGTTCGACTTTCTTGGTCGATTTTATAGTTCGCAATAAACTCATAAAGTAAACGATATGCTTTTTTCGATTCTTCAGCATTAAACAGCTTACGAGATAGCTCAGCCATATTCTGATCACGTTTTTGGGGTGATACAGCCGACTTGCGCCTAACCATAGGCTTGTCTGTAATTGTTTTAGAAAGTGTTTTAGGTTTAGCGGACTGCATAGTCGTTTTAGTCGAAGAACTGTCCGTAGAGATCGGCTTAGAAACAGGCATTGTCTTTAATAATTTTTTCTTAACCACATCAGACTGTTGAACAACGGCCACCGGAGCTTTTTTAGTTATCGGCTTCTGTTTCGATACGAGTGGTTTAGGCTGATCAGTCGTCACAGATTTTTTAGATTCAGGCCTTACAACAACTGATTGTTTCTTCTCCAAAACCTTTGGTAGCGCTTCATTATGAACGATTTTCTTGTCAGCAGGTTGATCTGTAATAGGTGCTATTTTCGTTTCCGTTGAATCATCTTTCGCTAAAGATGTTTGATCTACAGTTTCTTGGATCGGAAGCTCTTGCTCAGGCAACAGCACACTACTTACACCAACACCCACGGCCAGCAATAACACAGCAAGCGAGATCAAGTATTTTTTAACACTGGGTGATTGAGTTTCAATCAAACTATCATTAGAAGGAACGGTATCAAGTTCACTTCGGTCTGGCGCCTTACGCTGTTCCAGGTCACGCAGCATATCGTTAATAACGCTCATAATATGAAACCTATTTCAGCCACTCTCGTAGCCTGCACTCCGATAAAGCTCAGACCGACCATTGCACAAGCCGTAATTGTAGGTAATTGCCATGCAAAACGCTGCCAGAGCGAGACATGTACACTCTCAGTATCACGAATGGCAGCCGTCATGTGTTTACTTTGCACTAGCTTAGAGCCTTTCCCATAGGCTGATATCAGGGCTTTATGACATAAAATATTCACTAAGCGCGGAATCCCTTTTGAGGCACGCGCTAACTGGGTTATTGCTTTTGCTTCAAACAAGCGGCCTCCGGTATAGCCAGCTAATAACATACGGTGCGAAATATATTGCTCTATATCTTGTCGATTTAAGGGTTGGATACAGTGCTGAAAAGTGATGCGTTGCTGAAGCTGTCGCAAATGTTTTCTCTGCAACATCAGATCAAGTTCGGGCTGCCCAAACAAAACCACTTGGAGGAGTTTCTCAGATTCTGTTTCCAGATTCGTTAACAAACGAAGCGCTTCGATGGTTTCATCCGGCATCGATTGCGCTTCATCAATGATTAATACCACCTGCTTGCCATCTTTTGCAAACTGTATGAGGCACTCATTAATTCTTTGTAAAGCCAGCACATGCTTCTCACCGGTCACATCCTGATTAAAATAGCCGTCTATTTGGCTAAAAATCGCCTGTGAGTTCTCTTCTTTTTTCTCGGATTCACGGTCTAATTGTCGTGCACGTTTGTGGCTTGCGGCTAATTCACCTGCAAGCTCATCTGCTAAAACACAATAAAGTGACTCTGCTGAAAAGTGAGGATTGGGGATATACGCAGTGATATAGCGTTCATCTAAGGCATTTAATAACTTACGGCATAAAAGTGTTTTTCCCGTACCCACTTCGCCCGAAATTTTAATAAAGCCTTCTTTGTTTTGAAGTGCGACCAACAGCATCTCTAGCCCTTGCTGATGTGTTTCAGACTTAAGGAAGAAATGTGTATTTGGCGTAAGCGCAAATGGCGCTTCATTTAACCCAAAAAACGACTCATACATCAGCGGCTCGATTCATGCTAAATTTTCACAGGCTTGATTTTTCATCGTCGTAAAAGCTAGTTTCTGTCGGTTCAACCATTTCATCTCTAAATTCACTAAAACGCTTTAGGCTGGCACGCATATCATCATGAAAGGTATCATCACTCGTAATTGTAGGTCGAAGTAAAATTACCAACTCTGTTTTTTCTGTGAGGCTACCTTTCTGCTTAAACAACTCACCGATTAAGGGAATATCCCCTAAAAATGGCACGGTTGCATTGTTATCTGCACTCCTATTTTGAATCAAGCCACCAATTACCACAATTTGTCCATTTTCTGCGGCAATGACACTATCCGATTCACGAATCGTTGAGAATGCCAGAGGTAAGCTGACATCCTCACCACTAATGGTGATGATTTTTTCCTGGTCCTCGACTTTGCTAATCGTGGGGTGTACATGTAAAACGATTTTTCCCTCTTCACTAATCTGAGGCGTCACATCTAAAGCTATCCCAGAAAAGAAAGGAGTGAGATCGATATCGGTGGAGCTGGAGTTTGAGTCATTATTTGATTCGAAATCGATATCCGTCACAAAATATTCATCTGTTCCAACTTTTATCACTGCTTTTTGGTTATTCACTGTGGCGATACGAGGGCTAGAAAGCACCTGCACATTACCTTGTGTGCCGAGTAAATTAATCGTCGAAGTAAAGTCGCCTACTTTAACCGTTGAAGAAAATACACCACCAGCAGCACCTGAGATAATTTGTCTTGAAAGTTGCGCAAGGTTCACCCCATTCTGTGAGTTACCACTTGCGTCAAATGAACTGCTCACATCAGTGAAATTCCAGTCAATGCCTTGCTGATAACTATCATTCAGGGTAACTTCCAGAATTTTAGCTTCAATAATGACTTGTCGCTGTAAAATTAATTCTGCACGTGTCAAGTAATTCTTAACCGACGCTAGCCCTTCAGAGTCCGCTTTAACCACCACCACACCTGCACTCGGCGTAACAACAACCGCCCGCCCTGTTTCATTACCCACGATTAACTTGAGTGTTCTCTCAAGATTTTTCCAAAAATAATTCTCATTCTGAGTATTGATCTTTGTGCCGGTTCCCCCGTCAGACTGATTAGAATTTGAACTATCGCTCGAGCCACTATCCGAATCATTATTCGATGATGAGCCTTCACTTCCACCAGCGGTTATTTGTCCTGAACTGACGCGCGTCTCCGACCCACCGGTTCGCTTAACATTTAAATAGTTAATTTCAAATATTTCTGTTCGTAAACCTAAAGGGAAAATTTTAATTAAGCGGCCCTTTCTCTTAAATTCATAGCCATAAATATCACGCGTGATCTCTAAAACTTCAGTAACGCTCACATTTTTTAACTGCAGACTAATAGACCCTTCTACATCGGGGTGCACTACAATATTCAGTTTTGTGCCCTCCACCAAACCTGCAAAAAAATCAGCAGCAGGGAGATTATTTACACCAATATCAAAACGAGGAATTTTGTTGCGTTTACGTTTTTTGGGTGCTCGATCAGAAATCATCGAAGGTGTTAGAGCATCTACCACACTGTCTGGCACAACTACAGGCGGGTTATTCTGAAGATTAAATGCAGAATCATTTTTCTCTTTTGACTTCAATGCTTGATCTAAGGTGTCATTAATCTGATCAATACTACTGGTATTATTTGCCTGAGGAGACTGAAGCAACGCATCCTGATGGGCACACGAACTCAACAGAATGCCCCCCAGTAAAATCATTACGTTTTTTGTTAGACTACTCGTCATGCTTACGCTCATTATGTTTTAACTACCTTCTAATTTTGAGTCTGTCTTTCATGCAGAAAGAGCTGACCTTCATGTCAATTTTGTAAACTTAGAAATTCATTTCCGAATGCTACCGCCTTTACTTAAGTGCAGCGTTCTATGCCTACCATCAACTAATATCGTAACTGTATTTTGACTAATTTTGATTACTTTGGCACCTGAAACATAGCCGCCTTCAGTCACCTTTTTACCATTAACAATCGCATTCGTTCGTTGCGCGGTTTTTAATATATAACTCAAGGTAAAGTGTTTTTGTTTCGCTTTAGGCCCGCTGGCTTTGTTCCAATTATACGGTCGAGTCGGGTCATTCAAACTCTCGCCACCAGGCAATTTATACTGCCCTACAGCATAAGCCGCATCACACAAGAGAATACTGCACAAGATACTGGCAATAACAGGCTTAACCCACATCGATCTAAGCGACATCCGTTTAAACACACGTCCAAAAACAAGAGAAAACTTAAACACCAATCCAATCCTCTTCCAAACTCAGGGTGCTGATCTGTATGGTAATTTCAGCTTTCGGGTATTTACCTACTTTGTAGTCTAAAGCTTGCCAATAAAACCCGTTCATTTCTTCCAGGTGCTGTAAAAATTCTAAGGTTTGAAAATACTTACCCGAAAGCACCATTTCAAAACCATGCGCGAACAACACTGTTTGCTGTTCAGCCGCGGAATTGTCAGGCTTGACACCTTGCCTCACCGATTGAATTTGTAGCGGTTCAACAGGTAAATTTTTGGCACTCAGCAAACGAAGCCCTTTATAGTCAGCCAAAACATCACGCATTAGATCGGCCATTTTTTCAGGTGCGACCAAATTACTTAAACGGCTTTCAATTTCACTGGTTAACTCGACCATCTCTATCTTCAAAGATTTTTGCTTTGCCCTTAATGGCGCATTTGGATCATTCCTCAGCAAAACCGTTAATGCAGATAAACGATCCGAGCTCGTGATAACGTGTTGACCTAGCTCAGCTAGTTTTACTGTATTTTGCTTTTGCTGCTTTTCATAAGGTAAAAAAACGGTTTGTGACCAAATAAATAGAACAAGTACGACTGATACTGCAGCCAAAATTCCTCGCTCGCGCAAGCTTAATTCAGCAGTCTTCTCACGAAGTAAGTGCCATTTTTCTAAATTCACGGCAACAACTCCTGCGCTATATTCACACGTTTTTTCATACTTTCAGTCATTTTCATACTGTCAGACGAACTCATCGCATTGGTATCTTTCCAAATAAGCACCTCATTGGACTGAGACGCCTGAGAACGAAGGCTAAAATCTAATTGGTTCGACTTGTCTGGATTAGCATCAAGATTAAACAAAGTAAACGTCCGCCCAACAAAGCCATCTTCTTTACGTAAATTTTGTAAGTAGCCGGGCACAGCATTGGCATTAAGCGTTGTGCCTTCAATAGTCATGTTTTTGCCTGACCCGCCCACTTCAATACTGGTTAACCATAAACCTTCGGTTTTTTGCCGAGCTAAAGATAATAGAATATTTGAAAATCCTTCATCATCTTTTACCACCACACTATCGAGTACCTTGATCATTTCACGCCGCGCACTCAATGTTGCACTTAAACGCTGATTCGCCGCCATTAAAGAATCGTCTTGACGCAAAAGTTTTGCTTTTTCTTCTAGTATGGCTAACTGACTTGTTAACTTCTCAACCCGTACTTGTTCCTTCTGAATACGTTTTTCAGATTTCGCTAAGCTTGCATTCAAAAACAAGGTCGAGATAATCACAATAACAATAGAACTTATCGCGATTAGTATAATTTGTTCTAAAGATAAAACGACTTTCTGGGGCCGAAAAGCATCGGTATAAAGATTAACCTGCTGCATTACGCACTCACCTCACGAATAGCACCAGCTATTGCCGCAAAGCAATTAATCTCATTGCGTTCAACCGTTTGCTCACGACCATAACAGCAGGCTAAATCAAGCCAATTCACGTCAGCAGCGATACTTCCCCCTAACATGTTCGCCAGCGGTACATTTGATTCAGGACCAATAAGTGAAATCGTTCGTGGTGGCACCTGCCCCATCTGACTTTCAAAGTAGTCAAAAGATCGCTGTATTTCTAAGGCAAGGTTTTGAATCACTGAATCCTGCTGAGAAGGCTCATTAAGTGATTGCAGTGAAAAATCAAAATGTCGCGACAAATACAAGTCGCCATTTTTGACCAATACCATCACCCCTGCACCATTCCTTAAATAGAGAACTGCTTGGGCCTTATGCTCATCATCTGAAATCCTCATGGCGACATTACGTAACGCAAGATCAACAATATCAATACTGCCTAGCTCTAACCCCGATTCTGAAACCAGTTTTAAGGCTTCCTTAATAATCGCTGAACGTCCCACCACTACATTTAACTGCTCAGGCCGGCCTCTTAAAGCGTCACTCGGATACTCGTACACATCAGTCACTGCATCATCTAAATTAAAGTCCAGCATATCTTTAATACGCCACCGCGATGCATCGGCAAGTTCACTCTCTTCTACGTTGGGTTTTTCAATCGGGAACGTTTGATATTGTTTGGCAGGCAACACGAGATTACACATTAGACCTTTAGCATTCAGTTCAGTCACAAGTTCGGCAAGTACCGCAACTCTTTCCGCCGCTTTACACGTCTGAAATTTACTTTCAATAATGCAAAGCTGACCTGCTTCATTAGGTTGAGCCAGTGCCACCGCTATACCATCAGCCCTAACTTCAAGACCAACACGACCTGCTTTGGACATTGCTCTAAATTTAAACAATCGAGAAAATGAAAACAATCTAAACCCTTTTTCTTCATTACAGCGCTTTACCATGAAACCCTACTAACATTCTGCCTTACCGGCAACTTAGCAGTATTATGCGCCAGACATAACATCAAAAGACATCTATCGACAATAAGTTAATTCTATCCTTCAGGTTAGTTTACTAAGTCACTGTTTGCAAAAAAGATTTAAGATTTAGGTTTTTTTGATAAGAGCGCTCAGATGGATTCAATCAAAACGCATGCAGTGACAATTATTTTTTGATTTTTGCACGATTAACAAACAACCAATAATCAAGCAAACAACCCTAACCTTTAGCTATTATTTTTCAAGTTAGATGCTATATTTCATGTGATCAAACAATAAGTTTTATTTAATGAAGATAAAGGATTTTCACTCATGCCAATCAAACTTAAATCTACGCTTACACTCCCGTCATTATTGTTAGCTTTTTCAAGCTTTACTTACGCCAGCGATAATGTCGAAAACACCAATACTGACAAAATATACTCCCCCTTTGTTGTTGCCGAAAACGCCACGCAGGTTTATTGGGGCGATACACACCTACATACCTCATACTCAGCTGATGCAGGCATGGTAGGCAATAAAATTGGACTTGAAGACGCTTATCGTTTTGCGCTTGGCCACGAAATAAACACCAGCAGTGGTCAGCGAGCACGTTTGATTCGTCCACTTGATTTCTTAGTAATCTCGGATCATGCCGAAAATTTAGGGCTATCGCCTTTAATTGCCAACTCCGACCCTGAGCTGTTAAAAACTGAATATGGTAAAAAACTGCATGATTTAGTAAAAGAAGGCAAAGGCCACGAAGCCTTCTTATTATGGATTAAAGAAGGTATGTCAAAAAATATCGATTTAATCGACAACCCAGTCATGGGCAAAAGTGTTTGGGCCAGCTCTGTCGACA
>Ga0209825_1000721_pt1 | contig 19818 bp, 17 predicted proteins | sample EN8Hudsemesocosm_FD_184631 | JGI IMG/M metagenome (GOLD analysis project Ga0209825, IMG submission 184631) | Methane-oxidizing microbial communities from mesocosms in the Hudson Canyon - EN8B Hudson Canyon (SPAdes) (version 2) | ecosystem: Environmental > Aquatic > Marine > Cold seeps | place...
CAAAGAGTTAAGCGCCATTGCAGTAAACAAGCCAAACAACTCATTATGATCTCCCATTCTAGTTTGTCTTCTTTCACACAAGGCCTTCACGAAATTGCTTCATTTGGCCAAACTGCGCCCAACAATTAACACTCAAAAACAAATATAAAACTCAAAAATATGAAGGTGACCTTAATGAATAACTTTGAAAATTCAATCGATACCCTAGAGACTTCACCACACATCATAAAAATGCGTTTAAGCTTCCTAATTAGGCGCTATATACAGGCCCAAACAAAAAAAATAGCCTGCGCGGTTGTCCAACAACTAGAATTACTTCTAAAACACCCTGACTGCATCGGTTTTCCTAATGATCGCTGTGGTTATAAGAAAATGCTGATGCAATGGCGTTTGCTGGCTAATTAATGCCCATCCAGAAATGACACCTACTGCGGACGTTATTTCTAGATAGGCACTAATTAATAAGTGCCTTTCCATGAAAATCACTCGATATCATTCCGGTTATGTTTTAGGCCAGAATGATATTTTTTACGTAAGCAGCGATCACGCAAAAGCTTCTAATTGTATTCTAGAGCTTGAAATTTTTTGATAAAGGTTCTAATTCTTGCGGCATTTGCCCCTATATCACTGCGGCCGACTCTAGAAACTGACCTCAAATCAATTCTGCTGCCTTGGTCTGTCGCCTGAATTCGGACCACTACATCATCTTTAAAACCATACCAAAAACTAGTTGCTGTTGCTTCAACTACACCTTTAACATGATCCACATCAATAATGTCCAAGCCCTGCCCCTTCAAAATATCAGTCGATCTTTCGATTACCTGCTCAACAGGTAACGGTGAAACTAAAGGCTTTAAGTCAGGAAAAGCTGCACGCTGTAACTCCGCTAATTTTTTAGCTGAGCCCTGATATTCATATACAAGACCATTAGGTGCCTCTTTTCTTAGTTCAGCTATATCATTAAAAATTGGCGGATTAAATGTATCTGTCGTGATGTCATGAATTTCAGGTACCGAAGTGGCCTTCCTTAATTGAGTTCCCACTAAAACACTCGGTACTAAACCGATCAACAATGCCATAAATAGAAACTTTCGGTTCTGGCTAAAACCCTTATCTTTAGTCAAAACAAACAAAACCAATGACGAAATCAACGTCACCACAGCAATACCTAGTGATACGATTAACAATAACAGCGCGGGCTGTAAAGGCAACACTCCACTTTTATAACCAAGCGGTCCAGCACATAAAATCACTATCGATATTATCGACATCATCACCATTAACTTTGTCGACCACTTAAATGCTTCTTTCACACTGCCTCCTTATTAAAAAACATGTTGTTGATCTCAATCAAACATCAGGCTTCTGTTAAGATGCAACATACACTTAGCTTGTTAATTTTTCACCTTTTTGGCCTTCCCATTATGAATACTCCGCGTATATTAATATCAGGCGCTGGCATTGCCGGCCTTTCCTTAGCGCATTGTCTAGAGCAACAAGGTATCCACTACGTCATAATAGAAAAACATGCGACCTCAACACACACCAGTTCAGGCATCGCTTTGCCCTTCAATGCTATCCAAGCGCTACGAAAAATGGGTTTAGCCGATAAAGTTCTTGCCGTTGCCCACCAGGTTAATGACGTCACATATACAAAAAAAACAGGCAAAGTCCTGGCGTATGCCAACTTACTTGCAGCACCACTTAATCAAGACAAGTTTATCGCCATGAACAGAGAAAGCCTGCATGCTATTTTATTAGAGGGCATAGAGCCACGCATAAATTTTAATACCACCATTGATTCGTTTTTACCCACAACAAACGGGGTAAACGTGATTAGTTCTAATTCTGAATTGAATGGCAAATATGATTTAGTTGTTTCCGCTGAAGGAATTCATTCTCCATTACGAAAGCAATGTTTTCCTGAAGAAGAAACCACCATTGATCACAATATTCCTAATTGGCGTTTCGTTGTAGATCAACCTAACCATGGTTTACAACCGACGTATATGCTGGATCGTACTGAGCTATTTATGGTTTACCCACTTAGCCCCGATACTCTGTATTGCTACGCACATATTTTTGATCAGACAAACCAATACGAAAGCGGGTCTTCATCTGTGCACTTACGGAAAATATTTAGCCAGTTTTCGGAGCCCGCGCGTTCATTATTAAAAAATATAGATGACTCATCTGTTATTAAAAGTCGCTTAGAGTCCGTTAAACACCCTTATTATAAAAAAGGACGTATTGTATTTATGGGTGATGCAAGTAGCGCATGCTCACCACTTTTGCAGCAAGGAGCGGCTTCAGCATTTGAAGATGCGCTTTGTCTTGCCAAACAATTAGCAAACCTCCCTGTTGCAGACGCCATTTCAGCCTATCAAAACACTCGTTCACCCCGCGTAGACTGGACAGTAGAAACATCAGACAAGCCTGTAAAATTAGTCAAAGCTATGCGTAACCCTATTGGCGCCTTCATACGAAATAAAGTAATTCAAAAGAAAGGACCACTCAATGCAGACGGGTGGAAGCAACTCGCCAAGATGCCACTTTAACAGCGTTATTTAAGCCAAAGCACTTATCAATAGTGAAATCAGTCAGGTTTTTGTATAAAATAGCCATCGATTTAATCCGAGCACGCAATTTAAGTGTACAAATGTATCGAATCGAAACAATTGTAGTCGCATCAAAATAACAAAAACCTCTTTGGCTTTGCTAACAAATACGCGCATCGCTAACTCTGACTATTATCTTCATACACGTTTAACCGCCTTTACTGAGCAAGAGTTTAATATGAACATCGTCATTGTCGGCGCAGGAATCATGGGGATTACCTTCGCAACATTAGCCAAAGAGCTGAACCCATCACTAAAAATTACGATTTTAGAGCGTTTATCAGGCCCCGGAAAAAGCAACTCCAGTGTATTCAACAACGCAGGCACCGGTCACGAAGCAAATTGCGAATTAAACTATACCCCTGTTGATGAAGAGCTGATCGAAATAGAAAAAGCACTTGATATTCACGCGCAGTTTAACGTGGCTAAACAATTTTGGGCCTACCTCACCAACGAGGGCATTATTAAAGACCCTGCCAGCTTTATTCACCCAACTAAACACTGCACTTTAGTACATGAAAATAGTATTGATATGCTGAAGTTTCGCTTTGAAGAAATGACGCAGCATCACTTTTTTGAAACAATGCAATATTCTGAAGATCATGACGAGATAAAGTCATGGATTCCCTATACGATGGAAAACCGCCCTCGCTCTGAAAAAATGGCGGCAACCAAGATTCAACTAGGCACAGATGTAAACTTTGAAGAACTAACCATAGCGATGGCCGCCCACCTTGCAAAGCAAGAGGGTGTCGAAATTCACTACGGAACCCATGTAAAGCGCGTACATAAAAACCCTATTGGCCGTTGGTTAATCGAAACAACCGAATTTGGTGAAAAAGTTCAACACAAAGCCGATAAATTATTTGTTGCTGCTGGTGGTGGCGCATTTCCTTTACTTAAATTAAGCCATTTGCCTGAACGAACACGCTTTGCAGGTTTTCCTGTTGGTGGTCGCTTTCTACTAGCGCCGATCAGCGAAGAAGATGCTAAAAAATATTCGGCAAAAACTTACGGTAAAGCGAAGGTGGGTGCACCACCGATGTCGGTTCCACATTTAGATTTACGTGCAGCTAATGGTAAACACTACTTATTATTCGGTCCATTCGCGACATTTAAGCCAGTACTAGAAAAAGGCCGTGGATTTGTCGAATACGTACGTTCAATGCGTTTACATGATATACCAAGCCTATTAAACGTTGCGCTAGAACACTTTCCTTTAATGAAATATCTCATTTCAGAGACATTCGTAGGCAAAGCTAAAATGCTTGAAGACCTAGAAGCCTTTGCACCAGGCCTCGCCAGCAAGTTCAATTGGGAAATATCTCCTGCAGGCCAGCGTGTACAAATAATTAAAGATGGCGACCTACAAATGGGCACCGAAATTATTGTGTCCGATGATCAATCTTACGCAACGCTACTCGGCGCTTCACCCGGTGCATCGGTTTCGCCAGAAGTCATGCTACGTCTTTTAGAACAGTTTATGCCTTCTCTATTAGAAACAGATGAGGCGCAAACCAAGCTCAAAGAAATATTCCCTGAGTCAAACTTAAAAATACTTGAAAATGATGCAAAACTATATCGTAAAATTCGCGATGATGTGAATACCAGCCTCAAAATTTGCTAGCCAACTAGCGACAAAAACAGCTCATTCTTGAAAGACTCATTATGAGGTTAGAAGGAGCTGTTGTCCCATCATGAATTCAAGTGTAAAAGTCCACACATGATCTGACCTCTTAAAATACGCACATGACCCCCTTACCATGCAGGGAAATTAAAATTTAGGCAAAGGGTTCATGAAAGGCTGGCGCCTGTTATTTTTATGTTCGCACACTTTCACTCCGGAACCTGTGCAGAAAAACGACTTCTGTTAATTTTTTAGGATTTTTGCTTTCCCTGCCACACCCAATTAACCATTTCCTAAAATTACTTAGCTGGCAACCAACCGCCCGCCACCTGAACCGGATAAGGGTCGTCGCCATCAGACACCCAAATTACAGCCGCTTGTCGATAGTCATCATACTTCTGTGTATCAGGTCGTTTTAGATGAACTTGCCAATCGCCACCTGATTGAAGCAAATGGCTGTCTTGATACCCGACCACCACAAAATCATGCTTCAAATCACGACCACGGTTCTCACCCCCTTTAACGGGAATAACAATATCAAAAGCTAAAATAGCCACATGTACTTTGGGGCTAGCTTTAAATTCATTCGCCCCCTTAAACGGTGAAAAGTTTATACGAACATCCTGCTCATTTAATTCTACTTTAACCTTCCCTGAATTTTTAACCGAATCAACTGCTGGTAATGAACGACCACGAAACCAACCATTCCAGCCTTTACCATCCATAACAAAACCAGGTGTTGCAACATTATTAGTATGCCCATAACGCTCATACTTTCGCTGCCTTAAACTAAACGAAGGCGAAGCAAAGGGATCACGCCAGCCAAGGTAATCCCAATAATCCACATGAAAAGCAACGGGAAATAACGTTGTCCACAAACGTTTATCATCAGTAAATTTACTAAACCAACGCTCTGCTGGCGGGCAACTACTACAGCCTTCCGAAGTATATAGTTCAACCAATGCAGCCGCTTTAGCAGGACTTTCAAAAGTAATCGTTTTTGCATTCACGCTTTGAGATACCAACAGCACGCCTAAAAATAAATTAAGCCTTAAAAACAACTTTACTAAAACGCTTTCTTTCACCGATCTTAAATAGAACATCACTAAACCCTTAATTGATCTAAGTTTTAATCTAATGACTTATGCTAATAACTTTTTCTATAAAAATGATCACAAAACGGTCACAATTTCATATTATTTTTATCGGTAAACACTGGCATCAGGTGGAGAACAACTGATCTTCTAATGTTTTGCCTCGCGTTAACTGTCGATACGACCACCCTTTTTCTGAAAGCATCTTTAATAATTGTTGATCAAGATTCGGGGCTTTCTCGTGATTATATTTAAGTACAAATTCATACTTATTTTTGCTGGTGATAGACTCCACACTAGCTAAGCTCTGTAACGTGGTCTGCACCTCTTGCCCCTGAGGGTCATTCATTAACACCGTTAAGAAATCCCATTGTGTTTTAGTATTTACCTTCACTTGGGTTTGTTGCTGTAGCTTACCTCGCTCCAATAACAACACAGTTTCACAAAGTCGCTCCAGCTCCTGCAAATTATGAGAGCTGATAACGAACGTAGTTGAATCGGAAAGAGAAGAAATTTGTTGTCTTATATTCCGAGCATTCGCCGGATCTAAACCAGCCGTTGGCTCATCTAGAAACACCAACTTAGGTTTCCCAATAAGCGCTTGGGCAATGGCCACACGTTTGCGCATTCCGTGACTCAAGCTGCTAGGTAAGCTCGTCATCGTTTCTGTCAGCTGCATCAATTCAAGTACTCGATTTGCCTCCATTTTAGCAGCCTTGCCACCATACCCCTGCAGTCTAGCGTAGAAACTCAACTGCTCATGTATTGCGAAAGACGGATCTAATTGCGCATCTTGAGGCAAAGCAGACACCTGACCAAATAAATTTGACGAACCCGGGTTATGCCCTAACAAAGACACACTACCTGAACTAGAGTGTAAGTAACCACAGAGAATACTAAAGAGCGTCGTCTTACCCGCTCCATTTGGCCCCACCAAAGCAATAGGCGAACCGGACTCCAATTCGAAACTCACATTATCTAAGGCTAGATTAGAACCATAACGCTTGGATAAATTCTCGCAACAAATAATGCTACTCATAGTGAAGTCCTCTGCATAACCAAACGACCAGCAGCCAGTAACACAAAACCTTGCAACAACGGTACGTAGGCTAACGATAGAGTCTCCGCTTGCGGTAAGTCTGACAACTCGGACAATTGCCTTCCAGGAATAATCAGGTCTAAGATTTCAAAAAAAGGAAAATAGTGACTAACGCCTTGAATGACCGCAGACGCTGAAACCCAAATTAAAACCGCGAGCACCATTACCTGCCGCGTGGAATTTACGGTCAAAGATAACAAGGACATCATCGCGGTAATTGGGATCAATACAATAAATAGGTTCGTCACAATAATAGCCGCACTCCCTAATCCAACCCACATCACAGAAGCATCATGCATTACGGCGGCAATTAATGCGGTTGCAGCTGTCGCCACGACTAGCACCATTTGAATTAACATCTGAGAAAAAAACCTGCCAAAAAAAATACTATCACGATTAGCACGAAGCGCTAAAAAACGTAGTGTACCTCGACCCCGATCAGAACACGTTTGATTCGCCGTAATCACTAAACACAATATCGGAAACAGGTATAAAGCCACTCGCCAATAGCTAATCAACTCAGGAACTGGCCAACCAACATCTTGGGCCACCAACGTTGCAATATTGAGTACCAAGTAATTGAGTACAAAATACCAAATCAAACCGAAGGTAAACAAATACATCCACCCTCTCACACTTAGGAATGCACGACTAAATTCAAAACAAATAATAATCCACATGGATCTTAGAAATTGTACTGGACTGGATAACATAAAATGCTCGACTGTTTCTTGTGACCTAGCAACTGCCTGTAAAAGGTCTAGTTTCTCACTCATCGCTGAGTCCCATTCAAGGTATAGAAGAATAAAAGCTCTTTCTACGAGAGTCCAGAGTTTACGCGGGATAACTCTAAATGTTGACCCCTTATTTTTGACGCGGTTTATACAAGCTTCTGCACTGGGGGTCTAAAATATTTAACCGCGATTGCACCTTATCATTCTGAAAAGCTTCATTCTCATTCAAAGTCACGATCACTTCTTTCACTTCTTCCGGCGAAATATTATGGGTACCCATATTATTTTCTACTTTGGCGAGGACAAACTTAACAAAGTCTGTCATTTCATCATTTTCCGCATGAATATTGTAAGCTTTATCCAGATAAGACAAGGCACCATCCACATCGTTTTCTTTTATGGCGACATTGGCTTGACGCATATTCTCACTAAAAGAGGTTTGCTGTGCTTGACTCAATTCATGCAGCATAAGCGCGGGCTCTTTTACCATATCTAAAAAAGCGAAACCGGCAAGTCTTTGATTAATGCCTCAACGCCATGTTCTCTGATTATTTGCTCAAGCGCTTTGCCTTTCCATACTTTTATTCGCCGTAGTCGTACGACCATCTATAACGGTTTTATCATTATTTGCATGCGGATTTTGAATAGAAGAATTTAAGGCAGGATCTAAAACAACCGTGTTGTTTTTATTGGTATTTTCACCGATGTTTTCATCCGTTATATCAAGGGCAGACTTACTTTTAGAATGTATGACAGCTTTATCGTTCTTCAAATTTACAACTTGCTTTAAGTGATCATGACACGCTTACGCATAGACGCCCTATCAACTATTTTAGTCTCAAAGGCGAAAGTGTGAAGGTAAGCACGAAAACAGGAGGAAATTATTTTTCGTTGGGTAAGCAGTTTTAGTGGTCTTTATTAGTTGAGCCGGCAATTTTATCCATTAAGGCAAACATTACACCAGAAATAACAAAAACAAGATGAATCGATATTTTTAAAATTAACGCATTAGATTGCTCATCAGTCAATGTGTCAGGTAGGTTCACAAAGGTTTTCAGGAGATCAATCGCTGAAATAGCAACAATCGCCCCAATTACTTTAAGCTTTAATCCTGAAAAGTCGATCTTTCCCATCCAGTCGGGTCGGTCTTCATGGCCTACGACTTGAATTTTTGAAACAAAAATTTCATACCCGCTGAAAATGATCATCAACAGCAAGCTGCCGACTAAAGACATATCAACTAAGGCCAAGATTCCGACAATAATATCGCTTTCAGACATCACCAGCACTTCGAAGGTCATATGCCAAAGTTCTTGCCCAAACTTAATCAATAACAAAACAATACTAAACACTAGACCTAAATAAAAAGGTGCTAACAACCACCGACTTCTAAATATGGTTGTTTCAATTCCATTTTCGATCATATTTGACATAAGATTCTCAGATAAAGGCCATGATTTAAGCATAAAAAGCGCGTTAATTTTACGCATTTTAAATAAGCACTTCAAACAAGAATCTACGATTTAGAACATAACGACTAATTTAGGCTGGTGATAAATAAAGCCCCCCCCCCCAACACTTTCCACCTTACCAACAATCAACTCATCAACAGCTTCTCACATACCAGATACTTTTTTGATCTAGAGGTCAGCTTAAGAATTACCTGAACCATTTAAACGAAAAAAGCCGACGACTGCTTGTAAGTTCGTTGATTGCGCTTGCATTTCTTCGGCTGTTGCAGCTAATTCTTCTGAACCAGCTGCATTTTGTTGTGTTACTTTATCTAATTGCTGCATTGACATCGCTATTTGGCCAACACCGCTTGATTGCTCTTCAGAGGATGCGGTAATTTCCTGTACTAGCTCTGCCGTCTTAGTAATATCTGGCACCATTTTACGAAGTAAGCTTCCTGCTGTTTCTGCCACCTTTACACTGTCAGCCGTTAGACCACTAATTTCTGCTGCGGCCACTTGGCTTCTTTCTGCAAGTTTACGAACTTCTGCGGCCACCACAGCAAACCCTTTACCGTGATCCCCTGCTCTAGCGGCCTCAATGGCTGCATTCAATGCCAGCATATTCGTCTGATATGCAATATCTTCAATAATGGTTATTTTTTCGGCAATTTGTGACATCGCCAAAACAGTTTTCTGTACCGCATCGCCACCATTTGAAGCAGCACCTGCTGACTCACTCGCAATCGTATCCGTCAACTGTGAGTTCTCACTATTTTGGCTGATCGATGCGCCCATTTCTTCAATTGAAGCACTTGTTTCTTCAACACTCGCCGCTTGCTGAGAAGCTCCGCTACTCAAAGAATTTGCAGTACTACTCACCTGAGCAGCGGCCGAAGAAATTTGATCTGAATTGCCTTTAATCTGCTGCACTACATCAATTAATTTTTCCTGCATTGCACTCATTGATGCTGTTAAACTGTTACTATCTCCCTGATTCTCTGCAACCAGAACACTTAAATTACCATTAGCAATTTCACTCGCTACTGACGATAACTGTAAAGGTTCTCCCCCTAATCGCTGCCTTAAAAAATAACTGATATAGTAAATAAGTATCATTGTCGCGGCGACTAAAACAACCAGAGAAATGAAGAATAGATTTTGCCAAAAGTCCGCCTTGTTACGCCCGACATCAATCTGAGTTTCTACCCGATCAAACAACATAGAATTAAACTGAGCAATTGCTCCAGAAATATTTCCTAAAAACCGATAATATTCTGCATCAAATAACCGAAGGGCTTGCGCATCAAGTGCTTTGGTTTTATTAGCGATATACGCTTTGCCATATCCGAACGTTTTAGCGTGTGCATCCGCCGCATCCATTACCTCTACTTCTATGACAACTAAACCATTGGACTCGGCTTTTGACTGAAGGAGGTATTTCTCTTCCTCTTCTGTCAACTGCATATTTTTTACTTTGTCAGAAAAGGCCAATATCGTTCCGTCAGGTCGCGCAACTTTCCCGGAGGCTTTATCAAGGACATAAAAGTAGGCATCGCGCCATTTTTTTTCACCTGTAACGGTATATAGTCGAACATAGTTTGTTAAATCAGATGAGTCCGTTTCCATTTCTTCTGAAAGTAAGAATGCATCATTCTGATATTCAAACGCTTTTGTTCCTAACTCGATGGCCCCCGTATATTGCTGATAAACCCCACCTGTCATTAAGGCCAGTAACACCACAACCAAATTAGTAATCATAAATAACATTTTAATAGTCATTACTTTACACCCTTTAGTACTTTAGCGTATAAAAAGTCATTGGTAATTTAACGGTAACCTCAAACAAATTGCTCACTATATTTTTGTTAGAACCACCTTCCTAAAATATAGTTCAGTTTTCTATATATGCCACATTAAACAAGAATCACCACATAAAAATAGACCGGTATTATCGTGCTAACACTGAATGTTGCTCAAAACTAAATATACAGGCATAAGGTAAAGCACCTCCTATCGAGCTCTTTTTAATGTGTATCTTTAGATTCACTTACATTAGCTTAATGATTTAACGTTTATTCATTTGTTTACAAAGCCAACAACAAGAATAATAATGTCGCAAATTAAAACAGGAATAAAATTATGATTCGCGTATTCATGCTGTTGATCATGCTTTCATCAACAGCTCAAGCAAGCAAAAAAGCCGATGCCATTGAGATAAATTCCTCGTACCAAAAAGAGGTCTGTACTTTAGTGCTTAAAAAACTAAAATCTTCTTTTGAGAGTTTAAGAACAGGAAAAATAACCGACAGCAAAACGGCAAAAGTCGCTAATTTATTGCAGTCATACAGACTATTAAATTGCGCTGATGAGAAGAAACTTTTTGATGTACTTGCCTGTACCAACTCTCAAGTTATGTTTTTTGAAGATTGCCGAAATATACGGATGTAATACACCATAATTTGAACTCACTGCTTATCTGCGAGATTAACTTTCTATTGCTGCCTTCTAAGCGTTTCCCCTTTTATAACGCTTTGGTGTTGTTCCGGTCCAACGTTTGAAAGCACGCAAAAAACTGGCAGATTCGGCATACCCTAATACATCGGCTAATTCGTTCACCGATATATTTTTTTGAGACAACATATCCAAACAGCGGTTTCTTTTATGCGCATCCAATAAGGCGCGATAGCTCGTTTTAGCTTCTTCGAGTTTACGCCGATAGGTTCGTTCGCTCACGCCAAACATATTGGCGACTTCTGGTACGGTAGGAAAATGTGCATCATAGCCTTCAATAATTTGTTTTGTTTGGGCGACAACGTCCTCAGAGTCAGGGTAAAACTTTCTTAACAACTCATAAGCTTGAACCTTGTATAGTTGATGGGCGAGATGATTTCCATATTTTTGTTTTAGATTTAAAATCGTTCTTGGTAGGCGAATCCAATTATAAGCTTGGTCAAATTGTAGGTCAAAATCAATGTATTGTTGATAAGCATTAAATGTTCGCCCAGTAGGTTTTGGCCTCGCTGTTCCAGCCCCCATAAAATAGTCTTTCGGTTGCTCCATCAGCTCTCGTACAAAAATGTACGTTCCCATTAAGTCTCGGTCAGCAATAAATTGTTTAAGTTTGGGGTTTGCCTCTGGCAGAGTATAACGGAGCTCTATGAAGTCTTGTTCAAGATGAAGAGTCATGTGTGAAAATAACAGTGATAAAGATTGAAACTCTGTCCCAACCTTAAGCGTTTCTAGAAAAGTAGGCGCTGACATGAGCAACATGGCGTATGTGCCGTATGAGGTAAACGTGACTTGACTACCTACCTTTATACCCAGTATTGGATCATCTAGCATTTCAATCGCTTCGGATACAATATCTAACTCTAAGTCTTGATCAATCACGGCGGCTCCGCTCATTTTTGCTAATGACAAACCGCGACGACGCAATAGCTCTTCTGGATCTTTTCCTTGCTCTTCGATTACTTTAAATAAAGGAATTAACCCCAAAATAGACTGCTTTTTTTTGGTTTTATGTGATTTAAACATCGCTCTGCCTACTGACTTGCTTATACATCTTTATGGGCATAAAAGTATCTTAAAAAGTCATTATGACCGGAAGTGTCAATTTTTGACAGGTTCCACCCTATATTTTGTGACCAACGGTCACTATTGTATACCTACCACTCTGGCTTATTAAAAATAAGAGGTTGCAACAAGAGCATAATGAACGAACAAATTGAATCATTAGACGTACTAATTGTGGGTGCAGGTATTTCTGGCTTAGGCATGTGCTACAACTTAAAGAAAAAACGCTCACATACCTCTTTTGCAGTCATTGAAGGCCGTGAAAATATTGGAGGTACTTGGGATTTATTTAAATATCCTGGTATTCGTTCTGACTCCGACATGTATACCTTCGCCTACTCCTTTAAACCTTGGACCGAGAAAGAATATATAGGCTCTGCAGAGCGAATTAATAATTATCTTAATGAACTTGTTCGTGATGAAAATTTAGACCATTACATACGCTTCCAACAAAAAGTCACTGCAGCCAACTGGGACTCTAGCCAAAACCACTGGTTGGTGACAGTCACACGACACGATGGCTCAGACTACAAAATTGCTGCAAAGTTTTTAAGCTGTTGCAGCGGTTACTATAATTATGAGCAAGGTTACCTACCAAAATTTGAAGGTTATGATGACTATCAAGGCACCATGGCCCACCCTCAGCATTGGCCAGAAGATCTAGATTATAGTGGCAAGCGAGTAATCGTAATTGGAAGTGGTGCAACGGCTGTCACCGTAGTGCCGGCCATGGCAAAAAAAGCTGCGCATGTGACCATGGTGCAACGCTCACCTAGCTATATTTTTTCACGCCCTGCTTCCGACGTATTATTTCGCATACTGTCACGCATTTTACCGGCGGGGATTACGAATCGCATCATGCGCGCGAAATATGCCACATTACAACAACTGTCCTTTGTATTATCAAAACGTTTTCCAGATTTTATGCGTAGTCTAGTGCGTAGTATGAACAAAAAAGACTTAGCAGGCGCAGCAGATGTCGATGTGCATTTCAAACCTAACTATAAGCCTTGGGATCAACGCATGGCCTTAGTACCCGATGCTGATTTGTTCAATTCAGTCAGGTCAGGTAAAACGACGATCGTAACCGATCATATTGAACGCTTTACTGAAACCGGAATTTTGATGAAGTCAGGTGAAAAAATTGATGCAGATATCATCGTGCCAGCAACCGGTTTAGATGTTCAGCTTTGGGGAAAAATGAACCTCACTGTTGATGGAAACCCCGTTGTAGGTAATACGCTCACTAACTACAAAGGCATGATGTTTAGCCAAGTTCCTAACTTTGTATGGGTCTTTGGTTATACTAACGCATCATGGACATTGAAAGCAGAATTAACCTATGGCTATGTGTGCCGTTTACTGGAACACATGGAACAAAATGGCTATCAGAGCGTTCATCCTCATCAAGAACCAAACGCCAAACGAGTAAGAATGCTAGATTTACAATCTGGTTATGTTGAACGGGCACTGGACCGTATACCAAGCCAAGGATCAGAGTTTCCGTGGTGCAATAAAGACCTTTATTTAAAAGATGTATTTGCGATTAAACATAGCAAACTCGTCGATGACGTTTTACGCTTTGATGATAATGACTCACTCGCAGACTTCCATAAGCCCTCACCAGAAAGATCGACTCACACATCGGAACTTAAGTCAGAACTAACATCGAAGAAAGTAGATCCTCATAGTGTGCAAAATGGCACATCAAGTCAGACTAAGACAAACAAGAAAGTTAAACCAAAACCTAAACAAAGTTCAATTGCATAGGAGGCTAACGCGATGCTTTCAACATCACAAAACAATTTGCCTCCAGTGGTCATTATTCATGGCATGTGGAGTACTCCGGATACTCTGATAGATATTAAACAATCGTTTGAGCAAGAAGGATACCTTACCCATACACCTCGTTTACCACTGCATTTCCCTAGAAATAAACTAGATGCTAAGCAACGTACTGAGTTGGCAAGATTAAGCATTCAGGATTATTTGAAATCTATAGAACAGTTTATGGCAACGCTCGACCAGCCCCCTATTTTAGTCGGGCATTCCATGGGCGGATTACTGGCACAATTGATTGCGGCCAAATACCCTTGCGAGAAACTGATACTCATTTCTTCTGCACCGCCCGCAGGTATCAACGCTTGGCACTGGTCAGTGATACGTACTTTTGGCCATAACCTAGTCAAGTTCCCATTGTGGCGCTCAACAACCAACTTGTTACTAAAAAATATTCGTTACGGCATCGCTAATTCCCAAAATGCAGCGATGCATCGTGAGTTATCACAGAATACAACTTTAGAATCTGGTCTGGCCTCGTGGCAAATATCAATGTGGTTTTTATTTAGACGACCGCCTACCAAAGTTGAATACGATAAAATTCAGTGCCCAGTATTAATTATAGCCGGTACGGAAGACAAGATTACGCCGCTTAAAATACAACTAAAAATTGCTCGAAATTATGCAAATAGAGCCACCGTAAAAGTATTTCCAGGAGCATGCCATTGGACGATAGGTGGCAGTCATTTTCCTAAAATAAAACAAACATTATTCTCATGGCTGAACCAGCAAGCTGAGGAGTCGATGACCAATATTGAAAAATCTAATTTAGAAGCACTCGTTTCTTAAAACAAAAATAATTACTGAGGCTAAAACATGAACGCCACATGGAAAAATAAATATATTCTCATTACAGGAGCCGGTTCAGGCATCGGACATGCCCTAGCTAAATTATTTGCCTCGCAAGGTGCCAAACTTATATTAACCGACATCCATACGGATAACTTAACACAAACAGCCAAGGCATTAGGTTCATCTGTTTTAATTTACAAAACGGCCAATGTAAGTAACAAGTCTGACTGGCTAGCGCTCGTAAAAGACATTGACAACAAAGCGGGCCACTTAGATGTATTAATAAACAATGCTGGCATGACGTCATTCGGCTTTTTTAACGAAACCTCAGAAGCCCTTTTTAATAAAGTAATGGATGTAAATTTAAATGGTGTGGTGATGGGTTGCCGTGAAATGCTACCCCTATTAGAAAAGTCCACGCGCGGTATGATTGTGAATGTCGCCTCTATTTTTGGTTTAATCACCATGCCAATGGTGACGCCTTATCACGCCTCAAAATTTGCGGTACGGGGTTTCACTGAAGCATTAAATCAAGATATGATTTTTCTGAAAAAGAAAATTGACGTGATCTGCGTCATGCCGGGCGGCATTCGAACCAATATCGCTAATTGCGCAGAAACAGAGTGTAAAAATCCAAACGATTTCGCTCAACACTTTGCTAAAATTGCTCGAACAACGCCAGAAAAAGCAGCACAAACGATAGAGAAAGGCATGCGAAAAAATACGTTCCGGGTTTTAATTGGAGCCGATGCCAAATTGGTTGATTGGCTTTATCGTTTATTGCCAGCCAATTATTACAAAGTATCTAACCGTTTACTGGGCGTTCAAAAATTCTTAAAACAATAAATAATAATAGATAAAATAGGATATACAGCGATATGCTCCGCTTCTGAGACAGGGCACCATTATTCGAATATACCGATCACCTCACCCTGTTCGGTTTATTCTTTAATGATATTTGAGCCCACGAGTACAGCTACGTTATTGCTTTAATAACAATTTTTCGTTCAATTCTTACCGTTTAAACAGAAACACTTTACTTTAAAGCACCTAACTATCTCTCCAAGCCGTACGAAAGGCGTTAAAAAGGGGCTCAAGTAAATATTGCGCAGGTGTAGACTCGCCAGTGACAATCATCACTTCGGCGGGCATGCCTGGGTTGATCTTATCTTTAGGCATAGAATCTAAAGAAGAAGCTGGTATGGTGATTCTGGCAGTGTAATAGCTATTTTGAGTCTTTGGGTCTTCAAAAACGTCAGCAGACACCGACTCAACAATTCCATTAAACTCAGGAAACTCATGCTGTTTATAGGAAGCAATCCTTATTCTAGCTTGCATCAATTGGCTTACTTTATCGATATCTACGGGTCGAACTCTGGCCCCAATCACTAACTCATCTTTTGAGGGCACGATTTCCAATATTGTGTCGCCAGGTCTGATCACGGCGCCAATTGTATAGACACTCAGGCCAACTATTTTACCGTCTACGGGCGCTTTAATTTCAATACGACCCAGTACATTGCTCGCAGAGTCAATTTGTTTTGAAAGGTCTTTAATGCTTAATTGAACCTCAACCAATTCACTTGCAGCTGTTTCACGAAATACCTGCGAAACTCTGTTTCGTTCAAACTGTAGCTCTTCTATTTGCACATAAGAACTTGCTAAATTGGTTTCAAGTTGAACAAGTTCTCCCTGTGCTTCAGATAGTTCTTTCTTTAACTCCAGGTATCTTAACTTATTTGCATACTGCCTCCGAATCAGGCTTCCCCATGCATCAACTTCTTCTTGCATATAAGCGATCTGGTCATTTTTAGCTAAAATCTCTCCTTGATAACCGTGTATTTTTTCCCTCAATTGCTTTGATTGAGATTCAAGCATTGACAACTGACTGTGCAAGGCCTCGTAGCTCAGTTCAAATAATTTCCGGGCGGAGTGTTTTCGCTCTTCCAGCCATTGAGAAACAAAAGAGTCCCCCAATTCTTCAGAAAATTTGATTGCCGGCAAGTTATCTCGTTGGGAGGTTAACATCGCATCACGAACTTTTAGTTCTTGAAGCTGGGTATACAAAATTGAGTGGTCCGCCCCGGCAAAAGTTTCATCAAGCGTGAGCAACACCTGACCTTGCTTTACAACATCGCCCTCTTTAACACGAAGCGATTTAACAATACCGCCTTCCAGATGTTGAACCTGTTTCTTTTCTGAACCAACTTTAACAACACCTTGTGCAACAACCGCACTATCCAGCGGAACCAGAGTTGCCCATAATACAAAACCACATATACCAAATATAAACACTAGGCCGCCCAATAACGTCGGGTGCTGAAGGCTATCTGGCGCCTTGGGTGCATCTAGTAATTGCATCAGTGACTACTTACCTTTTTGATTGATACTTTGGGTCTTGCCTTGATAACTTTACTCGTAACAGTTTGGTCTTTAACGACCGTTCTTTTTGGGTTCAGTTCTTGAATAATCTCTAAAGCAGGCCCTATTTTTTGAATTTGACCTCCTGCAACAAAAGCAACTTTATCCATACTTGAAAACAAGCTGGGTTGGTGTGCAATTAATAACACGGTGCTGCCTATTTCTTTTAGTCGCTTTATTGTCTCTATCAGTGCGATACGCCCCTCATTATCTAAATTGGATGTAGGTTCATCTAACACCACAAGTGAGGGTCGATTATAAACTGCTCTTGCTAAACCGATACGTTGCCGTTGCCCTCCTGAAAGCTTGGCTCCCGAGGGCCCCACTCTAGTTTCATAACCATCCGGCAAAGACAAAATCACTTCATGAGTACCAGACAACTGTGATGCTTCGACGACATTTGCAGGATCTCCCTCCTTAAATCGGGCAATATTTTCAGCGACAGTTCCATCAAACAGCTCAACATCTTGCGGTAAATAACCAAAGTAAGGCGAGAATTGGCGCTGTACTTCAGATGTTAACTCTGCCCCGTCGATCCTTACTGTTCCGCTGATAGGTTTATTAATACCTAACATCAAACGCGCTAACGTGCTTTTACCAGAGCCACTCGGGCCGGTCACCCCTAAGGACTCGCCTGCTTCGATAGCGAAAGAAACGCCTTTAATAACAGGCTGAGGTCTCACGCCTTCTTCTACCGTTGAATCAGCTAAAGCCACCACATTCTGAAACACAACTTTTCCCTTTGGGGTAGGCAAAGGAATCGTCGAATTTGGCACTTCGTAGCTCGTCATAAATTCTTTTAGAGACAGATAAGATTCTTTCACTTTTGTCAGGCCCCGCCATCCCTGTATAGACTGCTCTACTGGTGCAAGCGCTCTTCCTATAATAATAGAAGCAGCAATCATAACGCCTGCTGAAGTCATATCTTGAATAACCAGATAACCACCCATTGCTAACATTGAAACTTGAATGACTTGTCTGATGACTTTAGCAAGCGAACTTATGACCGCATTTCGGTCAGAGAAGCGGATATGATAGCCCATTCCAGCACTTTGATAATTCGACCAAATATTAATCAAATTAGGCAACATCCCCATCCCCATAACGGCATCTTTGTTTCTTGCACTACGCTCAACAAATTCATTTGCCGCACCAAAGGCTTCACTTGACTTTTGTGACGACTCACGCGTAAAACGGTCATTGGTGATCGCAAGCACAAACAATATGACTGCTCCCGCTAATCCAATATGGCCTAACAGAGGATGAAGAAAATATACCAACCCTAAATAGAGTGGCATCCATGGAACATCAAATATCGCCAAGATAAATGGCGCATTTAGAAATGAACGTAAGGCATTTACATCGTGAATGGGTTTAGAAACAGCGCCTTTTGATAAAATTTCTGCCAAGGTGATTTTGCCAAGGTCTTGATCGAACCGGACACTAATTCGATTTAACAAATAATTTCGTACTACCTCCATCACCAAAAGAACCGTTAACAAAAAGACCGCCACTGCAAGTAAACCAAGCAAGGTAGACCCACTGCGTGACAAAAGAACACGATCGTAAACTTGAAGCATAAACAAGGGTGATGTCAATAAAAGCATATTCACCACAAAGCTAAAACCAAACACACCGAGCATCGAGCGTTTTGCCCGCGAAAGTGCTTGTTTCACTATATCGGCTTCAAGTTTATCTGTAGACATCTTTTACTACTTTATAAAGACACGTGCTATAAGAAGAAACTAATATTCAGAGGATTCCTGAATATTAGTTTCGCTATCAGTTGGATTGAAAGATCCTATTATCTATGGGAGTCAAATGCTACGCCGCCCCCATAAACAATTGTTAAATCAATTACATGAATTCATTGTTAACTGGAGTCTCTTCAATAACCACTTCAACCACTTCTGAGCTTTCACTTTGAGCTGAACCAGAGCTGCTAGCTGAGGAAATAGTCGATCCAAGAATAGTCAGTTGAACCTGAGCGGTATCAAATCCACCGTCGCCGTCAGCCACCGTATACTCAAACCACTCATCGGCCGTTTCACCATCAATTAATGCATCAAACTGGGCATTTGGATCATAAGTAATCGTACCATCGCCATTATCGACAACCGTTCCTAGCAACCCTGCAGTATCGATACTGGAGATTGTCAAAGTCTGTCCATCTACATCTGAGTCGTTACCCAAAACATCAATCGTAACAGCCGTCGACTCATCAGTTGATACGCTATCGTCCGTAGCAATTGGGTTATCATTCAAACCATTCACCGTCACGGACACGGTCGCCGTATCAAACCCTCCTTGCCTATCCGTTACAGTATAGGTGATCTCTGTTAGTGCAGTTTCGCCACCTGCCAGACCCTCAAAATCATTACTTGCATCAAAGCTGGCAGTACCATTACTACTCACCGTAAAGGTTCCACCATTGCTACCAGTCAGCGTGATACTACCATTCACCAAGGTTTGTCCGTTCACTTCAGTGATGGTGAGCACAGAAAATTCTGGATCACTGTCATTGAATATCAAACGAGTATCAACTTCAAACCACCCGAGATCGATCA
>Ga0209825_1000724_pt1 | contig 19763 bp, 32 predicted proteins | sample EN8Hudsemesocosm_FD_184631 | JGI IMG/M metagenome (GOLD analysis project Ga0209825, IMG submission 184631) | Methane-oxidizing microbial communities from mesocosms in the Hudson Canyon - EN8B Hudson Canyon (SPAdes) (version 2) | ecosystem: Environmental > Aquatic > Marine > Cold seeps | place...
CATGAAAACCATCTTCAAAATCTAAACGTATTAATTGTTGATGCCGACTCATAACCCTTAATTTGGTAATCGTCGGGGAGTCTTTTAAGGCTTCAAACAGACATAAAACACCGGCATCCTGTAACAAGCCTTTTAATGACTCAGCCGGTTCATCTTGCCCGACAAAGCCCATCACCGATACTTTGCCGCCTAATGCTGCAATATTTAATGCCACGTTACCCGCTCCGCCGGCCCGCTGTTCATCATTTTTTACATGAACAACTGGCACGGGTGCTTCAGGAGAAATTCTGGAAGTGGCTCCATGCCAATATCGATCCAGCATAAGGTCACCAATAACTAACACTCGGCCAGTAGAATAATTAGGTAATTGCATAGGTTTAAACGCAGTTTATAAAACAAAATGATATTATACCCTCTTCTACAATATCTTTAAGAGTGTAACCATGAGCGTAAAGATTTATCACAACCCACGTTGCAGCAAATCCAGACAGACATTACAGTTATTACAAGAACAAGATGTTGATATAGAGATTATTGAATATTTAAAAACACCGCCAACCGCAGCTGAATTATCCGATATTTTACAAAAGCTGGCTATTGAGCCTCGAGCTTTAATGCGCAAAAATGAAGCTGAATACAAAGAGACAGGGATGAATAATACTGAACTGACTAGCGATGAGCTAATTAAAGGTATGGTTGCCTCACCCAAACTGATTGAGCGCCCTATTGTTTTAGCTAACGATAAAGCCGCCATTGGTCGTCCACCTGAAAGTGTACTGGCGATACTTTAATCAATAAGCGATCAGCAATCATGACTAAAATTCTAATCCTGTACTACAGTCGAAATGGCACCACTGAAAAAATGGCACAGCAAATTGCTAGAGGCGTGGAGTCTATTGATAATGTTGATGCTGTATTAAGAACGGTGCCTGAAATTTCGACAGTTTGCGAACAGACAGAAGACTCCATTCCCAATTCAGGTGCGCCTTATGCGACACTTGAAGATTTAAAATCATGTGATGGTCTGGCCTTAGGCAGTCCCACTCATTTTGGCAACATGGCTGGAGCGCTCAAACATTTCATCGATAACACCGTCGAAATCTGGTTTCCAGGCACTTTGTCAGGCAAACCTGCCGGGGTTTTTACCTCGACAGGTAGCATGCATACTGGCCATGAAAGCACCTTATTATCCATGATGTTGCCGTTGATGCATCATGGCATGCTGATTATGAGTGTGCCCAGCAATGAACCCTCATTAAGAGAAACAATAACAGGCGGCACTCCTTATGGTCCCAGCCACTTATCATCTGCTCACGATTTAAGTGCTGATGAAAAATCTATCTGTCGAGCATTAGGCATTCGATTGGCAAAAACAGCTAAAGCACTCAAAAATATCTAATGAAAAGAATTTATTACTACTATATGGCCCTTTTTGGTTTTTTTGGCCTGTTCATCCTGCTGATGTTATGGAACACTATTTTAGTTCCATCAACACACTTACCCATTTCACTGGTACTTTTCGCAGTCATTACCCCTTTGTTATTACCTTTTAAAGGCTTGCTAAATGCCAATTTAAAAAGCTGTACCTGGATGAGTTATATCAGCTTGTTTTATTTTACCCATGGCGCTGCCGAGGCTTATAACTCGCCTGCCGAAATATACTATGCCTTACTTGAGGTGTTTTTCAGCCTGATGCTTTGTGCTGGCTGCGCCTTCTACGTTTACAAAGCTGAAAAAATCAAATAAGCACGTGTCCAAACAACTCCCTCTACAGTTTGAGTTTCAATCAAACCAAAGTTTTAATACTTTCTATCCAGGTAGCAACGAGGAAGTTATTAATCACCTGCGTCATATTTTTATTAATAACGAACAGCTTATTTTTATCTGGGGCGAACAAGGCACAGGTAAAACACATCTGTTACAAGCGGTATGCCAGGAAAGTAATCAGCAGAGTAAAAGTAGTTTCTATTTTGCATTCGATGACAATTCATTACCCAACCCAGAAATGCTAAATGGCCTGGAAAGCTTTGATATCGTTTGCTTTGATAATATAGATCGCATCGCTGAAAACAGTGAATGGGAACATGCTTTTTTTAATTTCTTTAACAGCCATAGAGATGCAAACAATAAACTGGTGTTATCGGCCCACTGCCCGCCTAAATTCCTGCCTATTGAACTTCCCGACCTTAAGACACGAATGAGTTGGGGGCTTACTTTAAAGCTAACCGAGCTAACTGATGAACAGCAACTCAATGCATTAATATATAAAGCAAATGATTTGGGTTTTGAAATCCCCGTTAATGTAGGCCGGTTTCTGGTATCGCACTATGCCCGTGATTTACCATCAATCTGGTTACTACTGGACAAAATCAACCATGAAACACTAGCCGCTAAACGCAAACTTACGATTCCTTTTTTAAAACAAATCATGAGCGAACAATAAAAACCATGAAACAGGATAAAACCCTGATTATCGGTACAGGTGCAATAGGCAGTTTTTATGGTGCACTGCTACAAAAAGCAGGAACAGATGTCTCTGTCGTTTGTCGCTCTGACTATGCAACAGTAAAACAACACGGCTTTAAGATTAACAGTAATGAACTGGGTAACTGGATATTTACCCCCTCGCAGGTTGTTAGATCAGCATCCGACTATCAAGGCCAGGCAGACTATGTCTTTCTTTGCAGTAAAGTTATTCCACAGATTAATCGAGTTGAACTAATTAAAGCCGCTGTTAGCCCTAAAACCTGCATAGTTTTCATCCAAAATGGTGTTGAAATTGAACAGGAATTAATCGATGCCTTCCCCAACAATGAAATCATCAGTGGCTTAGCGTTTGTTTGCTGTAATCGTGTTGCAGCAGGGGAAACTCATCACCTGGCTTATGGAAAATTAACCCTAGGAAGCGTTAATAAACTAGAGCCTCATACAAATAAAGCGCAACATCTGTGCAACTTATTTAAACAAACAGGTATAGAGTCACTAGTGACAGATCAAATTATCACTAGTCGCTGGTTAAAATGTTTATGGAATGCTTCTTTTAATCCACTTTCTGTATTATCAGGAGGCCTGTCAACTGCAGAAATAATATCGACACAAGAAACGCTGATCCGCAACATCATGCAAGAAGTCATGCAAATTGCTAAAGCCAGCGGTCATCCTTTAGCAGAAGACAGCATAGACACCAATATTAGTAACACCCATTTAATGCCCGCCTATAAAACCAGCATGTTACTGGACTTTGAAAAACATCAAACCATGGAAATTGAGGTTATTCTTGGGAACACAATTGCAGCTGCTAAAAAAAATGGCGTGGCCTGCCCCATTTTAGAAACCTTATATGGCGTGATGAAACTGAAGGAATTAAGCCAGCTAACAGCTGATAAAATAGATTAAAAGCCTCATTTATTTACTAACCAACAAATATTTCAAACTATAAATCTGCTTTTTGTAAAATATAGTGTAATATAGGAGGATTTTCGAAGTATAAATTATTATTTATCTTTGAATTCTAATGCACGAGCGCTTTTATTTATCGCTTTAAAGCTGGTTAGACCAATCATTGGAACGACTCGCGCAATAAGTGTAAATACCTTTAAAGATTTAGATTTAAAGGATTACCGTTTTTTTATTTCCATTTTTAGAGTACAAACATGACAGATCTATCCCTCTACAGAAACATCGGCATATTCGCCCACGTTGATGCTGGTAAAACAACAACAACTGAACGAATTTTAAAGCTTACTGGTAAAATCCATAAACTAGGCGAAGTACATGATGGTGCTGCGACTACAGATTTCATGGAGCAAGAACAAGAGCGTGGAATCACTATCCAATCAGCTGCAACATCATGCTTCTGGGACAACCACCGCTTTAACATTATCGACACCCCGGGACACGTTGACTTCACAATTGAAGTATACCGCTCTCTAAAAGTACTTGATGGTGGTGTAGGTGTATTCTGTGGATCTGGCGGTGTTGAACCTCAATCAGAAACTAACTGGCGTTATGCGAACGATTCAGAAGTTGCTCGTGTTATCTTAGTTAACAAACTGGATCGTCTAGGTGCAGATTTCTATCGTGTTGTAAAACAAGTTGAAGACGTATTAGGTGCAAATCCATTAGTGATGGTTTTGCCTATTGGTGAAGAAGATGATTTTGTTGGTGTTGTCGACTTATTAACTCGTAAAGCATGGGTTTGGGATAACACTGGCGACCCAACTAACTATGAAATTCAAGATGTACCAGCTGACATGGTTGATACTGTTGAAGAATGGCGTGAAAAATTAATCGAGACAGCTGTCGAACAAGATGACGCTGCGATGGAAAAGTACCTGGACGGCGAAGAGCCAGATATGGAAACCATTAAAGCTTGTATTCGTAAAGGAACAATCAATCTTGATTTCTTCCCTACTTATTGTGGTTCTGCATTCAAAAACAAAGGCATTCAATTAGTACTTAATGCGGTTGTTGATTACCTACCATCACCTACTGAAGTGAAACCACAGCCAGAAGTTAATGACGAAGGCGAAGAAACAGGTGAATTTGCGATTGTTGATGTCGATCGTCCATTCCGTGCTTTAGCTTTCAAAATCATGGATGACCGTTATGGTGCTCTAACCTTTATTCGTATTTACTCAGGTAAATTAAATAAAGGTGACTCAATCATGAACAGTTTCACAGGCAAATCAGAGCGTGTCGGCCGTATGGTAGAAATGCATGCTGATGAACGTATCGAGCTTGATTCCGCTCAAGCAGGCGACATCATTGCTGTTGTAGGTATGAAAAATGTAAAAACTGGACACACCTTATGCGACCCTAAGAATCCAGCAACATTAGAGCCAATGGTCTTCCCTGATCCAGTTATTTCGATTGCGGTTGCTCCAAAAGATAAAGCGGGTTCAGAAAAAATGGGTATCGCTATCGGTAAAATGATTGCAGAAGATCCTTCTTTCCGCGTTGAAACTGACGAAGATTCAGGCGAAACCATCCTAAGAGGCATGGGCGAACTGCACTTAGATATTAAAATTGATATCTTAAAGCGTACTCACGGCATTGATGTTGAAGTTGGTAAACCTCAGGTTGCTTACCGCGAAACAATCACTAAAAGTGTCGAAGACAGCTATACCCACAAGAAACAATCAGGTGGTTCTGGTCAATACGGTAAAATTGATTACATCATCGAACCAGGTGAACCAGGTACTGGCTTTATTTTTGAATCTAAAGTAACTGGTGGTAACGTACCTAGAGAATTCTGGCCAGCAGTAGAAAAAGGCTTTAAAAACAGCATAGACAACGGCGTATTAGCTGGCTTCCCATGCTTAGACTTTAAAGTAATTCTACTTGATGGTGCTTTCCACGCAGTGGATTCATCAGCAGTTGCTTTTGAAATTGCAGCGAAAGCAGCCTATCGCCAATCTATCCCTAAAGCAGGCCCTCAACTTATTGAGCCAATCATGCATGTTGACGTTTTCACACCAGAAGATCACGTGGGTGATGTTATTGGTGATCTTAACCGTCGTCGCGGCATGATCAAGTCTCAAGAAGCGGGTGTTACTGGCGTTCGTATTAAAGCGGATGTTGCTTTGAGCGAAATGTTTGGCTACATTGGTGACTTACGCACAATGACTTCTGGTCGCGGCCAGTTCTCTATGGAATTCTCACACTACATGCCATGCCCTAAAAACGTGGCAGAAGAAGTGATTAAAGAAGTTCAAGAGCGCAACAAAAACAAATAAGCTTTAACTCATTAAAAAGCCCGCCTGATTCTATCAAGTGGGCTTTTTATTGCAGACACAAAAAAACCGTTACAGCAAACGCCGTAACGGTTTTTTTATGCAATTAGATTAACTTATGCAGCAAAATTTGCAGATGCAAATTCCCAGTTAACCAAAGACCAAAAAGCTGCAAGATAAGCAGGTCTAGCATTACGGTAATCGATGTAATAAGCATGTTCCCACACATCACATGTTAACAACGGTGTTTGTCCCGCAGTTAAAGGACAAGCAGCATTACTTGTACTGACCAGCTCGATTGATCCATCAGAGTTTTTTACCAACCACGCCCAACCAGAACCAAAAGTTGTTACTGCACATTTAGTAAATTCAGCTTTGAATTCAGCAAATGAACCAAATTTGGCAACAATAGCATCAGCCAAAGCACCAGTAGGCTCACCACCACCATTTGGAGACAAACTGTTCCAGTAGAATGTGTGATTCCAGATTTGCGCAGCATTATTGAACATTCCACCTTCAGAACGCGCAACAATAGATTCTAAAGTAGCATCTTCAAAAGAAGTTCCGGCAATTAAATTATTAAGGTTTGTCACATAAGTCTGGTGATGCTTGCCATAATGAAACTCAAGCGTTTCTTCAGAAATATGAGGTGCAAGTGCATCTTTAGCGTAAGGTAAAGCAGGCAATTCAATAGCCATCAGTGTCTCCATCAAAAATTGGGAAATAAAAAATAAATACCTAGTATTTATCTAAGTAATTGTACCCTATCATCGCTAATAAATTAAATAAAGTTAAAATCAAGCATGCAAAGCATATAATAGCTGTAAACACTATTTTAAATTTAGCCTCAAAAAAATCATGCCACAAGAAATTGAACATAAATTTTTATTAAAAAACGACAACTGGAAAACTGAGATCAGTAAATCCGTCCAATATAAACAGGGCTATTTGATTAGCGATAAAACAAGATCAGTAAGAATCCGCACCTCAGACAATCAAGCCTGGTTGAATATTAAAAGCGCCACTATCGGTACATCACGGCAGGAGTTTGAATATGAAATCCCCTTTGACGAAGGCCTAGAGATCCTTACTACCCTGTGTGAAAAACCTATTATTGAAAAAATTCGTCATTTTGTGACATTTAAGCAACACTTATGGGAAATTGATGTTTTCTCTGGCGACAACCTTGGCCTAACAGTGGCTGAAGTCGAGTTATCAGCTATTGGTGAAAGCTTTGAAAAACCGAACTGGCTTGGAAAAGAGGTTACCGAGGACATTCGCTACTACAACAATAGCTTGTGTAAAAACCCATACAAGAACTGGAGTGCATAAAAAACAACAAAAAAGTTGTAATATTGATAAATATGCTATATATTTATTTGTATGAACAAAACAACCGCTGTTGTATTTTTACTACTTTTCAGCTGCAAGTTATTTGCTAGCACGCTCACACCCGAGATCAATAAAATAGAATCTCAATGGGCCAGGATTTATTATGCCGAAAACAGTAGCGAACAAACAAAGCACTTCCCCGCCCTAGTAGAAGTCACAAAACAACTAGCCAGCAAATACCCAAAAGCGGTTGAGCCCGTAATCTGGCAGGCGATTATCATTGCGACAAATGCAGCTTTTGAATCACCCTTCAAGGCACTAAAATCAATAGAAACTGCAAAGACACTACTTGAACAAGTGATTAGAATCAAACCAGAAGCACTAGAGGGAGCCGCACTGGTAACACTCGGCACACTGTATTACATGACCCCTGGCTGGCCAATTTCATTCGGCGACCAACAAAGAGCCGAATGGTTGCTTAAAGAAGCCCTTAGAATCAACCCATCGAGTATTGATTCAAATTACTTTTACGCCGACTACCTGCTTTCCAAAGGCAAGCTTGAAAGCGCTGAAGACTATTTCAAGAAAGCTTTAAACGCACCCGTCCGCAGCAATCAACACTATGCAGATACACAACTTAAAAAAGAAGCCCTTGCTGCACTGAAGAATACTGAACTTAGAAAACTTGAAGCCGGTAAAAATAAATTCCTGTCTTTGTTTTCTTCTGCAAAATCAAACTAAAAATCGCACTTAACAAACTTGCTTTTTTCTTAAACAAATAATAACCCTGTCAAAAAAAACCATATATACAGACACTTTCTGATAAAATATGCCTACTTTTTTTGACTTACTAACTGGATAGAACATGACTTTTGTCGTCACAGAAAACTGCATCAAATGTAAATTCACCGATTGTGTTGACGTTTGCCCTGTTGATTGCTTTCATGAAGGCCCAAACTTTTTAGTTATCGACCCTGAAGAATGCATTGACTGTACATTGTGCGAGCCTGAATGCCCTGCTAACGCGATTTTCGCTGAAGACGAACTACCTGAAGGCCAAGAGCAATATATCGCTATCAATGCAGAGTTAGCCCAGTCCTGGCCAATTATTACAGAAGTCAAAGAGCCTGCTGCAGATGCTGAAGACTGGAATGGTAAAACAGGAAAAACAGAACTTCTAGAAAAATAAGCTATTCAGTACCAGCCTTACTTGCAAATTCAAGGCTGGTACCTTAACCCCCCTCTCTACCTCAGGCAAGAACGAACACCCACCCCAAGCAACACTCTTCAATCAATAACGCACGACAGCTGAATGCAAAATCATCCAACTAGAGCCAAAACAATCGACTGAATTAAAAGTCATTTAGCAAACAAGACAAAACACATCTAATTTTCCGCACCAAACCCACAGAACACGACAATTATTTCACATGGCTCCTGCCATTTAATTACGAGTAAAGACCAATGCAACTTTAGACTGAATTCACCGACCTTAAAGCCTGCGACCCACCAAAAAGAACAAGATGGCAGCAGGAAACGAGAATTAAGGCCTCACCTCACCACTATGAAGCCAACAATCTTGACTTGGGATGTGCTGACGATAGGAAGCGCATCAGGCGAGGCTAAAGTCTCACCCCCTAACACGAAAAACCAAGATAATCTGTACCCCACCCTCCCTCAAACCACACGCAACAAAGAGCCAGCACTTAAAATATGAACCTACCTAACTTAAAATAGAAAACACAGACTAAAGCATGCACCCCAAATCAGCCGACAAACGCTTTTAGCTTATAGATAAAGACATCGGAATTAGGAAAAAATAAATCCAACTTTACGCAGGACGGGGCATTAGAATCACCCAACACACAATATAACCTTAATTGACCAGGCGATCCCTAGAAAACAAATAAACACTTTACGACAGACATAAAAAAACCGGTATAAAACCGGTTTTTTTATGCTGTAAACTTAAATTCAATTAATCTTCTTCAGATGAATCAACTTCAGGTCTATCAACTAGTTCAACATATGCCATCGGAGCAGAATCACCTGTTCTAAAGCCACATTTTATAACTCTTACATAACCACCTGGACGCGCTTTGTAACGAGGACCTAGCTCATTAAAAAGCTTTGTTACCACGTCACGATCACGTAACTTGGAAAATGCAAGCCTACGCTTAGACACAGAATCTTCTTTAGATAATGTGATTAGCGGCTCTGCAAATCCACGCAATTCTTTTGCTTTTGGCAATGTAGTTCTAATCAACTCATGCTTAAACAAGGATGTCGCCATGTTACTAAACATAGCTTTACGGTGACTACTATTTCTATTTAACTGTCTACCAGTTTTACGATGTCTCATTTGTTTTGACCTTCTAAATTAAATACCAGTTTGACCTTGATCAATCAAGTTCTCAGGAGGCCAATTTTCAAGACGCATTCCTAATGACAAACCTTTTAGTGCTAATATATCTTTAATCTCGGTAAGAGACTTCTTACCTAAATTAGGCGTTTTCAATAACTCAACCTCTGTGCGTTGAATTAAATCACCAATGTAGAATATGTTCTCAGCCTTTAGACAATTCGCAGATCTAACTGTTAATTCCAAATCATCAACTGGTCTTAATAATACAGGATCAAACTCAGGCTCCACAGGAACAACTTCTTCAACAATTTTATCGTTTACTTTCTCAAAATCCACGAAAACAGATAATTGATCATGTAAAATTGTCGCAGCCAGTTTAACCGTTTCCTCAGGATCAACCGTACCATTCGTTTCAAGCTCAATAGTCAGCTTATCTAAGTTAGTACGCTGTTCAACACGAGTACTCTCAACAGAATAAGCAACCTTAACGACCGGGCTAAATGCAGCATCTATATGCAAAACACCAACAGGAGAGCTAGTATTTAGTTCTTTTCTTACACTAGCAGGAACATAACCACGGTTACGCTCAACCTTCATTTTAATGTTTAGCTCACCTGCTTCAGTCAAGTTCGCTAATTCCAAATCAGGATTAACAATCTCGACATCATGCGGCAAATCTATATCAGCAGCAGTAACAATACCAGCACCAGATTTAGACAAAGTTAATTCAACTTCATCTTTAGAATGCAAAATGATAGCAAGGTTTTTAATATTCAATAAAATATCAATAACATCTTCATGAACGCCGTCAATTGTAGTGTATTCATGCTGAACACCCTCAATCTCAACCTCAGTTACTGCACATCCAGCTATAGATGACAGCATCACTCGTCTCAATGCATTACCTAAAGAGTGACCAAAGCCTCTCTCAAACGGTTCAATAACAATTCTTGAATGATTAATGTTATGACTGACAACCTCAACCAATTTTGGCTTTAGTAAACCAGCAATAGTATTCTGCATAATTATTTCTCAGTAAGAATTATTTCGAGTAAAGTTCTACGACTAACTGCTCATTCATGTCAGCACCTAAGTCAGCTCTATCTGGGTATGATTTGAACACACCAGACATTCCTTTTGAGTTAACTTCAACCCACGCAGGAAAACCATACTGCTCTGTTACAGAAAGTGCATCAACAATTCGCTGTTGCTTTTTAGACTTTTCTCTAATTTTAACTTCATCACCAACATTAACCTGAAAAGAAGGAATGTTAGTAATTTGATCATTTACAACAATAGATTTATGCGACACCAACTGACGAGCTTCTGCTCTTGTTGCTGCGTAACCCATTCTATAAACAACGTTATCCAATCTAGACTCTAAAAGATTTAACAGATTTATACCTGTAGCACCTTTTTTCAAGTCTGCTGATTTATAGTAGTTTCTGAATTGTTTTTCTAAAACACCATAAATTCTTCTAATTCTTTGCTTTGCGCGTAACTGTAATGCATAACCAGAATCTCTAGTACGAGCACTTCCGTGCTGACCAGGTCTAGTTTCTAATTTACACTTACCTTCTAAAGACTTTCCTCTGCTTTTCAACAGAAGATCAGCGCCTTCTCTACGACTTAATTTACAAGTTGGGCCAAGATATCTTGCCATTACACTACTCCAAAAATTTAAACGCGGCGTTTTTTCGGCGGACGACAACCGTTATGGGGAATAGGTGTAACATCAACAATATTGCTAATTTTAAAACCTAAATTATTTAATGATCTAACAGCAGACTCACGACCAGGCCCAGGCCCTTTGATCATAACATCCAAGTTCTTCATTCCATACTCAAGAGCCACGGTCCCAGCTCTTTCAGCTGCAACCTGAGCAGCGAAAGGGGTACTTTTACGTGAACCCCTAAAACCTGAACCACCAGCAGTTGCCCACGAAAGAGCATTACCTTTACGGTCACTGATAGTTACAATTGTATTATTAAAAGTTGCATGAACATGAGCTATGCCATCTGCAATTTCTTTTTTTATCCGTTTTTTAACACGTTTTTGAGTTGCCATTTATACTAAGCCTTGAATATCTTATTTTCTGATTGGTTTGCGAGGACCTTTACGGGTACGCGCATTCGTTTTTGTACGTTGCCCTCTTAACGGCAAACCTCTCCGATGCCTAATACCACGATAACAACCTAAATCCATCAAACGCTTAATGTTCATTGACACTTCACGTCGAAGATCACCCTCAACAGTTAACCCGGCAATTGCCTGGCGAATTGTTTCTAGCTGTTCTTCTGATAGCTCTTTTATTTTAACTGCCGGTTCTATATTAACCTGTTTACATATGTCTCTGGCAGTTTGACGACCAACACCGTAAATTGCTGTTAATGCAATTTCTGCGTGTTTATGGTCTGCTACATTGATTCCGGCAATACGTGCCATCTAGATACTCCTACTTCGGTACTCTAAAGTTAAGCGCGCAATTATAGCATTACGATATATTATGCGCAACAAAAAACTAACCTTGACGCTGTTTATGACGTCCATCTTTACAAATAACGCGTAATACGCCGTTTCTTTTAACTATTTTGCAATTTCTGCAAATCTTTTTTACTGATGCGCGAACTTTCACGGCATACCTCTTTATAAAATTGAATTATTTTTTTAGATTGGCCTTTTTCATAAGACCATCATATTGCTGAGACATCATATGTGTTTGTAATTGCGAAATAAAATCCATAACCACAACAACAATGATTAACAAAGACGTACCACCAAAATAGAAAGGTACATTCCAGTAAACAATCATGAACTCAGGCAACAAACAAACCAAGGTTATATAAAACGCCCCAACCAGGGTTAACCTTGTCATCACTTTATCAATGTACGCAGTGGTTTGCACACCTGGTCTTATTCCAGGCAAGAAAGCCCCAGATTTTTTTAGGTTGTCAGAAGTCTCTTTAGAGTTAAATACCAATGCTGTATAAAAGAAGCAGAAGAACACAATGGCCGCCGCATAAAATAATACATAAATTGGCTGCCCTGGAGACAACATGGTTGAAATATCTTGCAACCAACCAAAACCTTCATTACTACTAAACCAACCCGCTATAGTAGACGGAAATAAAATAATACTAGAAGCGAAAATTGGTGGAATAACACCCGCCATATTTATCTTCAAAGGCAAGAAACTACTCTGCCCAGCCATCATTTTACGACCTTGCTGTCTCTTAGGATAATTAATAATAATCCTACGCTGACCTCTTTCTACAAAAACAACTAGCGCAGTGACTGCAATAGCAACGAGAAATAATAGAACAATAAATGCACCATTCATCTCTCCTGTTCTAGCCAACTCCAAAGTACCACCGATTGCAGACGGAAGACCTGACACGATACCGGCGAAGATAATCAATGAAATACCATTGCCTATCCCACGTTCAGTAACCTGCTCTCCCAACCACATCAAGAAAATAGTACCTGTCACCAAAGTAATTGCAGTAATAACTACAAAACTGGTGCCTGGATTAATTACAACACCTAAACCGCCAGCGGTTTGGTTTTGCAAAGCCATAGAAATACCAATTGCCTGGAAAGTAGCTAAAACCACAGTTCCATAACGAGTATATTGAGATATTTTTCTACGACCCGACTCACCTTCTTTCTTTATCTGCTCCATCGCAGGAATGACAACCGTCATCAACTGCATGATAATAGATGCCGAAATATAAGGCATAATCCCAAGAGCAAATAAACTCAAACGCATTAAGGCGCCACCAGAAAACATATTGAACATATCAAGTATCGAACCACTTTGCTGTTCGAACATGATAGCCAATGCTTTTGGATCAATCCCTGGTACAGGAATATGAGCACCCACACGGTAAACTACGAAGGCACCAAGAACAAACAGCAATCTAGCTCTTAGTTCTGAAAAGTTACCCATTCTACTTGCCATTTCTGCTCTTGATGTACTCACTTAAACCTCTACTTTACCGCCCGCAGCTTCAATAGATACTTTAGCCCCGGCAGTAACTTTCAATCCCTTAATAGTGATTGATTTAGCAATTTCACCTGATTTGATAACTTTTACAGTTTTTGCAAATGCAGGGACGAGGTTAGCAGCAACCAATGCTTGTAGATCAACAACATCTACAGCTAATGATCCAACTTCATATAATGTTACTTCTGCAGAGTATTTTTTTACTCTAGAAGTGAAACCAACCTTAGGTAATCTACGCTGCAAAGGCATTTGACCACCTTCAAAACCTACCTTATGAAATCCACCGCTTCGTGATTTTTGACCTTTATGACCACGACCACATGTTTTTCCTAAAGTTGAACCGATACCACGACCCACTCTTTTACGAACTTTACGTGATCCTTCAGCCGACTGTATAGTATTTAAATACATTACACTTCCTCAACTTTCAGCATGTAAGATACCTTATTGATCATTCCACGATTTTCAGGAGTATCAATAACTTCTACTGTATGACGTATCTTTCTTAAACCTAGACCTTTCAAACAAGCCTGGTGACTTTTAAGTCTACCAATCTTACTTTTAGTCAGAGTTACACTTAATTTTTTATCAGCCATGATGACTATCCAGTAATTTGTTCAACTGACAAACCGCGTTTTGCAGCAATTTGCTCAGCATTTCTCATTTCAGACAACCCTTTAATTGTTGCTCTCACAACATTAATTGGGTTATTTGTTCCGATACATTTAGCAAGTACGTTATTAACGCCGACGACTTCAAATACAGCACGCATTGCGCCACCAGCAATTACGCCGGTACCTTCAGATGCTGGCTGCATGTATACTTTTGCTGCGCCAGTTTCACCTATAACGGTGTATTGCAAAGTACCATCTTTAAGCTGGACTTTACGCATATTTTTTCTTGCTTGCTCTAGTGATTTTTGGATAGCGATAGGCACTTCTTTCGCCTTACTTACACCATAACCAACACGGCCTTGACCGTCACCAACAACAGTCAGTGCAGCAAAACCAAAAACTCGACCACCCTTAACAACTTTTGCAACACGTCGAACTGATACTAACTTTTCTTGCAAGCCATCTGCACTTGCTTGACCTTGAGGTCCTGATGTAGCCATTATATTCTCCTAGAACTTCAAACCAGCTTCACGTGCCGCATCCGCTAATGCTTTAACACGACCATGATATTTAAACCCAGAACGATCAAAGGCAACTTCAGTGACACCAGCCTCTAATGCTCTTTTTGCAACAAGTGAACCAACCAAACCAGCAGAATCTGAATTTCCAGAATAACTTTCGCTAGCTTTCACATCAGCATCTAAAGTAGACGCTGATGCAACAGTTGTTGAACCATCTTCACTCATCACTTGCGCATATATATGCTGAGAAGTTCTATGAACAGTTAACCTGCTAACACCTAACTGCTTAATCTTACAGCGCTGTCTTAATGCTCGTTTTAAACGAGCTGCTTTCTTATCCATTATCTTAACCTACTTCTTCTTGGCTTCTTTTCTAGCAACATACTCATCAGTATATCTGACACCTTTACCTTTATAAGGCTCTGGTGGTCTAAATCCTCTGATTTCTGATGCAACCTGTCCGACTTTTTGCTTATCAACACCCTTAACCAGCAATTCAGTCTGGCTTGTCGCCTCAACTGCAATGCCTTCAGGTACTGCATACTCAATAGGATTTGAAAATCCTAAAGCCAAAGTAAGCTTATTACCTTTAACAGATGCTCTATAACCAACACCAATCAAAGTAAGTTTTTTCTCAAAACCTTTAGAAACGCCAGTGATGATATTATTTATTGATGCCCTTGCTGTACCAGCCTGTGCATTAGCTTTTTTGACAGCATTATCCCATTTAACCTGGATAACATTATCATTAACTTCTACAGTTACATCATTATGTATCTTATATGATAATTGACCACCTTTTCCTTTGATGGTCATATCACTTCCGTCTATTTTAACATCGACACCACTAGGAATAGTAACCGGTGCATTTGCAACTCTTGACATAAACTAACCTACTACTTAGCAAACAGTGCAAATAACTTCACCGCCGTGGCCGATTGCTCTAGCCGCACGATCTGTCATTACACCATTAGAAGTTGAAACTATTGCAACACCAAGTCCAGCAAGGACTTTTGGCAACTCATCTTTAGACTTGTATATTCTAAGACCAGGTCTACTGACTCTTTTTACTTTCTCAATAACCGGCTGACCTTTGTAATATTTCAAGTCGATAGTCATCTCAGTATGACTACCAGTTGTATCAACTTTATAGTCAGTTATATAACCTTCTTCTTTCAATACTTTTACAATTGCAACTTTCAATTTTGATGAAGGCAATTTAACACTTTTCTTTCCTGCAGACTGACCGTTTCTGACGCGGGTCAACATATCTGCAATTGGATCACTCATACTCATATTATTTCTCCAAAAACCCTGCTAACACTTACCAGCTTGCCTTAGACAAACCAGGTACATCACCACGCATTGTAGCCTCTCTTAGCATATTACGGCTAAGACCGAATTTACGGTAGACACCATGTGGACGACCAGTTAGATTACAACGATTCCTGCCTCTACTTGGACTTGAATCTCTAGGTAGTTTCTGAAGTTGAATACTTGCAGTATCTTTATCTTCAATCGAAGCATTAGGATCTCTAATAATATCTTTTAGAGATCTTCTTTTAGCTTCAAATTTACCGACTAATTTTGTACGTTTATTTTCACGTGCAATCATCGATTTTTTAGCCATTTTTACGCCCTTTAGTTCTTAAATGGAAAATTGAAAAGCTTCATTAGAGCAAGCCCTTCATCATTTGTTCCCGCTGTGGTTGTGATAGAAATATCCATACCGCGCAAGGTGTCGATTTTGTCATAATCAATCTCCGGAAAGATGATTTGCTCAGTCACACCCAGTGAATAATTTCCACGACCATCAAAGCTTTTAGGACTCATTCCGCGAAAATCACGAATTCGAGGAATTGCAATACTAATCAAACGGTCTAAGAATTCGTACATTTTGTCACTTCGTAAAGTGACTTTACAGCCTATAGCCATATCGTCGCGAATTTTAAAACCAGCAATTGATTTTCTTGACAACGTTACAACTGGCTTCTGTCCACAGATTTTCTCCATATCAGAAAGCGCAGCTTGTAATACTTTTTTATCTGCTACTGCAGCACCAACACCCATATTAAGTGTGATTTTGGTTAGTTTAGGTACTTGCATTACCGACTTATAACCAAATTGCTTTTGCAAAGCAGGAATTATTTTTTCTTTGTATTCTGTTTCTAGTCTAGCCATGATTTTTTATACCTTATGCATCAACTACTTCATTAGTAGATTTAAAATATCTGACTTTTTTTCCATCATCTAGAAACCTGAAGCCAACTCTATCAGCCTTTTTTGTTTCAGGATTATACAATGCAACATTTGAAATGTTGATTGGCATATCCTTATCAATTATACCACCCTGTACACCAGCATTTGGATTTCCTTTTTGATGCTTCTTTGCACGGTTAATACCTTCAACCAATACTCTTGCTTCATCAATTACGCGAAGTATCTTACCTTGCTTACCTTTATCTTTACCGATAAGCACGATTACTTCATCACCTTGTCTTAATTTTTGCATTTGGGCCTACCTTTACAATACTTCTGGAGCAAGTGAGATTATTTTCATATACTTCTCACCTCTCAATTCACGTGTTACAGGTCCAAAAATACGTGTTCCTATTGGCTGTAAATTGGCGTTTAGTATTACCGCAGCATTTCCGTCGAAGCGGATCACAGAACCATCAGCTCTACGAACACCCTTACGAGTTCTTACTACTAATGCGTTATAAACCTCACCTTTTTTTACTTTTCCGCGAGGTATAGCATCTCTAACACTAACTTTAATAATATCACCAATACCAGCGTACCGTCTGTGCGATCCGCCTAACACCTTGATACACATGACCTTTTTTGCACCACTGTTATCAGCGATATCAAGGTTAGTTTGCATCTGAATCATTGTTAAATCCCAATTAAATCAATTAATTTGTAAAACTTAAGCAGCGCCGTTATCTAAAACAGCTACTAGCTTAAAGGTTTTATTTTTTGACAAAGGTCTGCAAGATGTTATGGAAACCACATCACCTTGTTTAGCAACATTTTGTTCATCATGCGCTAAATACTTAGTCGATCTTTTGACAAATTTACCGTAAATAGGAAACTTAACTAAACGCTCCACTAATACTGTAATTGTTTTGTCCATCTTGTCGCTTACTACGCGTCCAGTTACTACACGTGTTTTTTCAATATTCTCAGTCATGCTTATGCACTCGCCATTTCATTTAATATCGTATGAATGCGGGCAATATCGCGCCTGACCTTTTTGACTTGATCAGGTTTAGCCAGTTGACCAGTACCTTTCTGCATTCTTAAGTTGAATTGCTCTTGAGCTTTTTCAAGCAATAGAGCGTTTAATTCTTCTTTTGTTTTTTGACGTAATTCGCTTGCTATCATCACATTATAGTCCGTGCTACAAAAGTTGTTTTAACTGGCAACTTCGCAGCAGCCAAAGTAAATGCTTCACGTGCTATAGCTTCAGGCACACCCTGAATTTCATATAACATCGTTCCTGGCTTAACATTTGCCACCCAGAATTCCACACTACCTTTACCTTTACCCATCCGAACTTCTAAAGGCTTTTTAGTAATAGGTATATCAGGAAAAATCCTGATCCACATCTTACCTTGCCTTTTCACGTGTCTCGAAATTGTTCTACGAGCAGCTTCTATTTGACGGGCTGTTATTCTACCACGATTTGTAGACTTTAATCCATACTCACCGAAACTAACTGAAGAGCCACGTACAGCTATCCCATTATTTCGACCTTTATGCTGCTTACGAAATTTTGTTCTTTTTGGTTGAAGCATTTTTTTGTCCCTTCAACTATTTTTTAGAGTTAGATTTATTAGATGCCGCTTTATGCGCATCAATATCAAATACTTCACCTTTAAAGATCCAGACTTTAATGCCTATAATCCCATAAGTAGTATTTGCTTCCGCTGTACCATAATCGATATCCGCACGAAGTGTATGCAAAGGCACTCGACCCTCTCTATACCATTCGCCACGAGCAATTTCTGCTCCATTCAAACGACCAGCTACATTAATTTTAATACCTTCAGCACCTAATCGCATGGTATTTGTTACCGCACGCTTCATTGCTCGACGATACATAATTCTTTTTTCTAATTGCTGTGCAACTCCTTCAGCAACTAAAGTAGCATCAAGTTCAGGCTTTCTAATTTCCTCAACATTGATCTTAACTGGAACGCCCATCATTTTTGAAACTTCAAGTTTCAATTTATCGATATCTTCGCCTTTCTTACCGATAACGATGCCTGGACGTGCAGTATGAACAGTAATTTGCGCATTATTTGCAGGTCTATTGATCTGTATGCGACTAACCGATGCATGTGCTAACTTTTCTTTGATATACTCACGTACTTTCAAGTCTTGAAGCAAGAATACAGGATAGTTTTGGCTATTCGCATACCATCTTGATGTCCAATCTTTAACAATACCAAGACGTATACCCGTTGGATGTACCTTCTGACCCATATTAACCTCTACTCGTATTCTGAGACTTTAATTGTTATGTGACAGGTTCTTTTAAGGATATGATTTGCACGTCCTTTTGCTCTTGCTCGAACCCTCTTTAACGTAGAACCTTCATTTATAAAGACTGTTGATACAAACAACTCATCAACATCAGCACTTTCATTATGCTCAGCATTTGCAATAGCAGATTCAAGAACCTTAACTATTATCGTCGCAGCTTTTTTTGTGCTAAATTTTAGAGTATTCAACGCCTTTTCAACTGGTAACCCACGTATTTGATCACCAACCAATCTTGCTTTTTGTGCTGCTAATGGCGCATTATTTAATCTTGCAGAAATTTCCATCACCATTACCTCTTAGATTTCTTGTCAACAATATGGCCTCGGTATGTACGAGTAGGTGAGAATTCCCCCAACTTGTGACCAACCATATTTTCAGAAATCAACACAGGAACATGTTGACGACCATTATGAATAGCAATCGTTAACCCCAACATATCAGGACTAACCATAGACCTTCTTGACCAGGTTTTAATTGGTTTCCTATTATTGGTGGCTACAGCTGCTTCAACTTTCTTAAGCAGATGATGATCAATAAACGGACCTTTTTTAATTGAACGTGGCACTCTTATACCCCTTATTTCTTATGACGGCGTCTGACAATCATCTTATCAGTACGTTTGTTTTTTCTAGTTTTATA
>Ga0209825_1000731_pt1 | contig 19648 bp, 23 predicted proteins | sample EN8Hudsemesocosm_FD_184631 | JGI IMG/M metagenome (GOLD analysis project Ga0209825, IMG submission 184631) | Methane-oxidizing microbial communities from mesocosms in the Hudson Canyon - EN8B Hudson Canyon (SPAdes) (version 2) | ecosystem: Environmental > Aquatic > Marine > Cold seeps | place...
TGGACTTCATAGCCTTTTTCTAGGAGAAATTCGGCCAAATAGGAGCCATCCTGACCAGTAATGCCAGTGATAAGAGCTGTTTTCATGCGGTTTGTTCCTTCAAACTTATATAAAGTTACTATACTAACGAGTAAACACCGCTTGATCAAACGGTGTCTAGAAATACCTTTCATATACAATAAGATACATGAAGATAAAGGGTGCGATAAGGCCATTTATCGAGGGTTAGACAGAATACAAGGAATGGGTTCGTTTTGTGACTTTTTACGCCGACCGAATGGCCTTGGCGAGGCGAGAAATGGCATTTTGTTGATAGCGAATTAATTTATGGCAATCGGCGGTACGACGAAACACCGGGCCACCTTGACGACGTTCATCACGCTGCATACGGGCCAATACACGCACCATCCTTCGGCTATCCGCGGGGGTCACAGAGGTGCCCTCGGCCATATGATTGAGCGCCTTATAGGCCTCCTTCATACTCCTCTCCCAAAGAGAGGCATCCACAGGCTCAGGATTACGATAGGTCTCATAATACGCATCCATCACACGACGGTAATGGAGCAGACTAGCGGCAATATCAGCCGCCACAAAGGACGAATACCCTGCTTCGACTAACAAGGATTTTAACGATAAATAAGCATCCGAGGCTTCAAAATCAACCGCCACATTCAAGCCATGCTTGCGGGCATTCTGGCTACTCGTCAACTTGCCATCATCGGTCTTAGGGCCCGTTGAATACTGCGCATTGCGATGATTCGCCAGGGTCTTAAGTCGACTTGGCATTACTTGTCATCACTTGGTCTCAATAGCCAGGGCTTTCTTTTCAAGCTCGGCCAGTTCCAGATCCATACGCTTAATCAACCTGGACTTAAAATCCACTGCATCAATACTCTTCTGCAAGTGGCGCATGGTCTGATACTGGCGATGAATCAATTCATCCGCCATTTTAATATGCTTGGCCGCATCCTTAAAACCACGCGCCCGCAGGTCCGGGACGGTTAACTTAGCGCGCTCCAATAGTTCCTCAATCCATTGCCTATCCGCCTGACTGGCATGACCCGCAAGAAAACCCTCAAGAGCGATGGAGGCCAGACGATTATCATACACCTCTGAATAACTGCCAGCTCTGGATAATATTCTTGCCATGGATTCATGCAGCAAAAGTTCTTTATCCACCGTATGCCGCTTAATCCACCATAAGCATTCATTAAGCTGGGTGACTAACGCCACATTAAGAGCTGAAGGATTATCTAATTCAGAGAGCAAGCCTTGCAGGCTGGATTGAAATTCCGCCTCAGACTCATTGGGCAAAATTCTAGGACTGGATAACAAAGAGGTCAGGGATTCGACTGCATCATTCAATATATACACCTCCGTTGTGGGAATAAAGACTGGTTAAGAGTAAGCTTTAAATGCCATTTAGGTATCGCGTTTTAGGTGATGGATAACGCCCGGATTAACTAACGGGTCACCCGTGAATTCGATGCCAGCCCCCTCAAACGTCATTTTGATAGACATTAATACATTGGTGTTCGCAGAAGGTATGCCATCCTGCAATTCATAACGACGAAGGGTCGTGATACCAACCCCACTTCGATTAGCAAGATCATTACCACTCCAACCCAAAAGGGCACGAGCTGCTCTAATTTGATTTGAAGATATCATTTAAATACCATTTATGGTATTATTAATACCACTACATGTTTATATAATCCTACCCCAGGAGAATATCATGATTGACAGTATCTTAGCCAAATTTGATGGTGCATTTGCCGAAAACACGATCCGAGCCTATCGCTCCGATTTTATTCAATACGAGAAGTGGTGCACAGAAAACCAATTTCACCCCATGCCAGCGAATGCCGAGGCCATGGCCCATTATGTTGACCACCTTAGCCAATCCGTAAAAAGCGCCACCATACGTCGAAGAATAAATAGCCTTGGCACCATACTGAGATTATCAAAAAACCACGACCCCACCAAAGAACCAGAAGTGGTGTTAGCCCTTAAACGCATGCACCGAAAAATAGGCAGAGCGCAAGAACAAGCCACACCACTCACAAAAGGTTTGCTGAACCAATTACTCAACAATTGTGATAATGGTGTTATGGGCATTAGAAACCAAGTATTACTACGTCTCGGCTATGAAACCATGCGCCGACGATCAGAATTGTGTGCCTTTAGGTTTACTGACATATCACAAGCACCTAATGGCAAACCGGTGATCAAGCTAAACTTTTCTAAAACAGATCAATTTGGTACTGGTAAAATCATACCTATTAGCGAAGAGCTATTAAACCTACTTCACCAATGGCAAAATATAGTCGGCGACAATGGCTTTATCTTAAGGTCAATCAGACGTAATGGCCATATAGGGCAATACCTCTGCCCTTCATCGGTCAGCGTGATACTGAAAACACTTCAAAGAACTATTAACGCGAATTCAGATACTCCGTTGCTGAGTGGCCATTCATTTAGAGTGGGCGCCGCACTTGATCTACTGGAACAAGGTGAACCCTTGGAGAAAATTATGTTAAAGGGTGGCTGGAAGAGCGACTCAACCGCGATGAAATATTTAAGAAACTGGAGATTATAAATCAACCTTAGGCATGCGTTTATTATACCCACGTCTTAATACCATACGTCCAGTTAAAGAAACACTGGGAACCAACACTAACTCTGACGTTATTCCCCTTTCCCCGTGCTTTATAAACTATAAAAATTGCATTATCTTGGATAAATTTTTATACAATAACGTTAACCAACCACCAACTCGATTTCTTCGGATACTTTTGAGATCCTCTTTAGATTTTTTTATAAGATTGGCTAAATTGGCATTACTCGCACCACCAACACGCATATTGACTAAATTTCTAGGAATATATCGTATTACTAAATCAGCCTGTAAGCATCTAAGCAAAAAGTCATAATCAGCTGCAATTCTGTACGACGCATCGTAAACCCCTATTTTCTCAAAAACCGATTTCCTAATAAAAACCGTAGGGTGAGGAGGCATCCAGCCATACTTCAAACGTTTTTTATCAAATGCTCCTGATTCCCACCTGCGAACAACTCGACACGAATCACCTGACACATAAGATAAATCACCATATACAAGATCAACTTCTTTATCCAAAAAATGTTTTGCCACATCTGCCAGAACATTTTTGTCCGAAAAATAGTCATCCGAATGCAACAATCCTACAACATCACCAGTAGACATTGTTATACCTTTATTTAGTGCATCGTATATACCGTTATCAGGTTCTGTAACAAATTTATCATAGTTAGTGAGTGCCCTCTGAATCAAGTCAATTGTTCCATCTACAGAACCGCCATCAACATAAACGTGTTCTATATTAGGGTATGACTGTCCTTTTAAACTTTCGATACTTGAGTTAATAGTATTAACTCGATTGTATGAGGCGGTAATAACTGAAATTTTTGGATATTTAGTACTTTTCATCTAGTCTCCCATACACATCTTCCAACCGCTCAATGTCGTCTTCGCCCAAATAACTACCCGACTGCACCTCAATCAAATACAAAGGCTCGTTGGTGTTATTCGTCAAGCTGTGTACCGCCGTTTTGGAAATATAAATGGAATCGTTAGCATGCAACACGTGCGCCGCACCGTTTAAATGCACTGTTGCAGTGCCTTGCACTACAACCCAGTGCTCGGCCCTATGTTGATGGCGCTGCAAACTTAACTTAGCCCCAGGGTTCACCGAGATTTTCTTAACCTGGTAATTAGGCCCATGGTCCACACTGTCATAGCTGCCCCAGGGCCTGAATACTTCACAGTGGTGGTCCAGCTCTTCTCGCTGCTTTAGCTGCGCCACCAGTTTTTTAATTTTTTGCAACTGTGATAAATCAGCCACCAAGACCGCACCCTTGGTTTCAATAATCGCTAAATCATTAACCCCCAAAGTAGCGACCAACTTACTTTCTGCTTGGATAATACAGTTAGTCGTGGCCAAATTTTCAACATCCCCGCTAACCACATTACCATTGCTGTCCGTTTGGTTGGCTTCTTTAAGAGCCAACAAATCACCCACATCGCTCCAACCACAACTCATAGGCACCACGACCGCTTTAACAGTGTGTTCCATAATGACGTAATCGACAGAAATATCTTCGCACAAACCAAACTCATTTTCTGGCAAGCGCACAAAATCCAAATCTTCGTAGCTTTGCTGCACTACAGCCTGACACTGCTGCAACAAGGCCGAACAATACTGGCGAGCCTCAGTTATTAAGGTGCTGGGCTTAGCAATAAACATGCCGCTGTTCCACAGATACTCACCACTGTTCACATATTCACTAGCCAGGGCTTGATTTGGCTTTTCTACAAAAATATCCACCGCATAACCAGCAGGTAACTCCGTACCACAGTGGATATAACCATAGCCTGTGCACGCAAATGTGGGCTTAATACCCAGAGTAACCACGTACCCACCACAAGCTAAGACGTGGGCTTTTTGCAACGCCCCCTGAAAAGCCGCCACATCAGCTATAGCGGGGTCTGCTGCAAGCAACAGCATAGGTTCGTCGTTGTCCAACGCTTGCAAACGTAAAGCCGCGACCAATGCCGCTGGAGCCGTGTTGCGGCCAACTGGCTCTAGCACCACATCCGTTGCATATGCCAAACCAAGGGCTTGCACCTGCCCCGCTGCCAAGAATCGATGGTCTTGGCTGCAAATCACTTGTCCGTGCCCAATCTGCAATCCCTTTAAGCGAACCAAGGTTTGCTGCAACATAGAAAGGCCAGAATCAGGGTTCACCAAACTCTGAAATTATTTGGGAAAAGCCGCACGCGACAAAGGCCATAACCGGCCACCAACACCGCCAGCCATGACCACCGGATTAAAAACTTGATTATTCATAAACATCCCTGATAAAGGGCCAGACCTTAAGTTTGACCCCGAGCGAAGCGATATCAACTTTCCCGCAACGACTCTGCATCTTCAAAAAACCACGCATACGTATTCACCAACCCATCATGTAAAGAAATTGAATACTCCCAACCCAAATTCTTCAAAAGCTCAAAAGCTCAACAGACAGCAACTTACGTGGCGGACCATCAGGCTTTGAAGCATCGAAAACTAATACACCCGCAAACCCCACGGCCTCAGCCATGGTTTCAGCTAATTCACGAATAGTGCAACCCACCCCTGTGCCCACATTAATATGCGAGCACATCTCATTGGGTACAGGCAACTTAAATTCGGCTGAGGTAAGTTCATAACATGCACAGAAGCCGCAGCTATGTCATCCACATGTAAAAACTCACGCATAGGTTTGCCTGTACCCCAAACAACCACTTCTTTGTCATCGGCTATTTTAGCCTCATGAAAACGCCGCATCATGGCAGGAATAATATGCGAGTTCTGAGGATCAAAATTATCTTTAGGGCCATATAAGTTTGTTGGCATGACGCTGCGGTAATCGGTACCAAATTGACGATTATAAGATTCGCAAAGTTTTATTCCTGAAATTTTAGAAACGGCATAAGGTTCGTTAGTGGATTCTAACTGCCCCGTAAGTAATGCCTCTTCGACCATAGGCTGCGCTGCTAGCTAAGGATAAATACAGGAACTACCCAAAAACAACAATTGTTGGACGCCGCTGTTATGGGCGGCTTGCATCATAATGTTATGAATGAGCAAATTTTGACTTATAAATTCCGCAGGATAAGTATTATTCGCATGAATGCCACCCACCCGTGCTGCGGCTAAGTACACTCGATCGGGTTGTTGTCCATCAAAAAATCGCGTTACAGCAAATGTGTCCAACAGATCCAGCTCACTGCGAGAAGCCAGAACCAATTCAATACTAGTATCTAAACTAAGGTTACGAACAATGGCAGAACCCACCATGCCATCATCACTGCCACCATCAACAATAACATATTCAATATTTTCCTATGTTTAACTCAATACAGAATCAATTGCGCATTGAATGGTTGCCACATTGTTATACACAACGGTAATAATAGAAACTTTCACGTCTTTAACCTACAATTTTATCACTCTACGCAAGGCATTCTTTACAACACTAGGAAAAAAATATTGTATCCATCGCCTTAAATCTATAATTAACACGGGCTTAAGTCCTAAAGAAAAATATGGCTCAATATCACGTACTGTCTTTAGAAGGTTTTCAAGAGCCTTTTCATATGCTAGGTAGATTGGAGATGGCTCAGTGCATTCATCCGTATAAAACTTAGAGAGACGATCAAAACGACCATTATTGAGTAATTGAAATTGATGAAAATGATAGAATATAAGAGGCACATCATCTACAAAAATATTGTCACCCCTCTCAATATCGAATTTATACTGTGCGTAATTCCAAGGAGCAACACCCGCGCCAATATGCTGAATAATATGACAGGAAGGATAAAGGTTGGGCCACTCATCTAAATATTTCTGATCGCCCATACGGTTTTCTTCTAACCTGTAGTAACACCACTCGATGCACTGATCTCGCCATTTAGACAAACAGGCCAGGCCTTCTTCGTTTCGACGGAAACTTACCCACTCAACACAAAATCTTCCGTTTACTTCAAGGCTTTTTAGTCTGGGTGTAAACCGATGCTCAATAATAGCAATTGAACTACAACCTATTTCGTCAAAAATAGGGGATACAGAGGAGTAAAACAAAAGATCAGCATCAAGGTATGTTAAAAATTCAATAGATGAATTTTTTTGAAGAACATACCAAGTAAAGCAAGATGAAAGCGTCCAGCAATATTCCGCTACATCTCGATCTTTCTTAACTCGCAACAAATCCTCATCCTCAACATCCGCTAATAACACACATGTAACAAACGTTAAGCTAAGTCGGCCAAGAATTTCCTGCGTTTTGGAATCCATGCACAAAACATAGACATGTGCATCAGGGCAATACTTCTTTAAGCTTTGAAGCATAGCGACACCTTTTAATAAATAATTACTATCAAATAACGTGCAAAAGTTTTTCTTACTCATATGACTCACACCTAGACAAATTCATTTATCACCTCACAAACTCTAATCACATCCTCTTTGGTATGGAAGAAAGAAATTGGCAGGCTCAAAGTAGTTTTGTGTATTTCTTCGGAAATTGGATAGTCGTCTTTGCAAATTTTTTTCATTGCTTTTTGTTTATGTGGAGCAACTGGATAGTGTATTTCGGTCTGAATGCCATTTTCAAATAAATAACTCTTTAATTTGTCGCGCTCTTTATACCTGATATTAAAAATATGATAAACATCAAAAAAATCATCATTAAGTACTGGCTTCACAAATCGACTGTCCAGCATCTTGAGATACAATTCTGCCAATATTCTTTTATGGTTAGTGATTTCATCCAATGCTTGTAATTTAATGTTTAAAAAACCTGCTTGCACTTCGTCTAATCGAGAATTGTATCCAATTACCTCATTATGGTATTTCCTACTCGAGCCATAATTCCTTAATAGTCTAACCTTGTTGGCCAGCTTTTCATCCTTGCATACAATTGCACCAGCATCTCCAAGCGCCCCTAAATTTTTTGTAGGGTAAAAACTAAAGCAACCGAAATCACCAAAACTGCCTGTTTTTTTATTTTTGTACATTGCGCCATGCGATTGGGCACAATCTTCAATTAAATTTAAATTATATTGCTTACAAAGGGCAAGAATTGGGTCCATCTCACAAGACTTGCCGTAGAGATGGACAACCATAATGGCTTTTGTCCTATTAGAAATACTCTGCTCTATCTTATTAGGGTCTATATTGTAAGTTTGAGGGTCTGGTTCAACCAATACTGGCTTCAAGCCAGCTTGAGTAATAGCAATAATAGTGGCAATATAGGTATTAGAAGGAACAATAACCTCGTCGCCAACCTCAAGGCTTAAAGCTTGCAACGCCAACAATAAGGCATCTAAGCCACTAGCAACCCCAACCCCATGTTCTACACCTATATATTCAGAAAAATCTTGCTCAAACTTGTCGACATTTTGTCCTAAAATATACCAACCACTCTTTAAAGTATTGTCAAATGAGCGCCGGAACTCTTCAAAGAATGGAGAGTTTAATTTACCCAAATTCTCGTATTCAATCATGAATAAGGCTCGTCGATATAATCAGCCGAATCGTAAAGCTCGGAAGCCAGAACTAACAATGTGGCAGATTTAGAAAAATCATCCATTGTATGCCAATCGTCGGGACCTACGATCAGACATTTATTATTCTTGTCAAGTTTAAAGGTAATTGCGTCGTTGCCGTTATTCACAAAAATTTCACAACTTCCAGACAAGCATATTAGGGCCTGTATTGTTTTTTTGTGGCGATGCCCGCCCCTTTTTCCTTTAACATCAGATATATAATATATTCGTTTTATTTCAAAAGGCAGTACATTTTCTACAACGCACAAACACCCTCGGTTATCAGAAAACTCAGGTATAGTAATCAAATAGGCCATATTTAAACTTCCAATCTTTTGAAAAACAAACCATGCGGATAGAAGTCACTTGTTTCTGCGCCAACATCTGGCGAAAATGCTTCAATCAACCTGTACCCGGATTCGTTCATAAAATCAATAACTCTGTCTTTACACAGAATATGCAAAGGGTAACTGGCCTTATATATTGCGCTAGGAACCTCTTGAATTTGAATAAATTCTGTCTGTGTCTTGGAGAATGGCATTCTATCTAACACAATATAATCAATACTTAAATTAACAAAAATTTCTAACCATTGATAAGGGGCTTCAAGATATTGGAGAACGCTTGATAGGAACAAGCAATTGGGCGTTCTTTCTAATAAACACTCATCTATATCTTTATAAAATAATAAAATATCATCAGCAATTTCTTGCTTTCCAAACTCCACAAAATGAGGTTGCTCAATTATTGACCACTCGACACTCAAACCGCGTAAAAACTTTCTGTTAAGAAAGTAAGAACTCCCTAAACTACCGCCAAAATCAAGAACGCTTAACCTTCCTTTTTCACATGCGGCTACATGCATTAAGCAAGCCAAACTTGGCCACGCATACTGAGGAACATCAAACAGAACAGCATCCCTCTCACAAGAAGCATCTCCATTTTTTACCTTTAAAGTCGCTGCCTTAATCTTCTCTAGAATGCCCGCATTATCGTACCCATCGGCATTCACATCAGCCTCTTCCCATGAAGAGTATTGACCAATAAATCTGATTCCTTTGGGGTTTAAATTTCTAAAAACTTGTAATAATATAGGCGGTATCCAAAGTTTTAACAATTCTTTCATCGGACAACACTCTGTTTTATCTTTTTAAATATTTTGGTTAATAAATTTTGTTTGACTCTTCTAAAGTACTTCTCCATATATTCTCTAGCATTTGCATCTTCCGAGACCACAGCTACTTTATTTAATTGCATTGGCTCATGAGACAGAACATCAATAAAGAATTGATCTGTTTGACTGCAGTGCGTACCAGAGTCGTCATTACCAATATTTTGGACGTAAGATCGTTTTGGATAAAGCGTTAATTTATTTTGTAAAAAACAACTCATATACCATCGTATGGCCCATGAGTTGTTTTTGCCATTTATTTGATCTTTTAGCATTCTTGAATAGCCATAACTATTATTAAAATCTGCTTCTTTTTGTAGTTTTTTATATTGTAATTCATCCAGTAATTTTTGCCCATTAAGCTCGAACAATTCCCAACTCCGCGCCCACGTGGCCCACCCCCAACAATCCGCTCCTTTGATAAAAAAAGTGTCAGGCACGCCTATCATATTATCAATTGGGTAAAGATATCCATGAATGCTAGCGACCTCATTATTATACTTGTACACCTCCAAAGCATCGTTCATAAAACGCAAAAAATACGAACTAGTGACCAAATCATCTTCCAGTACAATTACTCGACCATATTTATTCACCGTTTGAGTTACGCCATCAATAATAGAATCAGCCAGACCCAAATTATTTTCTCGCTCAATAATGGTTACCTTGCTAAAACCATCAACGGTTTTAATATAATTCCTAACTTTTTTGACACCCTCGTTCGCCTTGTTATTCTTAGCACCATCAGCATAAATAAAGAGTTCACTTTCACTTGCAAGCTCATTGTTTTGTAGAGCCTCAATGGTTTGTTGCGTATGCCAAGGACGGTTGTAGACGAACAAAACAATGGGGGCAAGAGGATGAGATTTCATTACTCTACCTCTTTATAAAATTTCTTGAAAAATGACTAACATCGATACTTTTTTTACCAAACAAAAATATAAAAGCCATGAGTATTTTTATCCGAGCCTTTATTGTAATTTTCACAATATTAGTTAACATATAAAACCTATTAGTAGACGTTAATTTAACAAAGGTAATTAAATATTTAGGATTAACAGGGCACTTAATAGAGAGAAATTTATCTTTAAATTCGCCAAAAGTTTGGTAGTCAATGATATGGTGCCCAGACTCTTTACTGTCGGATACTAAGTGAAGTGCATCATCACAATGGATCTTGTAACCCCTATTGGCTGCTCGCATCGTGAATTCATAATCAGATAGATAATGCGGTAATTTATCGGGTATAAAACCACCAATATCAATAAAATCTATAGCTCTCAAAAATAAGCCCCTAGTTGATGCACAATTGGCTAACACTCCGTTGTCCGTATCACTAAAAGTAAACTTATCCAAGTTTCCAATCATATACCCATCAGATCTTTCGCCTGAATATTTATCCATACTCCAAGCTTTCAAAGCAATACTGCTTTTTCTATCAAGAATGTTCAACGCTCTTTGCAGAAAATCACTTTCAAACTCTGTATCATCATTGATGAGCAAAACCGCATCAGTTGGACTTAACTCCATCGTTGATAAGAGCTCATACCCCTTTTGCAAGCCACCTGCCCACCACAAATTACCATCCCCATATATAATCTTTGTTTTTGGCAAAAACCCAACAACCATTTTATCCGTATCATCAGTTGAGCCATCGTCAATCAAAATTAATTTAAAATCTTGAAACGTCTGACTCTTTAGGCATTTAACAAGCCTTTGTGTAACCTCTCTACGGTTGTGAACAGGTAATAAAATATAAAGCATCTACATATTTTCCGTAATGATAATTCGACTATCGATCATACTGACTGTTTTAGTAAGTACCTAGTTAGGTTTAAACATATCTCAAGGTGTAAAGCCACTATCTTTATATGAAAGTTTAGTTGCACTTTATCTGTATTTTTTAAACTCAAACAATAATTTTCTATTAAAAATAGACTTTTCAATCAAATTCATTTTCAAGTTAATATGTGAATTACTATCCACAAAACTAATTAATAAAACAAACATCACAGGTGCCAGCAATACAAATTGATGAAGAATTCCGGCGCCTAAAATCAGTGAGTAAAGCACAGGCTTAAATTTTCGATTAATAGAGAATACTAAATAAATAAAAAAACATGAGAACATAATTGTATAAACTAATCCAAAATTAATTAACATCCCCAAAACCCATTGATGCACAAAAATAACATTATCAGGTAAATTATCGGCCTTATATTGATGCGACCCCCAGAGAATATTTTCTAACGAACTTGTATAATCATTAAAAGCATATATAAATGACGCTATCCTCTGTATATTGCTGTCATCATTAATATTTACTACTCTGTCTATTAGTCCAATACTGTTGCCGCTATTTGGCAACAATTCGATATAACTTAAATAGCCAGCAATGACAAACTGAGTTGCAAAACTAGATATAAAAATCACAACCCCAGAAAAATTAATAAACGTTTTGTAGTTTGAGAACCTGGATAGAAAATAATAACTTAGCACCATAAGAACAAGCATCCTAGATCCCGTAATAACCACAAGAGATAGCAACATTAATACCAAAAAAATCTGTTTAATTTTATTATTATTTATAAAAAAAGAAGTTAATACAATCTGTGTAAAAAAATAGACAGCATCATTATTTGGCTCTCCCGAAAAAGACGCATACCTACCTAAATCAGATGTCTCTCGCCAAGTAAAATTAATCAAAATTAGTGTTAGCCCACTCATCCACAATAATAAATCATATGATGTATATGAGAAGCATTGTCTTATTAACGCACTAGTACTATCTTTATAAATTATGATTCCAGCCAATAAAGCGGAATAAGAAAAAATATGACCATTTCCCTTGGGAATGTTGAAATAGGACATACATGTTATTGTTGCGACAAAAAATATTAAAAACCACTTAGAAGCACTTAACTTCGCCTTCAACAACACTAAAGCCATAAATCCAATCAATAAAAATAAAAAAACCTTGCAGAATGTCAGAGGATGGAATTAATGGGGTCCACAAAAAAATCAATACAAATATTAATATTAATATTTTATTGATAACGATAAAGTGCGAGTTATTCGATTTATTCATAACCCTTAACTAATTAAACGGTTTTTATAACACTGCAAGCAAAATTTTGCATGGAGTTTTTTGCGATTATTAGACTTAAATTCACCGACCCAAAACCTCTGGTATCTTTTTAAAATTTCTTATATACAGTATCTTAAGAGGTCTCAACTGCATACCTTCCTTATACATAATCATAAATTCTAAACTTAAAATGACTGAGCACTAGGATACTTAGCAAACCTCCGATAGCTTTTCCAAAACTACGATTAGATTAAAAAATATAGCCCCTAATGCTTCTTATGAAGAATAATTATGAAGCAATCGCCCAAACTAATAGAATCAAACAGTCTCGTAATGACGTGGTTTACTCTCAATTTATGCAAAATCGTGAAAAAAACAAACCCAATATAACGAATTGATGTTTTTTTTACACTCCTTGCTTCACCGCCCCAAAATATTGATTTAACGCCTAATTCTGGATACGAAATTAAGCTCATCCACTGATAATGCAGCCATTCCGAAGTTGTTACAGTTTTGATTGTCTGAATTTCAAAATCAGTTTTATCCGCAGCTAATTGAATGGATTCTCTTGAAAAAAGCTGTAGATGATAAGGGATGTGCCAATTAATCCATCTACGGCCAAACAATTTTGCGCCCCACCCATTTGAGTTTGGAATAGTGATAACTACCCTTCCATTCGGTTTTAGAATTTTAGATACGCCACATAAAATTTCAATCGGATTGACTGTATGCTCCAGAACCTGATCAAGAGTCACATAATCAAAAAAATCAGCTTCATAATCATCTGCATTGAATAAGCCTACTTTTATGTTTAAGCCAAATTTATCTTTAATCTTTTGAATATTGGCATCTGCCTCAACACCGTATGCATCACAACCCCTAGCATTGTGGTAGCCAATAGATTCCCCAAAACCACAGCCAATGTCCAAAACTCTAATATTTTTCGGCACATAAGTGTGTGCCCTTCTGTCTCCGTCAAACCAACTTATAAAATTATTCTTAAATGTTAGAGGGGTGTAATCCTGTATTGAAAACTTAGATCGAGGGTAATAGTTAGTATATAAGTCCTCTAAATCATTAGAAGAAAAGCTATGCTGCAAAAATTTATGCCTACATTCATTACATTGATAGAGGTTAAATACCTTAGGATAACCATATCGATCATCAAATATATCTAAAAATACAGTATCGCAATAGGCTGTACAAGTTGGACAATTCATTTAAATCTTCCCTCTAATAAAATTGACAACGTGTTTTGAAAGCTCTGCATATTGACCCAATACCCTAAGTCCTTAAAAGGTGTATCGGGAAAAAACTCTTGGTTTTCATTCTTAGTTGACTATGCAAATCTGGATCAAAGAAATCATACGCATAATTTGCTGCAAATTGACCTGTCAATGTCGCTATAGCGGCTCCGCTTATTCCATATTTTGGAATTAATACATAATTCAGAACTACATTTAGTATTGCACCAAATAAAGTCCTGTGAAAATATTTTTTTGTAAAATTTTCAGCTGTCAGATACTTCCCGCAAGCCACACCTAAAAACACAAAAACACCTGCCCATATATGTATTATAAGCACACTCCCAGCTTGACTATATTGTTCCCCATAAAGAAAACCTATTATCCAATCACTTAAAAATGCCACCGGCAGCGCAACAGAAAGACCTAACCACACCATTAAATCGTATAGCTTTTGAAGCCTTGCATAATACAACTCTTTACTTTTCTTCTTGATATTAATAAGAGCGGGAAACAGCGAAGAACATATAACCACAGGGATAAAGTACCAAGCCTCGCTTAGCCTTGCTGCAGCTGCGTACTGACCAACTGCACCAGGACCTAACATTTCTTTAATCATTACTTGATCTATCTTCATATAAATTGAAATAACAACTCCACTCAAGATAAGCGGCCAGCTATCTTTCAAAAGAGAAAGCGCTAGACTCGCTTCAAATTTCAAAGTTCTAAAAGATAAATGTTCGTGCAAGTAGAAATACAAGAAACCAAGAGACAGTACAATGCTATCAAACAATATGACATAGGCAAATGTGACTAATGGTGCCTCATTTATGATAAGGGCTATTTTAATAATTGATGAGATTAACAGTGTAATAATATTTGCATACACCACGTATTTACTCAACACTTTGGACTGAAAATAATAGTCAATAACATTAAAACTTTGGAAAATGGTTGCTGATGCAATAATAAATACAAGGGTGTTTGTTGAGGTGTCATTTGAAGTAAAGTTTATTGCTATCGCCAAAAATAATAGCACTATAAATGCACCAGCTAACTGGAGTACAAAGGCTGTCCCAAGTAGGGCATCTTTCTTACTCTCATTTTTTACCAACTCTCGCACTACTATTGCATCCAAACCTAGGGTGGCTATTACGACAAACAAGCCCACAAAGCTTTGAGCATAGCTAAACAAACCAAATCGCTCTGGCCCCAAATATCTTGCAACCCAGATACCAACAAACAGGCTGACAGTCAAACGTATAACCTTCTCTCCAAGAAGCCAAGAGGTATTTTTGAAATATCTTATAAAACCAGAGTGATTTTTTAAGCTATTTAGTTTGGTTGAAATTGACATTGGAATTAACATTATTGATATTTAACTAGTTATTTGATTAAGTTCTTTAGATATTGTCCATAACTATTTTTATAATAGTTATTAGCCGTTTGTAATATCTGCTCTTTAGTCATCCAAGCGTTATTCCAGGCGATTTCTTCAAGACAGGCAATTTTATATCCTTGACGCTTCTCAATGGTTCCCACAAATATTGATGCCTCAAGCAAACTGTCAAAGGTGCCAGTATCTAGCCAGGCAAAGCCACGACCTAGTAACTCTACATCTAGCTTTCCCTGTTCGAGATAGACTTGGTTAATACTTGTTATTTCTAGTTCGCCACGATTTGAAGGTTTGATTGTTTTAGCAATCTCAATCACATCGTTGTCATAGAAGTATAGCCCCGTTACTGCAAAATTCGATTTTGGGTTTTGTGGCTTTTCTTCTATACTGACGACTTTATTATTCTCATCAAATTCTACTATGCCAAAACGTTCAGGATCGTTGACTTGATAACCAAATACAGTCGCACCGCTTGATTTTAAAGCAGCCTGTTTTAATGATGGTGTAAAACCATGGCCCCAAAAAACATTATCACCCAAAATAAGGCACACACCATCACTACCAATAAACGCTTCACCAATAATAAACGCCTGCGCCAAACCATCTGGCGATGGCTGTTTTGCGTATTCTAAATTGATTCCGAAATTAGAGCCATCTCCCAATAGCTTTTGATAGTTGGGCAAATCTTCAGGAGTTGAAATAATCAATATTTCTTGTATACCTGCTAACATAAGTATCGACAGTGGATAATAAATCATCGGTTTATCATAAACTGGTAATAATTGTTTTGATACGCCTTTGGTAATAGGGTGTAGTCTTGTACCCGAACCTCCTGCTAATACGATTCCTTTCATTTCTTTATAAGTCCTAATTGCTCACCTTGATAACTTCCATTCTTAATGCGATCACACCAAACAGTATTCTCTAAATACCAATCAACTGTTTTTCGAATGCCTGTTGCAAACGTTTCATCTGGAGTCCAATTTAGTTCAGTTGAAATCTTAGTAGCATCTATGGCATATCTTACATCGTGCCCAGCCCTATCAGCTACATAACTAATTAATTGTTCATATTTTCCAACACCATCTAATTGACTTGGTATTAATTGATCTAATATAGAACATACTGTTTTGACAACATCAATATTTTGTAATTCATTATGTCCTCCTATATTATAAGTCTCCCCAATGTCACCATTAAGTGCAACATTTAACAATGCTCTAGCGTGGTCATCAACATACAACCAGTCACGTGTTTGCTTACCATTGCCATAGATTGGTAAATCTTTACCTTCTAGTGCGTTTAGGATGATAAGTGGAATAAGCTTTTCGGGGAACTGATAAGGACCATAATTATTAGAGCAATTTGTAATCAGTGTTGGAAGCTTAAAAGTACGTTGCCATGCACGCACAAGATGATCAGAGCTTGCTTTGCTAGCAGAGTAAGGTGAGCTGGGCGCATAAGGCGCTTCTTCAGTAAATAGATCGCCTGACCCCTCTAAATCCCCATACACTTCATCAGTGGATACATGGTGGAATCTAAAATTATCTTTCTTATCACTATCCAGATTAGACCAATAATCTCTAGCCTCTTCTAATAGTACATAAGTACCAACAATATTAGTTTGAACAAATTCACCAGGCCCATGAATAGATCGGTCAACGTGTGATTCAGCGGCCAGATGCATTACAATGTCAGGCCGGTGTTTGTTAAATACACGTTTAATCTCATTAGCATTGCAAATATCTACTTGTTCAAATGTATATCTTGTGTCGTTTTCAATAGAAGTCAAAGATTCTAAATTTCCTGCGTACGTAAGCTTGTCAATATTAATAACGCTATGGTCAGTATTGTTAATAATATGGTGAATAACTGCCGATCCTATGAAACCTGCACCGCCAGTGATTAATATAATTTTAGGCAAAACCATTCCTCAATCAGTTATTTTCTAACGCTTTTTAAATTATTTAAGTACCAGTTATACGTATCTATCAAGCCATCTCTCAAACCAAACTTTGGCTGCCAACCAAGAGAATTTAATTTAGTACTATCCAAAAATTTTCTAGGAGCACCATCCGGTTTGCTTTTATCCCAAGTGATAACCCCACGAAAACCAACGACATCTGCAATGGTCTCAGTAAGTTCTTTAATACTACATTCTGTCCCGGAACCTACGTTAATGTGAGACAACATTGAAGGTGTTTGACTTTGATACAACCCAACACTTAAATTCATTACATGAATAGATGCAGTCGCCATATCATCCACATGTAAAAACTCTCTTAAAGCAGACCCTGTTCCCCAGGCTATTACAGCTTTAGCATTACTTGCTTTAGCCTCATGAAATCTATTAATTAGAGCAGGAATAACATGGCTATTATCGGGATGGTAATTATCCCCCGGGGTAAACCACATACCCCTCAATCGCTGATTGTTCCTTTTACCTAAAAGTATCTGACTATCAGAAATTATGCATAGGTCTATCGATACTAACGGAGTATTCTCGACAATAGTTTTAAAATTTTTAGAATCTAACATCATCTAAGATACCGATCGTTTTTGAACCTAATAACCTGCACCCACCTAGTTAACCCCAAATAGATCCCTTGAGAAGCATTTTTCATCAACATCTCTCAAACAATCTGCCTTCCTGTTAGCCACAATGACATCGCTCAACTCTTTGAACCGAGCAATATCTGTTATGACCTTTGAACCAAAAAACGCGTCGGCATCAAGCTCAGGCTCATACACCACGACTTCGACGCCTTTTGCTTTGATACGCTTCATAACTCCCTGGATGGAAGAGGACCTAAAATTATCACTACCCTCTTTCATAACCAGGCGATAAAAGCCAACAGTCTTTGGATTTCTCTTTAGAATTTCATTTGCAATAAAATCTTTACGCGTCTTGTTAGATGACACAATAGCCTCAATTAATGTCTGAGGTACCTGTTTATAATTTGCCAACAGCTGCTTAGTGTCCTTGGGAAGGCAATATCCACCATAACCAAGCGATGGATTGTTATAACCCTCGCCTATACGCTCATCAAGACATACGCCATTGATAATACTCTTGGCGTCCAGATCATGGGCCAGTGCATAGGAATCGAGCTCATTAAAGAACGATACGCGCATGGCAAGGTAGGTATTAGCAAACAGCTTTACTGCCTCGGCCTCTGTTGAGCGAATAAATAAGGTTTCAATAACCTCTTTCACAGCACCCTGCTCCAAGAGATCTGAAAATTCTTTACCCGCCTCAAGCTGGCTACCCACAATAATCCGCGATGGATATAGGTTATCCTTTAACGCCTGCCCCTCTCGTAAGAACTCGGGCGAGAAGATAACACGGTCTGTATTGTGCTTTTGTTGCAGTGATTTTGTGTGGCCCACAGGGATGGTGGACTTGATCACCACAAGCGCATCTGCATTAAGTTCTACGGCGTCACTAACCACACTATCCACCGAGCCGGTATCAAAGCGGTTGGTGTCAGGGTCATAGTTGGTCGGTGTTGCCACCACCACAAAGCTGGCACCATTATAAGCAGCCTCTTTATCAAGGGTTGCCGTCATGCTTAGTTCTTTTTTTGCTAAAAAGGCCTCAATCTCGGCGTCAGCCACGGTGGATTGTTTGTTATTAACCATATCAACCCGTGAAGCGTCTACATCAAGCACAACCACATCATTATGCTGGGCAAGTAGGACTGCGAGCGACAAGCCCACATAGCCAGAACCCACGACAGTAATTTTTGTTTTGTTCGCCAAATTTAGACCTTTAAATTGATATTAATCGATTACTTTACTTTGAAAAATTTCCTAAAGACTTTTGTTTCTTTTTTATAGGCTCCAGAAACTCTGAAAACTATTCTTTAATAGCCGATAATAGCCTTTATAGAACTTTTACTTCGCCACAGCACACATCAACAAACCCTAATACTTATAGCTTTCAGGCTTAAAGGGCCCTGCCGCATCCACATTGATATAATCAGCCTGAGTTGCCGTTAGTTGGGTGATAACGCCACCAAAGCCTGCCACCATGTCGGCGGCTACTTCTTCGTCTAGCTTCTTAGGTAATACTTTTAGCCATAGGTTGGCTTGTTTATCATTTGCGCTAAGATCAGCGAACTTGGCATCCCAGAGGTGCATTTGTGCCAGTACTTGGTTGGCGAAGGAGCCATCCATAATACGAGATGGATGGCCGGTGGCATTGCCTAGGTTGACTAGGCGTCCTTCGGACAAGAGGATCACGAAATCGCTTTTGCTGTCATTTGAGCGGTATACCTTGTGTACTTGGGGCTTAATTTCTTCAAACTTCCATGTTTCACGCATGAATGCGGTGTCGATTTCGTTGTCGAAATGGCCGATGTTACATACTACTGCGCCATTTTCAATGGTCTTAAGCATGTTGGCATCACACACATTGGTGTTGCCGGTAGTGGTGACGATTAGGTCAGTTGTGCCCATTATGGCAGTGTTGATGCAGCTTAGATCACCAGTATTGTCGCCTTTTAGGTAGGGCGAAACCACTTCAAAGCCGTCCATACAGGCTTGCATGGCGCAAATGGGGTCGATTTCGGTGATCCTTACGATCATGCCTTCTTGGCGTAATGATGCAGCA
>Ga0209825_1000732_pt1 | contig 19647 bp, 20 predicted proteins | sample EN8Hudsemesocosm_FD_184631 | JGI IMG/M metagenome (GOLD analysis project Ga0209825, IMG submission 184631) | Methane-oxidizing microbial communities from mesocosms in the Hudson Canyon - EN8B Hudson Canyon (SPAdes) (version 2) | ecosystem: Environmental > Aquatic > Marine > Cold seeps | place...
TTTTATGTGTGGGGTGTTTCTTGCTGCATACTTTATCTAATTAATGCGCTTTAGCCAATCCTTCTCTGAGTTAATGGCTGAGTGTTTTAAAGGGCTAAAAGCTAAGAGGGGGCGGCTGAAGGGTAATTTTAATATTGGGTATAAAAGTGAATAACCTAAGTGGTGCTTATTTTGAGCGATTTATAGGGTGTGCTTGTGCACCAATGAAGCTTTGCATCATATTATTGGTGCGCAAGCACACCCTATAAGCTGTATATAATTTTCATGCTATTTCTTTATTGAACCAAATGTTTGTCCCATTTGTACGTCTGTTGTAGCTTTTAAGGATTCAACAAACTCAGTCATATTGGGTGGAAAGGCAAGTACGACGGTTGAACCAAGTTTAAATCGGCCCATTTCATCGCCTTTTTCTAATTTAATTTCTTCGTTTGAGCTGCCATAAGAGGTACTTTTAACGTCTCGTTGAACCGGGGCAACCAGGCCAGACCAAACGGTTTCAATACTTGCAACGATCATTGCTCCCACTAACACCATCGCCATAGGACCGAATTCAGTATCAAATATTGCGGCAACACGTTCGTTACGTGCAAATAGGCGCGGTACATTTTCAGCGGTGACGGGGTTTACAGAAAATAACTTGCCGGGAATATAAACCATCTCGCGCAAGGTGCCTGCACAAGGCATATGAATGCGGTGATAATCTTTAGGGGCTAAATAAATAGTTGCAAAGTCACCGCCCATAAATGGCTGAGCGCGTTCAGTATCGCCCCCTAATAATTCAACAATACTAAAGCTTTGTCCCTTCGCTTGAAAAATTTGGCCTTGTTGAATGCTGCCTAATTGGCTGATCGCGCCATCTACTGGAGAAATGATCGCGTCAGGGCTCTCATCGATTGAACGTGCATCTGCTTTTAGCTGCCGAGTGAAAAAGTCATTAAAACTTTTAAAATCTTCAGCTGTTTGAAGCTCCGCTTCAGACATGTTGACGTTATATTGCTTAATAAACCAATTGATCAGTGGGTTTTTAAAACCTGCAATTTCACAATCAGCGACTTTGCCAGCGGCGCGAGATAAAAGGTGCTGAGGTGTAACGTATTGGCTATAGACAAAAAGATCGTTCAAGTTCATTGAGCTGATGATTCCCTGTTAGTAAATTTTAAAAGCTAATAAATATTTATATAGTCGTATAAAGTTGATTAAGACTCAATAGGGGTGTCTTGACGATTTCCCCATTCACCCCAAGAACCTGAATAAGCTTTAATACTTGGGAAGTCTAATAGTTTTGCAATTAAATAAGTTAAGCCCGAGCGGTGGTGGCTTTGGCAATGCGTGTAAATATCTTTATCACGTGTAATACCAATTTCTGTTAGCTCTGCTTCAAGTTTTGCGAGTGGTTTTAAACGGTAATTATTTTGAGGGTCCATTGCGCGTGTCCACTCATAGTTTATTGCACCAGGAATATGGCCGCCACGAGCTGAAAACTTTTTTTCACCGGAATGTTCCATAGGGGAACGGGCATCCCAAATTAGAGTGTTAGATGAACTTAAAGATTCGCAAAGGGCATCACACGTGATGGTATGTGTATGATTTACTTTAATAGCAATATCGGAAGGTTTATTCACTGGAAAGCCTTCCTCTGTGGCATAGCCTTCTCCTTTCCAAGAGATTAGCCCGCCATTTAAATAACTATATTGAGTATGACCTATTTCGTCGAGCATCCAGATAAATCGGCCAGCCCAGCCGCCACCTTCGTCATCATAAACGACAACATGGCTTTTTTCGGTCAAGCCGATACGACGCATTACTCGTGTAAGTGCTTCATGGTCGGGTAAAAGGCCGGGTACAGGAGGAGGTGCTTGTGTCTCAGCGGGTGTAACAAGTACGGCGCCTGGTATGTGTTCAGCGCTAAAGCGAGCTTCACTGCCTAAATCAATGATAATGAGTTCAGAAACAGGTTTTTTGCAAAATTCCTGAAGGTCATTTGGTTCAATAAACAAAGGTAGCATTATTCAGAGTCTCTTTTTAGCATGTGGTTTAACGTTAGAAATAGTATAGGAACGCGTCATCATACCAGATGCAAAAAAAGGACTCTATTTTTTAGCTTGATGTTGTAAGGCGTTACTGACTGCGCCGCACAGATATTTGAATTGTTTGTAGTGCTGTTCTGTGAGTGAGCCACCGTCGTGATTGTCAGCATAAAAAATGGCGACAGGTTTTTTGGCGACAAAAACAGACATTAAAAAGAAATCTGTTTCATCCGTCGCATGCTTAAAGTTCATTGGTAGGAGGTCAGTGATTTTTTTATTACTTGAGGCTTTTACCCAAATACTTGCTGGTCGGTTAGATAGCTTTTCAAATATTGTGTTTTTGACAATCTTTGTGCCGAAGTCTTTTAATACCTCTGATTCTTGACAACCTACTGAGTAATAGCTTTTTAAACGGGTACCATCTTTGCTGATTAAAGAAACCGTTGCGCGTTTTAAATTGATACCGTAAGCAATGCCTTGTGTTGCAGCATTCATGAGTTCATGTAAGTCAACGAACTCTTCAGGACGATGAATCATGATCTCTGTAAGCTCATCAAACAAGGGGTTGTTTTCTGGCGGCTTGTTTTGAACTTCAGGTTTTGCTGTAGCAGCGGTTGGTTTGTTTTGTTCTGGCTCAGTTGTCGCTGTTTGTTGAGCTAGTTTTTCAGACTGTTCTTTCGTTAATGCTGCTTGTTCACCGATGGTTTTTAGTGATTCTTCTTTGCTAGCTGTTTTTTCTACTGTTTTTTCTACTGTTCTTTCTGGCGGAGGTGTTGCTGCTTGTGCTTTGGTTCTTTTTCGAGGTGGAACTAGTAGCTTTGCAGCGGGAAGCATGACAGTTGGCAAAGGATGTGCTCTAGACATATCGGCTGCAACTTCGTGTGTTAACTTTATGGCGTCATCTAATGGGATATGTAAATAAGTCGCGAGCATTTTCTGGCTACGTAAAGTCGCTTTAGAATACCAATCATAAGTTGCGAAATGAGCGATTAGGTTTGCCAGCATTATAGGGAAATAGGGCGCTTGCATCGTTAGTAGTAACGTGCGGTCTTCAATGCGGTTGGGCATACCTTTGAGCGGTGTGGCGTGCGCCAGTTGTATCCATTGCTTTTTACTTAATTGATTTTTGGTTTTGTAGCTATCATTTACGAGATCTGGCAGGAAAAGCTGTTTTGCAATCGCTGCGGTAACATTCACGATTGAATCACCTAACACTTCTTTCTCTGCAACTTGAGGAAGTTTGAAATTAGAACGAATGGCATAACGAATTAAACGCATTTCAGGCGTAGCGTAGCGCCATAAATGCCAAAGAGGAACGCCCATAAAAAGGCTGGACCAGTATATGTCTTTTGGGTTGCCTTTATTCTTATGCTCGCTAAATTTTTTGCCTAAATGTGCTGCATATAAGCTTGTACTCATACAGCGAATATAATAAAAACTTTTTATATCTTTAGATGAGGCGCTTTGAAAAGGTAGGTTCTTAATGCTTTTTTCTAGTTGCTCAACGCCTATCATACTGATCGCTTGGCTAACCGTTTTACTGCTTTCACTTTCTTTGGTGCGCGCTTCGTTTGCCAACGACATAACTGTATAGGCTAAAATCGGGTCGTTATTAATAGTTTCAGCTAGTTTTGCGTAAGGTAAAGTGCCTTCATCTAATTGACGCAGTACAAGTTGACCAACTCTAAAAGGCGAGGGTAGTTGCTTTTTGACCAAAAGCTGTGCCCAGTCATGGGCATTATTAGGGATAGAATCTTCGGACATATATTTTTAATTTTAGCGAATTAGGTAAATAACACAGGCCTATAAGTTAGTTTAACTATAGCCTGTGAATGCTAATTGTGTAGCGCTAATTGACGCTGTTAATTATAATTTTAGAGATATGTTTCTTTGTCACCGAGTGTTTCTCTAATTCTGCGGTAACTATCCATTCTAGTCTGGCTTATTTTTCCCTCTTCCTGTGCGCCTAAAATTGCGCATTTAGGTTCAGAGTTATGCCTGCAATCTCTAAAGCGGCAATAGCCTATAAAGGGCCTGAGTTCGATAAATCCTTCAATTAGTTCTTGTTCATTGATATGCCAAAGGCCAAATTCTCGTATGCCTGGAGAGTCTACTATTTCTCCACCACCAGGAATGTGAAAAAGCTTTGCTGTCGTAGTGGTGTGCATGCCCTTTCTGGATTGTTCTGATAAGGGGCCAATTCGAATTGTTTTATCACCTAAAATGCTACCGATTAAAGATGACTTTCCGACGCCTGATTGACCGACAAAAATACTGGTGTAGCTTCGTAGCCATTCGAGCAAGGTAGACTCGCATTGCTCTAATTCGAAAGCAGATGTTTTAAGCACTTCATAGCCAAGGGAGCTATAGCTTTCACATAAGGCATCAATCGCTTCTCGATTTTCATCGTTAATTAAGTCGCTTTTGTTAAACAACAGTGCAGGTTTAATATTTAATGTTTCTGCTGCAACTAAGTAGCGGTCAATTAAGTTTGCGTATGGGGTCGGTTCGGTGGCAACAACGATTACTATTCGATCAATGTTGGCGGCCACTGGCTTTAAAAGGCCATAATTGTCGGGCCGTTGTAATAAACTGTTCCGCTCAAGTCTTGCCTCAATTACGCCATCTTGGTCTGGGCCTGCTCGCCAAATAACCTGATCACCTGTTACGAGTGAATCAATATTAGCTCGGACATAACAACGGAAAATTTTACCTTTTTCTTCGCCTTCAAGCGCTTCAACATCAAGTTTCTGGCCATAATGGGCAATAATTAAACCTTTCTGCTCATCACTGAGATCACCCGCAAATTTTTGTTTAGTGATTGATTTCTCTTTGCGATCAGCGCGTGAAGCTTTCTCAGCTTGAATTTTTTCAATACGCCATTTCTGACGACGGTTTAATTTTCGTTTGCTCATAGGCTGACTTGTTGTGTAATGACAGTGAAGTAGTGTAAAAATTCGCTAATAAACGCATTCTAACAGTAAAATCATATCAGTAGCGCTTGTTTAAACATGATTTAGTCATTATCTTGTTTGGTTAAGTTTAAAGTAGACACAAAATTTTATATCAGGGCAAAAACTATGAGTCGTAAAAAAAACTTAATCTGGGTCGATCTCGAAATGACGGGGTTAAACCCTGAAGAAGAACGGATTATTGAAATCGCCACTATTGTTACAGATCCAGATCTAAACATTCTCGCAATAGGCCCAGTAATTGCTATTCATCAGAGTGATGAGTTATTAGACTCGATGGACGAGTGGTGCACGACGACTCATGGTAAAACCGGCTTAACCAAACGGGTTCAAGATAGTACGATTACCGAACAAACTGCAGAGCAAGACACTATTGCGTTTTTAAAAGAGCATCTTGATGCAGGTTGCTCACCTATGTGTGGGAATAGTATTGGCCAAGATCGACGCTTCTTAGTTAAATATATGCCCGAGTTAGAGGCATTCTTTCACTATAGAAACCTTGATGTTAGTACGTTGAAAGAATTAGCTAGACGTTGGAAACCAAGTATTTTAAGTGGGTTTACCAAGAAAGGGGTTCATTTGGCCTTAGATGATATTAAAGAATCGATTGATGAATTGAGCTACTATCGAGAACATTTTATAGATTTGAAATAGTACCAGGTTTGAATGAAATTGGCTGATATCAGCCTTTACTGATCATATATACAAATATTGAATGGATAGAATGATGGAATTAGTAAACGTAGAAATTGAAGATAAAATAGCAAAAATTTCGCTTAACAATGGCAAGGTTAATGCTATTTCGCATCAGGTCATTGAAGAATTGAATGCAGCATTAGATCAGGCGGAAGAAGCAAAAGCTGTTGTGATACTGAGTGGTAAAGAGGGTATTCTATCAGGTGGTTACGATTTAAAAACCATGCAAAAGAGTATGACCGATGCCATGGCGCTTGTAACAGAAGGGTCAAAATTTACACGTCGAATGATGTCGTTTCCTTTTCCAATTATTGTTGCATGTACAGGCCATGCCGTAGCGAAAGGCGGCTTTATCTTACTGAGTGCTGATTACCGAATCGGAGTGGAAGGCCCCTTTAAAATTGGCCTAAACGAAGTGGCTATCGGTATGACGATGCACCATGCTGGGATTGAAATGGCGCGTAACCGTATACCTACTAACTATTTTAATCGTTCGGTAATGAACGCAGAAATGTTTAGTCCTGAAGATGCGGTTAAAGCTGGGTTTCTTGATCAAATTGTTGCACCAGAGCAATTGATGGCGACTGCAGAAAAGGTTGCCACACAAATGAAAACGCTGAATATGCGCGCTCATCACGGTACCAAAATCAAGGCACGTCAGGCTTATCTTGAATCAATGGATAAAGCGATTGAAATCGATTCAACTGGTAGCCTTTAGTCTCTATGCATATTCATATTCTCGGTATCTGCGGCACCTTTATGGGGAGCCTTGCAGTACTTGCTAAAGAAATGGGCCTAAAAGTCACAGGTTGTGATCAGTCGGTTTATCCGCCGATGAGTACTCAGCTTGAAGAACAGGGCATTGGGCTTATTTCGGGCTATGATTTGAGCCAGCTTGAGCTGGGTGCTGATCTATATGTGATTGGTAACGCGATTAGTCGCGGAAACCCTTTGTTAGAGGAAATTCTCAATCTAGGCTTACCATACACGTCAGGTCCAGGCTTACTTGCGGATAAAATACTGCCCGGTAAATGGGTTTTAGGCGTCTCCGGTACACATGGAAAAACAACGACTAGCAGTATGCTTGCATGGATATTAGAATATGCCGGTATGAAGCCAGGTTTTTTGATAGGTGGTGTACCGGGAAATTTCGGCTATTCAGCGCGACTGGGTGAAACCCCGTTTTTTGTTATCGAAGCCGATGAATATGATAGTGCTTTTTTTGATAAACGTTCAAAGTTTGTGCATTACCGGCCGCGAACCTTTATCGTCAATAATTTAGAGTTTGATCATGCTGATATTTTTGCTGATCTGGCTGCGATTCAAACGCAATTTCATCACGTTATTCGTACCATTCCAAGTAATGGACGTGTGATTTATCCTGCGAAAATTGACGCGATTGACCAAGTATTGGCGAAAGGTTGTTGGGCTGAACAACAATCCTTTTCTGAAAGAACTGGTGGTAGTACAGAAGATATCACTGAAAAAGACATTGATGGGCAGAAAAATGAACAGCCGGTTTGGCATCAGTTGAATGCATCAGGTAGTTCGTTTGAAGTTAGTTTGGGGGATGAAACTCAAACGGTTAATTGGACCTTAACAGGTAAGCATAATGTTGAAAATGGCATGGCAGCTATGCTAGCTGCTCGGCATGTCGGCGTTACCTTAGCGCATAGTGCAGAGGCTTTATCTTGCTTTAAAGGTGTAAAGCGGCGCATGGAATGTCTTGCAAACATTACGACTAAATCTGGCGATATTTCAATTTATGATGACTTTGCTCACCACCCCACAGCCATTAAGACTACCTTAGAGGGGTTAAGGCGCCAAGTAGGTAAGGCGAACATCATTGCGTTGATCGAACCTAGATCTAATACCATGAAAATGGGGGTTCATGCGAAAACCTTGTTGGCCAGTGCCGAGCAAGCAGACCATGTGATTTGGGCAGACCTGACACAAAGAGAGACGCAAAGTAACGCTTCAAGTGGCGATAAATGGCTAGAAAATCAAATTCAGGCGGCAAGCGAAATGCACTTGCTAGGTAAAAACGTTGACGAGTTGATTGAAAAAACGTTGTCTAATCTTAAAGGTGAAACACATATTGTTATTATGAGTAATGGCGGGTTTTCCGGCATTCATCAAAAGCTCATTGATGCGGTAACGGTTTCTTCGGGAGGTGCTGATGTCTGAGCAATTAGATTATTCGCAAACAATTACGGTTGCAATTACCGGAGCGTCAGGGGTTCAATACGGACTTCGATTAATACAATGTCTAATAAACCAAGATTTGCGTGTTTATTTGATGGTATCTAAAGCTGCCCAAATTGTTATCGCGACTGAAACTGATCTAAAGTTACCTGCACAAGCTGCAAAAATGGCTCAGTATTTAAGTGAAAAATTTAGTGCCAAACCCGGGCAGTTAGAAGTGTTTGGTAAAGAAGACTGGATGGCACCTGTTGCTTCAGGGTCAGGCGCTCCGAGTCAGATGGTGGTATGTCCTTGTAGTACTGGAACATTATCAGCCATTGCCTGTGGTGCGAGTAATAACCTTATTGAACGTGCTGCTGATGTGGTTTTAAAAGAGCGTCGCAAGCTAATTCTTGTACCTAGAGAAACGCCTTACTCTGAAATCCATTTAGAGCACATGCTCCAATTAACGAGAATGGGGGCGGTTATTATGCCTGCAAGCCCCGGTTTTTATCACCAGCCTCAAACACTTGATGATTTGGTAGATTTTATTGTCGCGAGAATATTGGATCATTTAGGGGTGGAGCAGAAACTTGTTGAACGTTGGGGGCGGTCGGAATCTTAGTGCTTTGAATAAGCTCTGAAGCTGAAGGGTAATTTACTTAATTGTTGTGTCTAATATTGTGATCTGATTATGGATGAAACTTATTTTCTTCAAGTACTAAGCATGTTTTTCTTTAGTGTTTGGAAAACTTATATCGGCCCGCTTATTGCTGTAGGAGCAGGTTTTTCTTATTTAGAAATGCTTTTGTTTAATATGGGGCCTGCGCTTAGTTCAGCTGCGGCAGTGCTTTTTGTTACAGATCTTTGGATGGCAAAACGCAAAACTAAGCCTAAAGGCTTTAATAAAAATTTAAGAAAAGTACTTCGTATATGGAAACGGTACGGAAAAGGTATTACGCTTTTCATGGCTCCTATTTTACTTGGAATCCCTAGTTATGCATTAATTGCTAGGCGATTAAAAGAGAGTCGTTCCAAGATAATGCTGGAATTGACTATAGCAACGTTTGCTTGGTGTACGCTCATTTATTGGGCTGGTTTTAAAGGTCTTTTATTGGCTGACGTGTCAATTTAAATAAGTACGCTTTCAAATGCCCCTATACGCTAATTATTTTAGCTATAACCTTTAATTAGCTTTTACCTGCTCAATCTCAGTAAGTGCTTTCCCTGACAAACGATACGCTTGGCCAAAGCCTTTCACAAACGACCCTCTTATGCTCGTTAATTCAAACAAACAGAAGTCAGGCAGTGTTTTAAGTAGTTGGATGGTTGGCCCTTGCGCTGCTTCAAAAGCTAGTAGGGTGCGATTCCACTTTTCATCTTCTCTATCGATTAATAGACTTTGGCATTCAAGAGTTAACCGTTTACGCGCAAATACCGTTTGGCAGCTTGATTCATCTTCGATAAACATTAATGACAGCTGATGATGCGTTTTTAAATTCTGAGTATGGGCGGCCAGTTCACTAATGAAAATAAAGAAACTATTTTCTAACTTTAGGTAAGGTGCGTAGCTTATTTCGGCTTGTTGGTCAGTATTTAAGGTGGCAAGTTGCACAGACATAAGGGACCCAAGTAATGCACTGATTTCATTTTGTATTGTGTCAGTCATGTTGCATTGGTTCCTTTGCTCTATATTAGGTATCGTATTTGTTGGATGCGTGCTGCATTGTTTTAGAGGGCAAAAATTCAAGGCCGCTGTTCCCATTATTAGCGGCTTCAATTAACGCTGCTGCCACATCTACTGGGTTGATGGCTTTGTAATTCCCCGGCATTTGACTCATAACAAACCCGCTTAAATGCTCAAGTAAACGGAACTCTTCACGTTGTCCTTTTAATAAGCTTGGGCGCGCAATAGTGAGGTGAGAATAGGAGTGTTTACTTAACTTGGCTTCGAGCTCACCTTTCATTTTTAAATAATAAGAAAGTGCTTTAGGATTAGCTCCATGTGAAGACACTAAACCGTAAAAAGTTGCACCATGTTGTATGCCTAGCTCTGCAAAGTTTAGCGGGTATTGAACATCAATTTGATAGTAGTCTTTTTTGTTGGGTGTCTTTTTAGTCGTTGACCCCAGAGCGCAGAATAGGTCGTCAACGTGTTCATCTTGCGAAGAGGCTTGAAGTTCTTGGTAGTTAACAGGCCATTGCCTAACTTTGGGTAAATTTTCCCAGCGTTTCTGCACTGGTTGTCGTACAAGTGCAACCACTTCAGTATAAGCGGGGTTTTGGTTTAATAATTCAATTAAATGGTTACCCACAACACCCGTGGCACCGGCAACCCAGGCAGTCTTTCCCATAAAAACCTCTTAGTTTCGAATAAGCGCTTAGTTTGCGGGAAATATAACATGGATTCAATCTTCTGATACTGGAAGCTTAGAGGTCGTTGTGTTTTTTGGAGTAGTAATGGGAGGCTTGGGGAATAATTGTATGACCTTTGCGCTTGTTTTCTGTTTTCTCGCTAGTTTTACGCTTTCTATTTGTGGGTCAAGATTGTGTTTGCGTAAAAAATCTTGAGGATTGGAAAGTACTTCTTCTAACTCAATTAAAGAGTTATTCATCCGTTTAGACAGTTCAATGCATGACTTTAAAGGAGTTTTGGAACGTTGTCGTTCCATATCTATCTTAAACTGAAGTCCTTTTAAGCGTCTAGATATATGCTCTGGAGCCTGATCTAGTAACTGTTTACATAGTTGGTCGCGGAGCGTTTCAAACTCGACGGGGTCTTCTTTGGCTAGTGCGACTAATGCTTCAAAACTAGGGGTGGTATCTTCAAACATAATAAAAACCTCAGTCCATTTGAATGTTTTTTTGATGTAATTCAATACTACTTGATATGGTTAAATAATGTACAGGTGTATGGTCTTGTAATGTGAACTTGGCTTTGATGAGTTATCTATTTAGATGAATTTGCCCGCTAGATTAACGAAATATATGACAAATTATCAGAAATTGGTTTTATTACTCTAATTTTGTCCTTCAAACTACCTAAGTACTCTAAATGAAGGTGAAAAGATGATGACTCCAGTGAATGATATATATGAACTTGTGCAAGCCGGTGGGCCTGAACCTGAGCAATATGAGGCTTTGAATCATACTTTGGGGGCATTTAATTTACTTGAACGGCGTGGTGAGTTTGATCATTACGGGCCTGACTTCAAAGAAGACTTAATGGGTAAATCTTTAACCTTCGATACGATGCAAGGTTTTGCATACAGGAAACCGCATGGCCACTCAGGAGATTTTGAATTAATTGAACGTATTTGTGGTGACTATAAAACCTCAGATCAAAGTTTGAAAAAATGGGATGAATTCTGGAATCAGCAAGCATTTATACAAGCAGTTCAAAATAGCCAAAAATATTTTAAGCAAACAATGCAGGAAGTTGAGCTCAATACTGTTCAGGCGAAGGTTTTGAATGTGGCTTCGGGCTCATCACGTTCAGTGGCTAATTATTTAACCTCGACCACGAGCCAAGCATCTTTCTTATGCATGGATAATAATTGGAAGGCTTTAGATTATGCGCGTTTGCTTTGTCGTGAATATATGAAGCAAGTGCAGTTTCAGCACGGTAACGTGGCTGACTTAAATACACCGAATCACTATGATCTCGTTTGGTCAGAAGGTTTATTCGACTATCTTAATGATGATGCCTTTAAGGCAAACCTAAAAAAATTGCTCACTCAAACTCAAAAAGGCGGACGTTTAGTGATTGGGAATTTGAGTACGACTAACCCTAGCCAAAACTATATGGACTTCTTGCAATGGCATGTAAACCCTAGAAGCGAGGCTCATTTATATTATTTGGCAGCTTGTTGTGGTGTGCACCGATCGAAGATGAATGTCGTGAAAGATCCAAGTGGAGTGAATTTATTTCTACATATTGCCCGTTAGACGTTATAATTGTTGCTTGAACATTTACTTATCTTTTTTATTGATAGAAAGCCAACTCAAGCGCGGTCATGAATGACAAAACCAAAGTCTAAAAAAACTCAGAAGCAAACTGTTGCTTCTGATCCCCATAAAGCTCGTGAAGCCTCTAATTACGAGAACCCTATTCCGAGTCGAGAATTTCTGACAAGTCATTTAGATGAACGGAATGCACCTGCAACTCACCCGGAGTTAGCTGACGAACTCAACTTAACAGACCCTGACAATATCGAAGCTTTACGCCGTAGACTGATCGCTATGTGTAGAGATGGTCAGTTAGTGAGTAATCGAAGAGGGCAATATTTACCTATCTCACGTGTTAATTTAGTGAAAGGTAGCATTATTGGGCACAGAGATGGTTTTGGTTTTGTAAAACTTGATGAGGGCGGTTCAGATTTATATTTGTCTGCACGCCAGATGCAAACTGTTTTTGATGGTGATCGAGTTTTAGTACGTGCCGATAGTGAAGATCATAAAGGTAAACGGCATGCTGTGATTATTGACATTCTGGAGCGCAACACTACCCAGTTGGTTGGGCGTTTATATCGTGAAGGGAATATTGTTCAGGTTGAAGTTGAGAATACCCGGATAAATCAGCAGATATTGGTCGACTCTGAAGACACAGCGAATGCTGAACATGGTCAGTACGTAGTGGTTGAAATTTTACACCAACCAACGAAACGGACACATGCAACGGGTCGAGTGATAGAAATTTTAGGTGACCATATGGCGCCGGGAATGGAGATTGATGTTGCCATTCGTACCTATGGTGTTCCTTTTGAATGGCCTAAATCACTTGAGCTAGAAGTAAGTAAATTAAAGCCTAAAGTATCTGCTGAGGATAAAAAGCACCGAATCGATATTACGCATTTACCGCTTGTTACGATTGATGGTGAAGATGCGCGTGACTTTGATGATGCAGTTTATTGTAAAAAACAAGGTTCTGGCTGGAAACTATATGTCGCTATCGCCGATGTGAGCCATTATGTTCAGCCTGAGTCAGCGCTCGACTTAGAAGCGAATAACAGAGGGACTTCAGTCTATTTTCCTGATCACGTGGTTCCGATGCTGCCAGAGGTACTATCTAACGGCTTGTGCTCACTTAATCCAAAAGTAGACCGACTTTGTATGGTCTGTGAAATGGATGTGAGCGCTGAAGGTCGCGTCATTTCAAGCCGGTTCTACGAAGGTGTAATGTTTAGTCACGCAAGGCTGACATATAACCAGGTTGGAACTATGTTGGAGGCGCCAGAGTCGCCTGATGGTATGCAGCTTTGTGATGACTTTGCTGATGTTTTACCTGAGCTACATAACCTATATTCACTCTTTGATGCTTTAACCGAGCGGCGCAAAGAGCGTGGCGCCATTGAGTTTGATACGGTAGAAACCAGAATTATTTTTGGTGAAGAGCGAAAGATTGAAGCGATCGTACCAACTGTTCGTAATGATGCGCACAAAATTATTGAAGAATGTATGTTGTGTGCAAACGTAGCGACAGCAGAATTCTTATCGCGACACAAAATACCTGCACTTTATCGGATTCATGAAACACCTAGTGCAGTAAAACTGGAAAACGTACGTTCATTTTTAGGTGAGCAAGGTTTACAGTTAATGGGGGGAGAAGAACCAACTCCCGCCGATTATCAAGAAATTATCCGCCAAATTAAAGGGCGGCCAGATTTTAGTGTACTGCAAACAGTATTGTTACGTTCTATGAGTCAGGCGGTATATGGGCCAGAAGAGAAAGGTCACTTTGGCTTAGCATATGATCATTATGCGCATTTCACATCCCCAATACGACGTTACCCTGATTTGCTCGTACATCGCGCCATTAAGTCAATTATTTATAGTGAAAAGACTTGTGAGGATGTTCTTCGGCCAGATGATTTAGATTTATCACGTTATACCTACCCCTATGATTTACCCAAAATGTTAGTGCTGGGTGAGCATTGTTCTATGGCGGAACGACGTGCTGACGAAGCGACGCGTGATGTAAATAGCTGGCTGAAATGTGAATACTTACAGCAGCATTTGGGTGAAGTGTTCCAAGGCATTATTTCAGGTGTCACAGGCTTTGGATTCTTTGTTGAATTAGCTGACTTGTATGTAGAAGGCTTAGTGCATGTATCCTCTTTGAGTAGTGATTATTATCAGTATGATGGTGCGAAACATCGTATGGTAGGTGAGCGTTCAGGTACGTCATATAGTTTAGGTGATTCGGTTGTTGTTGAAGTTGCCAAAATAAACCTTGAAGAGCGTAAAGTCGACTTGTTGCTCGTAAGTGCAGAGCCTAAAAAACGTTCGAGGCGTCGCAGTGCAGTGAAAAATAAAAGCGCTGCGAAAGGAAAAAATGAAACCAAAGGTAAGAAACCTAAAAGTACAGGCGTTAAACCTTCAGACAAAGCAGCTAAAACACCAAAGAAGCGAAAGCCAAAAGCTGCAAAATCCAAAGCGGAAAACCTGAAATCTGAAAAGCCTATCGCGAAAAAGAAAACTGTAACTAAAAAAACAAAAAAATCACCGGAGTCCGACAAAGCAAGTGGCATACGAAAGCGTAAGGTTAAGGCGTCATGAACCAGGAAACAGTATTTGGTTTGCATGCGGTTGAATCATTAGTACGAAGCGAACCCGACTCAGTGTTATCCATACAGGTACAAGAAGGGCGTGAAGACAAGCGTTTGTCGAAGCTGATTAACCTTGTTCAACAGAAAAATATTAAGCTTGATCACGTACCCCGAAAAAATTTAGATACCTTGGTTAGTGGACGGCATCAAGGTGTAGTAGCCGTCATACAAGCTGAGGCTGAAAAAACAGAAGGCGACTTAGAAAATATTTTACAGGGTTTATCTGTCCCTCCTTTCTTATTGATACTTGATTCAGTGACTGATCCTCATAATTTAGGTGCCTGTCTTCGGTCTGCAGATGCGGCGGGTGCTCATGCCGTAATCGTTCCGAAAGATAAATCAGCACCATTGAATTCTGTTGCACGAAAAGTAGCTTGTGGTGCTGCAGAGCATGTGCCAGTTATCCGGGTGACTAACTTGGCGCGCACCATGAAATGGCTACAAAACTATGGCGTTTGGATTACAGGTGCTGCGGGCGAAGCCGAGAACGATATTTACCGAACAGATTTTAAGGGTTCTATCGCGCTTGCTATGGGAGCTGAAGGAAGTGGCTTGCGACGCTTAACACGAGAGCATTGTGACCAACTCACTAAAATACCGATGGAGGGTAGCGTGAGTAGTTTGAACGTGTCTGTCGCCACGGGAATTTGTTTATTTGAAGCGCTGAGGCAGCGTACTGTTGGCTAAGCTGATAAAGCTATTTTTTACGTTTCTATTAAGGCTTTTTATAACTATGATCGAACCAAGTCTAAAAATAAAAAATATCCATAAGAGTTTTGGATCTTTGAAAGTACTTAACGGGATCTCCTTTGATGCAAATAAAGGCGATGTGATTGCTATTCTGGGTTCCAGTGGTTCAGGAAAAAGCACTCTTTTGCGATGTATTAATTTATTAGAAACCCCTGATGAAGGTGAAGTGTCTGTTTCAGGTGAAAAGATTGAAATGGTGAAAGCGAAAAATAGCTTAAAACCAAAAAACCAGAAACAGGTGGATCGCCTACGCACAAAGCTGGGAATGGTTTTTCAGGGCTTTAATTTATGGCCACATAAAACAGTTTTAGAAAATGTGATTGAAGCACCGGTGCATGTTCAAAAGCGGAATAAGTCAGAATGCATCGATGAGGCTAGGCAATTATTAGAAAAAGTAGGTTTGATTGATCGAGCGGACTATTATCCAAATCAGTTATCGGGTGGTCAAAAGCAGCGCGTTGCAATTGCTCGTGCCTTAGCAATGAAACCTGATGCGTTGTTGTTTGATGAGCCTACATCAGCATTAGACCCAGAGTTAGTGGGTGAAGTATTAAAAGTAATGAAAGACTTAGCAGAAGAAGGTCGTACTATGCTGGTGGTTACCCATGAAATGGGGTTTGCTAGGGATGTGGCTTCTCGCGTTATCTTTATGCATAAAGGCTTAATCGAAGAAGATGGTTGTCCTGATGTAGTATTTGATCAACCAAAATCGGCCAGGTTTAAACAATTTCTTTCCAATACTTATAAATAGATTTATATTGACTTTGATTTATCAGTTTTTACTAGGAAATGATTGATAGCAGGATTGGTTTGAAGCGCCTTAAGTAAGGACCACTTAGCCTAAAAGCTTCCCTAAACAACATTCAATAATAAAATAAGGGCAACAAGACTATGAAAATAACTTCACTTCTCGTTATGACAGCATTGGCATTTTGTTCAATGTCTTTGCATGCAGATAAACTACGAATGGGTACCGAGGGTGCTTATGCACCGTTTAACTCGGTTGATAAAAATGGCGACCTGATTGGGTTTGATATCGAAATCGGTGATGCGCTGTGTAAAGCCATGAATAAAGAATGTGAGTGGGTAACCGCAGATTGGGACGGTATTATTCCTGCTTTACTGGCGAAAAAATTCGATACGATTGTTGCATCAATGTCTATTACGGCTGAGCGCCAAAAGAAAATTGATTTCACCGGTAAATATTATACAAGCCCGGTTAAATTTGCTCAGCCTAAAGGGGCGAAAGTTGAAATTTCTGAAAAAGGCCTGAAAGGTAAAATTATTGGTGTGCAGGGTGGTACGGTAACCGAGAAATTTGTACAAGGAACCTTTGGGAAGGTTGCTGAAGTTAAAGCGTACGGTGCTCAGGATGAAGCTAATCTAGACTTCGTATCAGGACGAATAGATGTGCTCGCTGCTGACTCTTTTGTATTGTATGATTTTTTAGCGACTAAAGACGGTTCTTTTGCTGAAGCAATAGGTCCTGATTTCGATGACCCTAAATACATTGGTGATGGTATTGGTATTGGTGTTCGTAAAGGCGAAGATGAATTGAAAACGATGCTAAATAAAGCGATTGCTCAAATTAGAGCCGACGGCACGTATAAGAAAATCAATGATAAGTATTTTCCTTTTGATGTATTTGGCGCTGAATAAATACTAAGAAGGTTTGGTCACTTTCACGCGTGTGCGGGTGACATTGTTCGATCAGTGTGTGCTTTGTGTTGTTAGCAACATAAGGGGCACGATTATCAAAATATTTTTCTACTTCTCTTCTGGGGTTTAATTTGTTTGAACTAGACGGTTATACCCCGCTCATCATTGCCGCGATGAAAAACACCTTGTTAGTAGGGGTGTCAGCAATGGTATTAGCTGTGATATTTGGCTTGCTAGGGTCTTGGGCCAAAGTTGCTCCTCAAGCTTGGGTTAGAAGTCTTTCAAATACTTACACAACGGTTGTTCGTGGGGTGCCCGAACTAATTCTCCTGTTGTTATTCTATTATGGTTTTCCTCAGCTTGTTCAAGACTTTTCAGAATCCCTAGGGTATGAAGTGTTGCTTGATATTGACCCTTTTCTAGCGGGTACCATCACGATTGGCTTTATTTATGGGGCTTTTTGTACAGAAGTTTTTAGAGGTGCCTTTGCCTCAATTCCAAATGGGCAAGCTGAATCTGCAAATGCCTTAGGTATGTCAAAGTTCTTGATGTTTAGGCGTATATTATTCCCGCAAGCGATGTACTTTGCTTTACCTGGTTTAGGGAATGTGTGGTTGGTTTTAATTAAAGCGACAGCGCTCATATCAATTATTCAATTAGATGAAATTATGCGTATGACTAAAATAGCTGCGAATGCCACGCGTGAACCGTTTACGGCATATTTCTTGGCGTCATTACTGTTTCTAGGAATAACCGCTGTATCAATGCTTGGTCAGTATTATCTCGAAAAACGTCTTGCTAATGCGGGGCAGCATTAAATGAGCATAGACATGATTACGGAATATGGTCCGAGGTTATTGGATGGCTTTTGGACCACCATTGGCATTACTAGTCTATCGGTACTCATTGGTCTTATGTTGGCTGTTCCAGTTGCATTAATGCGCTTGTCTGACTATAAAATCCTTCAATGGCCGAGCTACATCTTTACGTTTTATTTTCGTGGTACGCCCTTATTAGTACAGCTGTTTTTAGTTTATTACGGAAGCGGCCAGTTTCGAGTTGAATTAACAGAGCTAGGGTTGTGGCAATACTTTAGAGGGGCCTACTTCTGTGCCGTATTTACACTGACGCTTAATACCTGTGCTTATACTGCAGAGATATTCCGAGGCGCGATTAAATCAGTGCCTATTGGTGTGATTGAAGCGGGGCGGGCTTGTGGTATGTCGGGTGTGCTTTTATATCGCCGTGTCGTATTACCTCAAGCTACACGTATTGCATGGCCTGCTTATGGCAATGAAATTATTTTTTTGATGCAAGCTTCATCCTTAGTAAGCATTATTACACTGCTTGACTTAACTGGTGTCGCACGTCGGATAATTTCTGAAACCTTTGCGGTTTACGAAGTTTATATTTTTGTGGCATTACTCTATTTAGTGATTACTTATATGCTGGCGTTTTTCTTTAAGCGCGTTGAAAACTACCTTCAACGCCATAACAAAGCCTTGCCTTAAACGTAGCCCTGTCTTAAGCGAAGTCAAGAAATTATGAAACCCTCACCTTTAGTGATCAATTTAACGTTGGTGCTCGTCGCGCTTATATGGGGCTTAGGTTTTATTCCTCAACGTTTAGGGCTCGAAACTCTTGGCCCGATGGCGTTTAATGCTTGGCGTTTTGCTTTTGGGGCGATTACGCTAATTCCAATGGTCTGGTTGTTTAGACTAGGGCGTGCTGAATTATTGAATAAAAATACACTGGTCGCAGGTTTAGTGCTTGGTGTTTTATTAAGTGCCGCTGCAGGTTTTCAACAAATCAGTTTAGGCTTAACAAAAGTGGCGAATGTCGCTTTTATTACTGGGTTTTACGTAATTTTTGTGCCTGTTTTTGGCTTATTTATGAAGCATCGGTATTCATTAATTACTTGGTCAGGTGCTAGCTTAGCATTGCTTGGCTTGGCATTGCTTTCGGGTTTTCAAGGTGAAATACAATTTGAGGGAGATGGCTTAGCATTGTTAGGCGCGCTCTTTTGGGCGATACATTTGCTTGCGATCACCTACTTTGTAAAACGTTATAATGAATATGCTTTGGCATTTTATCAGTTTGTATTTTGTGCTTTTTTTAGCTTGGTGGTGAGCTTAATGTTTGAGCCAAGCTTGTTTGCCACGAGCTCTGAGGGGTATGTGTGGGCTTTGGTGAATGGTGTTATTGTGGTTGGTATTGCATACACATTACAAATTGTCGCATTGAAACATTCCGAACCTTTTGTTGCTGCAGTAATTTTCTCCTTGGAGTCTGTGTTTGGGGCGATTGCCGGGTATTGGTTTTTTCAAGAAATTCTAGGGCTTTACGGGTTTGTGGGGGCGGGTCTGATGCTAATTGGCTGTCTACTGGCGCAAACACCTGAAACAGAACCTTCTGAAAAAGATGTTGCTTGAGTAAAATTCCTATTCTTTGCTTTAAATAGGCTAGGTGAGGGCATTGGTTGATTAAGTTGAGTATACGGTCGATGGGCTAATGCCAGAAGCGCGTATTTTTGCTTGCGTTGGCCGATCAAGGGGGAGTGGGTTAAGGCTAAACTGAACTAAGAACCTTGCTGCTAAGCAGTTAGGTTCTTAGTGGCAGTATGTTAACTCGTATAGACAGGGCCGAATCCAACACTCCAAATCACCACGCTAATCGCAAGTAATCCTACTAGCATGCACAAACCAACAGTGAGCACTGAGCTAGCGAATATAAATCCGCGGTCTTCAGGTA
>Ga0209825_1000733_pt1 | contig 19637 bp, 15 predicted proteins | sample EN8Hudsemesocosm_FD_184631 | JGI IMG/M metagenome (GOLD analysis project Ga0209825, IMG submission 184631) | Methane-oxidizing microbial communities from mesocosms in the Hudson Canyon - EN8B Hudson Canyon (SPAdes) (version 2) | ecosystem: Environmental > Aquatic > Marine > Cold seeps | place...
CCTTTGAGCTCGCATTCCCATGGCTCTTAACCACAATACCGCGTAATCCTATCAGACTTGCGCCGTTATACTGGTCGGGGTTCAGGGGTTTAAAGAGTTTTTTTAATGTTGACGACAATAATCTGCCAACAATTCGGGTGAATAAGTTTCGAGAAAGTACAGTATGCATTTTTTGATAAACCAACCGCGCAACACCCTCACAGGTTTTTAAAGCTACGTTCCCAACAAAACCATCACAGACAATGACATCAGCTTTGTTAGTAAAAATATCGTTACCTTCGACAAAGCCAATATAATTAATATCACTATTTTGCGTTAACTTAGCAGCAGTTTGTTTAATGTGGTCGCTACCCTTTATTTCTTCTTCACCCATATTTAATAAAGCAATACGAGGGGCTTTAATACCGTCCACCTGTTCGGCCATTACAGAGCCCATTACAGCAAACTGATATAAAACATTAGAATCACAAAATACGTTCGCGCCTAAGTCGAGCATAAATACGTGTTTATTTTCATCATGGGTAGGTAAGGAAGATATTAATGCAGGACGTTCAACACCGACTAATGTTTTTAAAACAAAATGAGCCATTGAAAACAACGCGCCAGTATTCCCAGCACTAACACATGCTTGAGCTTTATTTTCATGGACAAGATCAAGCGACTTTCGCATTGAAGAATTTTTTTTGTTACGTAAAGCAACTATAGGTTTATCGCCCATTTCCACAATTTCAGTGGTTGGGTAAATAGTAAGTTGGGGGTGTTCAACACACTGGCTTTTAGATAATTCAGCGTTGATAATATCGACATCACCACAAAGAATGAGGTGAAGTTCTGGGATGTTTTTAACTGCTAATATGGCAGCAGGAATTGTTATAAGGGGGCCTTTATCGCCCCCCATAACATCTAACGCTATGGTTAGATTATTCAAAGCAATCAGCTTACTTATTGATTACTTTAACACCTTTGTAGAAGCCATCAGCTGTTACATGATGACGACGGTGTGCTTCACCAGATACTGGATCTACTGATAAGTTTTCTGTTGTTACTGCATCGTGTGAACGGCGCATGCCACGTCTTGAACGAGACTTTTTACTTTTTTGTACTGCCATTAGCTACTCCTAAAAATCGGTTAATCGGTTATTAATTAAATAAGTTATTTAATTTTTTTTAATACATCAAATGGGTTTGGTTGTTCTAGCTCTTCAGGCAATTCACCCCATACACTGTCAACTGGTGCCTGACATTTACTAGGTTCATGCTTTGCTATTAACGGAATTGCGAGTAATAACTCTTCTTCCACTAATTCTAACAGATTAACTTCACCATTTTCATCTAATTCTATTGCGTCATAATATGACGGCAAGGCTTCAGCGGCTTCATCATTTTTTGCTGGACTAAGAGTAAACTCTATATCCAAATCAATTATTAATGATTCAGTACAACGCTGACAAATCAATGCTACAGATAACGATCCTGAGCCTGAAATAACATTCAGTCCAAGGTCATCGATATCAAATTTAACATTAACATGCATATGCTCATTGCATGGAGTACACACATCCAGCAATCTAGTCATCCCCGACACTTCAAAGAAGCCGTCACACACCAACCTGCGTTGGGCGCTCTTTCGGGGGTTTATCATTATCGGGAGTTTAAGATTCTGCATAAGGCGCGCATATTAATGTGCTTGCCTGCTTCTGTCAAAAGAAAAATAACAATATTTGTTTAAAAATTAAAGAAAGCCCACATATTATAAGATAACTGTTTATATTTTGAGTAACTTAACGTGAAAACCTTAATTTTAGCTTCTACGTCCCCTTTTCGTAAAACACTTCTAGAAAAATTAAATTTACCTTTTATTTGTGCAAAACCTAATATTGATGAAACAGCAATGTCTAATGAAACAGCGATTGAACTTGTTGAACGTTTAGCTGTAGAAAAAGCAAAAGCTGTCGCTGATGAACACCCAAATGCACTTATTATAGGTTCAGATCAAGTCGCTTTATCAGAAGGCAATATATTAGGTAAACCTCACAATTTCGAAAATGGCTTAAAGCAACTAACAAGTTTCAGTGGTAAAGCTGTAGAGTTTCACACAGGTTTATGTGTTTATGACAGTTCAACAGGAAAAAGCATCTCTTTAGTCGAATTATTCACTGTACATTTCAAAGAATTATCAGAACAAGAAATTACAGCATATTTGAATACTGAAGAACCTTATAATTGTGCCGGAAGTTTTAAAAGTGAAGGGTTAGGTATTTGCTTATTTGAAAAGCTCGTTGGTGATGATCCAAATACCTTAATCGGTTTACCCTTAATAAGATTAGTGAGTTTACTTAAACAACAAGGTTTAGATGTTTTACAGGAGCAGTAAGCCTTAACAATGTTTGAATCATTACTTTTGCATAATTAGCGAGTACCGTTTTCATTTTATGAACAGATGAAAACGGTTAAAGCATGGTTTCTAGGTATTAAAGTTTTACGGGTTTATTTAACAATAACATATACAATTCAGCTAGCGAGTCGACAATAGCTCTTGGTTGATACTGTGATAGAACTTTATTGTCATGCACACCATGAGTAATCCCGATACTATCTAAACCTGCCCTTTGTGCCATTTCGAGATCATATGAAGTATCGCCAATCATAACGGCTTCATGTTTTTCAATATTTAATTCTTTCAACAAGCTGTTTATCATATCTGGATCTGGTTTCGAAATACTTTCATCTGCACAACGAGAAGCATGGAAAAAGTGTTCTGTATCTGAATCCTGCCAAACACGCTGTAAACCTGCTCTAGCTTTTCCGGTTGCTACTGCCAATAATTTATTTTCTTGTTTCAGATTCACAAGCAATTCAAGTGCATGTTTAAATAACGGCGTGGGTGTAGTATTGACTGCGACATATTGATGCTTATATTGAGCAGTTAACAATTGCATCTGTTCTTCATTGGCGTTTGGGAATAAAGTAAAAATAGCTTTAGGTAAGCTTAAGCCTATAATTTGTTTAGCTGTGTCATAACTAGGTGGTTCAAAGGATAATGCGATTGCAGTTGCTTGCATTGAAAAAACAATGCGATCTACAGAATCCATCAATGTACCGTCCCAATCAAAAATCACCAATTTATAATTGTGCATATTTTCTCATTATTTAATTTATTGATTATTGTCTTATTTACTGCATAAAATTTTAGGTTCAATATGAAAAGTAGCAACCTGATACTGAAATTGATTTCAGCATCAGGTATGAAGGAGGTTACTTTAACTTGGTAAGTAGATTTTGTAATGAATGCTCTAAAGGTGCTTCTATTTTGATCCGTTCATCCGTACTTGGATGCGTAAACTCAATACTAGCCGCATGTAAAAACAAACGTTTAAGACCTAGTTTTTTCATATCCTCATCAAAGTTTTCATAACCATATTTTGAATCACAAGCGATTGGGTGACCTTTAATTTGACAATGAACACGAATTTGGTGTGTACGACCTGTTACAGGGAAAGCACGAATCAATGTCGCATTTTCAAAGTTTTTAAGTACTTTGAAGCGTGTTTCTGATTCTTTACCATTAACATTATCAACAACAACAACACGTTCACCCGATTTTAAATCATTCTTTTTTAAGCCTTCAGTCACACGTGTTAATTTAGTTGACCATTGTCCTTTTACCAAAGCATGATAAAATTTCTGAACCGTTTTATTACGTAATTGCTCGTGTAAATGTCGTAAAGCCGAACGTTTTTTAGCAATGACCAAACACCCAGAAGTATCTCTATCAAGTCTATGAACAAGTTCAAGCATTCTGGCATCAGGACGTAAAGCTCTAATGGCTTCAATCAAACCAAAACTTAAACCACTACCGCCATGTACAGCCATACCAGAAGGTTTGTTAATAACAATTAAACGATCATCTTCGAATAATATTTGCTTTTCTAAATTAGCCACAATATTTAATTTAGTTGAAACTTCATTTGTATTTTCAGAAATACGAATGGGGGCTACACGAATTATATCCTCATCTTGAATTTTATATTCTGGTTTGGTCCGTTTTTTATTAGCCCTAATCTCGCCTTTTCTTAACAGGCGATAAATCATACTTTTAGGAACACCTTTTAAGGTTTTTAATAAAAAGTTATCTATTCTTTGACCAGCGTCTTCGCTATCGATTGTATAAAATCGAACTTGGGGTTTTGTATTTTCATTCATAAAAGTGAGTTTAACATATTTATTTTGATATTAGAGTAATTAACTCATCGATTTAATTGCCTTTTACATCATTTAAGTGGGATAATCTCGCTGTTATTGTTTATATAAGACAATAAGGTAAAAAATAGAAGCTTTTAGCGAAACGTAAGAGGCAAAAATGCGGCCACATTAATGTGCATTATCTCGATAAATTATTATCGCCGACACATTAACAGAACGGCCTATTGCAAATAGTTGACCTGAATAACAAGTCAAAAAATAGCATAAACATTTAGCCCAGCGCAACGAAAGCTATTTTGTAATGATATAAACCAAATTAGATAAGTTTCCATCGAGCAACAACCAGAAAAGTAAGCCAGAACGCCGAAATTCAAACTGCTCAACAAATATCAATTTGATAATATCGAGCACAGCACAATTTGCTGAGCGCATGAAGAAACAATTTTTCTTGGGTGTAAATCACCTGAGAGTATAATCAGATTAAATAACAGCTTACAGCGCAATATGGCGCTGTAATTTGACACCCGAGAGGCTGACATATTGCTGTTACCATAGCGATAAATTGCTTTGTGTTCGAAGCTTGTAGTGTTGTGACTAAAAATGAGTCACTAAAACTATGAAACGTATGTTAATTAACGCTACACAATCAGAAGAATTACGTGTAGCACTGGTCGATGGCCAACAACTTTATGATTTAGATATCGAAAGTCCAGGTCACGAACAAAAGAAATCAAATATTTATAAAGCAAAAATCACGCGTATAGAGCCATCTCTAGAAGCAGCTTTTGTTGACTATGGCGCAGAACGTCATGGTTTCCTTCCTATGAAAGAAATCGCTCGCGAGTACTTTCCTAAAGGTTACACCTTTCAAGGTCGTCCAAGCATTAAAGATGTCTTGAGAGAAGGCCAAGAAGTTATTGTTCAAATTGATAAAGAAGAACGTGGCCAAAAAGGCGCAGCGTTAACAACTTTTATCAGTTTAGCAGGCAGCTATTTAGTATTAATGCCAAATAATCCTCGTGCTGGCGGTATTTCTCGTCGTATTGAAGGTGATGAGCGTACCGACTTAAAGACCTCTTTAAACAAATTGGAATTACCTAAAGGAATGGGCTTAATTGTTCGTACCGCTGGCGTAGGTAAAGACTATGAAGAACTAAACTGGGACTTAAATGTTCTATTACACCACTGGAAAGCCATTTCAGAAGCCGCTGAAACTAAACCGGCTCCATTCTTAATACACCAAGAAACTAACGTTATTTTACGTGCTATTCGTGATTATTTACGTCGTGATATTGGTGAAGTATTAATAGATCGCCCTAAAACATTCGAAAGTGTTAAAAAGCATATTGAAGTCGTTCGCCCAGATTTTTTAAATAAAATAAAACTGTATACGAATGACGTACCTTTATTTACGCATTACCAAATTGAAACACAAATAGAATCAGCGTTTCAACGTGAAGTTAGACTTCCTTCAGGTGGTTCAATTGTCATTGACCCTACTGAAGCAATGACCTCTATTGATGTTAACTCTGCCCGCGCAACTAAAGGCAGTGACATTGAAGAAACAGCATTTAATACCAACCTTGAAGCAGCAGAAGAAGTTGCTCGTCAATTACGTTTACGTGACTTGGGTGGTTTAGTGGTTATCGATTTCATTGATATGACGCCTGTGCGTCATCAACGTGAAGTAGAAAATCGCATGCGTGATGCAGTAAAACAAGACAGAGCTCGTATACAACTAGGACGTATTTCACGTTTTGGTTTATTAGAAATGTCGCGTCAACGTTTACGTCCTTCTATTGGTGAAACTAGTCAAGGCGTTTGTCCTCGTTGTAACGGTACCGGACATGTACGAAGTGTTGAGTCCTTAGCATTATCTATTTTACGTTTAATGGAAGAAGAAGCCATTAAAGAAAATACTCAACATGTTCAAGCTCAAGTGCCTGTACCTGTAGCGACTTACCTCTTAAATGAGAAGCGTCGTTCAGTATTTCATATTGAAAAACACCATAACGTAAACATTCTTATTATTCCTAACCCTCATATGGATACACCACAATATGAAGTGCTTAGAGTAAGAACAGACGAAAGTGTTGAAGAAGCCAGTTACGAAAAAACAATTACAGAAGCTTCAGTTGAAGAAGCTGTAATGCCAAAGTATGACAAGCAAGCTTCTAGAAAGGATGAACCTGCGTTACAAGGTATGTCTTCTCCGACACAAGCTGCACCTACAACGGCTAATGAACCTTCTGCCCCTGTAATTATTGAAAATAAATCTGCAGGGTTATTTGATGGTTTAATAAAATGGGCTAAGACACTATTTGCTACTGAAGAAGTAGCACCTAAAGTTGTTGAACCCGTTAAAAAACATGTAAATAATGGTGAACGTCGTCCACAACGTGGCCGTCAAGGGCAACGTCGTAACAATCGTAACGATAACAGAAACACAAATCGTAACGACAAACGTAATGAAGTTAAAAATGAAGATCGCAATGATGTTAAAGTTAACATTAATGACAATCAAGATAACAAGCAAAACAAACAGCCTCGTAAGTCGCCAGTAGAGCGTAATACAAAGCCTAAAGAAGAGAAAGTTACTGTTCGACGTCAACGTCGTAACAATCGTAAAAAAGTACGTATCACCGATGAAAACGCTCCTGTTGTTAACAATGCAACGTTAAGTAAAACATCGGCACCCAAAAGTGTTAAAGAAGTTACTGTTGACGAAGCAGTTAATTTAGGCGCTCAAAACACGCCTCTTGATGCAAAGCAGTCAGAGCAAAGCGAGAATAAAGCTAATGATGAGCAACGTCCAAGAAATCGTCGTTCACCAAGACATCTTCGTTCTAATGGTCAGCGTCGTCGTCCAGCTTCAGATAATACTGCATCAGAACTTCCTGCTGTCGCACCTGAAACTGAAATAAGCGAAGATCCAGTAGAATCTAGGTATCCTGAAACGTCTGTTGTTGAAACGTCTGTTGTTGAAACACCTGTTGTTGAAGCGCCTGTTGTTGAAACACCTGCTGTTGAAACACCTGTTGTTGAAACACCTGTTGTTGAAGCGCCTGTTGTTGAAACACCTGTTGTTGAAACACCTGTTGTTGAAGCGCCTGTTGTTGAAACACCTGTTGTTGAAACACCTGTTGTTGAAGTGCCTTCAACAGAAGTTCAACCGGACTTACCTTTTGATGAACCTCAAGCTGCTGAAAAGCCCAAACGTGTGATATCAAGAAAACCAAGCCCGAAAATCACCTCTAAAGCAGGTAAAGTTTCGAGTAAAGGTAGTAAGCCAGGTAAATCATCTTCACCGATGACTAAAACAGAAACTATTACGATGATAAATGATATCCCTACTGATTTCGTAGCAAAAGAAAATCGTATGGAACATGCTTCATCTGGTAAAATGGCAACCGTTTCTCACGCAATGAGTCGAAGCAGTGCAGGACCAACTAAGCCGTAAATATTATTTTAACAATATGAACATTTAGTAAATAAAAGTTTAAACTAAAAAAGCCAGTCTCTTGACTGGCTTTTTCAATTCTATTAAATATAGGGTTCCCACGCTAGGTTATACCGAGTCAACTAAGTTGCTATTCACTTTTATAGATTAACATTATCCTATCTTTTTACGTCAAGTACCTGTTGTATTGCATTTAACTCATCAGCAGTAAAGTCAGTTCGCCTTATCATGCTAATAATACTCTCTGCGGTCATATTTCCTTGATGAACAATTTGCAAGTTTCTTAGATTAGAGGGCTTCACTGATGTGTGAAGCATTTGCTTAACAACCTTTTGAACAACTCTGTTTTCAGAATTACTATCATCAATTTTCATAACGATAACTCTATTTTCACCCGTCGCTTCAATGTTATGATTTACTTCATTCTCACCTTTAGAAAGCCAATGTAATTCTTGGTTAATATCACCTTCCACACCAATGTCTATCTCAAGATTATCATGGTGAATATTTTTGCTTATTAAACTTTCGATAAGTTTGTCACGAATATCCTCAGGGACATCAACAAGGAGTTCTCTCAGTTCTTCTGGATTATTCATCACTGATGGAGAAGCATCAACCGTTGTAATTTTTCCATCAACACTTACAAAAACATTCATTTTATCATTTTTATTATCAACAACTTTTATTTTAATTTCTTCATGTAATGTATTATCAGTCGTCATTGTTATTGCTGAAGCACTACTTGCTGCTCCTAACAATGAGAGTGTTAACGCTATTGCAGTTTTATTGAATAATTTCATTCTTGTTCCCTATCAGTTTTATCTAAATGTACGTTAAGTGCTTTACTTCACGCTCTTCCCATCACATTGCGATTTTTGTACCAATAAATAAAACATATATAAAACAAATAAATACTTAATTATGTAAACAGTTTTTATTGATTACTCCCCCATATAAGGACTTAAATATCCCTATATCAGGACTTTATTTACCAAAAGGAATTAAATATTTGACATTTATTTATAAGATTATGTTTTATCAAGTATTTATATTTTTAGTCAATTGGCATTATACTTGATTGTAACCATACTATTATTTACTAAACGATGGACCACGATGTCTTTACGCAGTTATTTATTTGCCTTGATCGGAAGCTTGATTATTCTGCTCACCATTATTCAACTATTTCTTGTTTATTGGATTGAACAAAACCTAAATCAAGAAGTTAATGTTCAAGCTCGAAACCTTAGTGCACAAGTTTTTGAGTTAGCATTTGATGAATTAAATCAAAATACTGATAACGTGAAAAAAGTGAAATTTATTTCTGAGAATATTACCGTTGATGACATAACACTGATCACTGAAGATGCTATAGGGAATAGAAAAAAAACATTCAATAAGAAAGTAAATGAAATAGTAAACCAAGATAAAATATTAAAAGAAAATGAAGAACAATATATTGAAAAAAATAGCGAAATAGAAAATTTACACATAGTAAAGAGAGAAATAAAAACAATTGTTGACCGTATTTACCGGAAAAAGGATGCGTTAGCATCTGATATTGTTACTCAGGAACATAAAGTCATTATTCACTCCCCTGAAAGCCTTCACCATCAATGGGTACAAGGTCTATCTCCACAAAGTAAAACCAAAGAGTTACTTCAAAATATCCAATGGGTATTGATACTTTGCGGTATTACCGCATTATTCGCAGCGTATTGGTTAAGTGCACAATTTAATAAGCCATTAGCTCTTCTTTCTGCTGGTTTTAAAAGATTAGCAAAAGGCGATTATCAACACCATGTCGATGAGCAAGGCATTCAAGAGATAAGAATTACCATCCAACACTTCAACGACATGGTTAAACGACTTGACCACCTTACTCAAACAGAGCAACAGCACAATGAAATAAAGCACTTAGCAGAATTGGGTGAAGTTAGTAGAGGTTTAGCACATTCATTAAGAAACCCTATCCATACAATAGGCTTGTCTATAGAACAACTAAATGACACCGATTTATCCCCAGAGTATCGAACAAAACTAATTAAAACGATTCAAAATAAGATCATCCATATCGACAAAAATATTAAAGCTTTACTGGAGGTAACGACGAGTGGGCTAAGCCGTGATGATAACATTCCGATACTTGCTGTAATTCAAGACATTATGCTGGAGTACAAATCTTGCCATGGACAGCCACAAAAATTTGAAGTGGACATTTTACCTGAATTATCTATTATCGGCGCGGAGTCTGAAATTAGATCTATTCTTCATACTCTGATTATTAACGCATGCGAGAGTAATAGTGATAGTGCCTCCCCTGAAAAAAATAATGTCGTTATTATCAAAGCTAAAAAAGTTGGTAAGCAATTAACTATTATTGTAATTGATCAAGGTGCAGGGTTAGATAAAAAAATCGGAAAAAGATTATTTTACCCCCACATTTCGACAAAAGCAGAAGGGGCTGGCATGGGCCTTTATATTGCCAAACGAATCATTTCATTGCACTACAATGGGGATATTCATTTAGAAAATCAATGCACCGATAATGGTGAAACAACCGGTTGTTTGGCGAAAGCTGATTTTAATATCGTGCAAGTAAAAAAACAAATACAATCTGAAAAAAAAGGATCGTAATGAGTATGAATATACTAGTCGTTGAAGACGAACACGAACAACGCGAGTTAATTTGCGATATCTTACTCGCCAGTGGTTTTCAGGTTATGAGTGCGGATTGTGTAGAAGACGCTATCCTAAAAATAAAATGCAATGCTTATGATGTTATTTTCTCTGATTGGAAACTTGGCTCTCTCTCTGGCTTAGATTTATTAAACTATGTTCGCAGGAACCAAGCAGATATTGGATTCATAATTGCGACTGCATACGGCACAATTAATCATGCAGTAGAAGCATTACAGCAAGGTGCTGATGATTATTTACCAAAACCATTTAAACGACAAGAACTATTATTAACTATAAATAAAGCTTATAAAGCCTTTCAGTTACGTGGGCAGAATAAAGCCTTAAGCGCACAACTCAGCGAGCAAAAGCAACTTGTCAGTTTAGTGGGAAAAGCCCCTTGTATGCAGAAGGTTTATCAACGCATAGGTAAGGTTTCAGCAACGAATGCTACGGTACTTATATTAGGAGAAAGTGGTACAGGTAAAGAACTTGCCGCGAGAGCTTTACATGATAAATCAAACAGAGCGCATGAAAGGTTTGTCGCGATTAATTGTGGTGCAATTGCAGAATCTATTGCAGAAGCAGAACTCTTTGGCGCAGAAAAAGGAGCTTATACTGGGGCTAACTCAAGTAAAATTGGCCGCTTTGAAGCCGCAAATCAAGGTACTATTTTTTTAGATGAAATAGGAGAATTATCTCCGTCATTACAATCACATCTATTACGCTTTCTTCAAGAGAGTACAATTACAAGACTAGGCAGTAATGATGAAATAAAACTGGATGTCCGAGTCATCGCAGCCACTCACCGAAACTTAGTTAAAGAAGTTGAAAATGGTAATTTCCGAGAAGATTTATTTTATCGATTAAATGTGGTGCCAATAAAAATGCCCGCATTACGTGAACGCCAAGAAGATATTGCCATGTTAGCGGATCACTTTATTCTGTTACACAATAAACAATATCAAAGTGAAGCAAAAAAACTATCGCCCGAGTGTTATCGTTTATTACTTGAATATCACTGGCCTGGAAATGTGCGTGAACTGTCTAATCGTATTGAACGTTATGTATTACTTGATGATGAAGAAGAGTTAACTCAAAACATTTTTCCTAAGGTGTTCAATGACCAAAACAAAAGTGGACTCCCTCATTTTGAAATGCCAACTTCAGGCTTTAATTGGGAACAATTTGAAAAGTATTGCTTATCTGAAGCATTGAAAATCAACCAAGGCAACAAAACTAAAGCCGCAAAATATTTAAATTTACCTTATAAGGCATTTTTATACCGTTTAGAAAAGTTTCAAATATCACCAAACATCAAATAGTTAGCACAAAAGTACAGTTTTCTTATATGACAAGGTTCCAAACAACCAGTTTTAATGCCTAAAACTTATAACCATTATGCTGAAATGATCTAAACTTAAATTAAGTTTAACTGGATTGAACCATGGCAAAGTATGTGTTCAACCCAAGTTAAATAAGGCTTAAGGATGGAACATAACGTTATTTAAGTTTCTGAGGTAGTATATATGAGTGTTATTTGGAGAAACCATGCAAGTCGGCTAATGGAATTCGTTAATAGCAATAACGAAGTTCAAGCACATCTTTATCTTGAGCAGTTAATGCTATTCCCTGTGGATATCCAAGATAAAATAATCAATGACATTAGCCATTTGGCTCAGTGTAATTGTGAAGCTGTCTCAAACATCATAAGTCAGTATACGATGTTTGAGCTTAAATGATCAGAAGTATAACTAACGGGATAATTGTTGTTCTCTTAGCTTTGAGACTTTATCTCGCAAATCAGCAGCTTGTTCAAACTCTAAGTTTTGAGCATGAGTGAACATGTCACTTTCAAGCTGCTTGATTTTTACATCAATCTCTTTCAGTGATAATATTTTATAGTCAGCCGCTTGTTCAGCTACATTCAATAATGTATTACTCGAAGATACTGTACCGTTATGCAAAGCATCACTAATTTTACTTACCACTCCTCTGGGCGTAATATTATTATCTACGTTATATTGATGTTGCATAGTTCGCCGACGATCAGTTTCGTCAATCGCTTTTTTCATTGACCCCGTTATTTTTGCTGCATATAAAATAGCGCGACCATTTATATTTCGAGCAGCACGACCAATAGTTTGAATTAGAGAACGCTCCGAACGTAAAAAACCTTCCTTATCTGCATCTAATATTGCGACTAATGAAACTTCAGGCATGTCCAAGCCTTCACGTAATAAATTAATACCAACAAGCACATCAAACTTACCTAGTCGAAAATCTCTAATTATTTCTACACGTTCTACGGTATCAATATCTGAATGTAAATAACGGGCTTTTACGTTATGTTCATCTAAGTAATCAGAAAGATCTTCTGCCATACGTTTAGTTAATGTTGTCGCAAGAACACGCTCTTGTATGGCGACACGTTTTCTAATTTCAGACAATAAGTCATCAACTTGAGTTTCGACAGGACGTACTTCAATGATAGGGTCAAGCAAACCTGTTGGGCGAACAACCTGTTGGGCAATATCATCTCCAGATTTCTCTATCTCGTAATTACTGGGTGTTGCAGATACATAAATAGTTTGAGGCGCTAATGCTTCAAATTCATCGAATTTCATGGGGCGATTATCAAGCGCTGAAGGCAAACGGAAGCCGTAGTTCACTAAGTTTTCTTTTCGCGAACGATCCCCTTTATACATTGCGCCTATTTGAGGGACTGTAACGTGAGACTCATCAATAATTAACAAACCATCATCAGGTAAATAATCAAACAAAGTTGGTGGTGATTCCCCTTCTTCTCGCCCAGATAAATAGCGAGAATAATTTTCTATACCTGAGCAATAGCCCAACTCTGTCATCATTTCGATGTCAAATTGAGTACGCTGAACAATACGCTGTTCTTCAATTAAGCGGTTATTATCTTTTAAAAAAGTTGAACGCTCTTTTAATTCAATTTTTATCTTATCGATTGCTGATAATATTTTATCTCGCGGCGTAGCATAATGTGTTTTAGGGTATACGGTCACTCTATCTAAAGTACGTTCAACTTGACCTGTAAGTGGATCAAACATTGATAAGCGTTCAATTTCTTCGTCAAACAACTCAACACGTAATGCCAAACGATCAGATTCGGCTGGAAATATATCAATAACATCGCCACGAACTCGATAAGTCGCTCGCTGAAAAGCAGCATCATTTCGCTTGTACTGTAATTCAGCAAGACGACGCAATATATCTCGCTGATTAATAATATCGCCAACACTAATGTGGAGCATCATTTTTAAATATGAGTCAGGATCACCTAAACCATAAATAGCAGACACAGAAGCGATTATAATAACGTCTCGTCGCTCAAGTAAGGCCTTAGTGGCAGACAATCGCATTTGCTCTATATGCTCGTTTACAGAGGCATCTTTCTCAATAAAAGTATCTGTTGTAGGAACATAAGCTTCTGGCTGATAATAATCATAATAAGAAACAAAATATTCAACCGCATTGTTCGGGAAGAACTCCTTCATTTCGCTGTAAAGTTGCGCAGCAAGCGTTTTATTCGGAGCAATCATCATAGTTGGACGATTTAATTTAGCGACAACATTTGCGATAGTAAAGGTTTTACCTGATCCTGTTACACCTAGAAGCGTTTGATGCGCCAAGCCACTTTCAAGACCATCGAGTAATTGCTTAATTGCGGTAGGTTGATCACCATTTGGGGTGTAGTCTGACTTTAAGTCCATCTTTTTCATGATGATACTTCCTTTATTTTAGGAAGTTCGTGTGGAAACTGATTATCAAATAAACGGTAAGAAATCATTCCCATTATAAGGTTGCCACAAACACCACCAATGAAGAAACCTTCAATACCATAATATATACTACCTAAGTAGGCTAAAGGTACATAACATACAAAGAGGCGAATAACGCTAAGCATTAGCGCCACCATAGGTTTATGCAATGCATTAAAAGAAGAGTTAGTTAAAATTATAACCCCCTGCAAACCATAACCTAATGGCATGATCCACATGAATAACACAATAATATCTGCAACCGCTTCTTCTTTAGAAAAAACATCGGCAATAAAAGGCGCTATTAATACGAGCAGAAAATATATAAGTAGTTGCCATATAAGCACAAACTTTACTGATACCTTAAAACTTTTCTCAACACGATGCATATTGCCAGCACCAAAATTTTGGCTGATAAAAGGCGGAAGCGTCATAGACATCGCTAAAACAACTAAACATGCGATGGACTCAATGCGAGAGCCAACACCAAAAGCAGCTACTGCAGAGTCTCCATAACTCGCTACAATAGCGGTTAGAATAGCTGCGGAAATCGGTGTAAGCATGTTAGCGCCTGCAGCAGGTAAACCTATATGTAAAATTCCCCTGCTTGAAGCAACAAATGTTTTCAAAGATAAAAGTTTAGTGTGGATCAATTGACGTTTCACGCCCACAATATATAAAACAAGTAATAAGCCAAAAACCCAAGAAATTAATGTTGCTATAGCAGCCCCCTGTATTCCCATCGCAGGAATAGGGCCAAAACCAAAAATAAAAATCGGGTCTAATATTGCATTAATCAAACCAGCACTGCCCATGATAATACTGGGTGTTTTTGTGTCTCCGGAAGCTCTTAAGATGGCATTGCCAATCATAGGACCGATTAAACAAATACTGCCGATAAACCAAATATCCATATAATCATGAATTAAAGGTAATAAAGCTTCACTCGCCCCAAGTAAGAGAAATATGTCATCAGTAAACAAATAACCAACAAAAGATAAAATGCCGACAACAATTGCGGCTAAGTATATAGCCGCTGTCCCAGAATTTTTTGCCGACTCATCATTCCCCTTCCCCAGCGCTTTAGCAATAACAGCTGAAGTACCAATCCCTAGGCCTATAGTTAAACTAATAACAGTAAAAGTGATAGGGAATGTAAAGCTAATGGCAGCAAGAGGTTGTGTGCCTAATAACCCAACAAAAAAAGTGTCAACTAAATTAAAAGTCATTAATAAAATCATCCCGTAAATCATTGGGATAGTCATACGCTTGATAGTCTCAGCTACAGGGTCTTCAAGTAAGTTAATTGGCTTTTTTATATTTATTTTTGTCATTTAATGCAAGCTATTGGCTGTCTTTGCGGGAAAATACAAAAGTATTGTAAAAGATAGTGATAAAACTCGCTATGTATATATTTTATTTCAACATGATTGTAGTTTTTTAACATAGATATAAAGCTTATAACCAACCAATAATAAACTTCTTATACCTATTCTTTCGTATAACTCACAGGAAACAGCCATAAAACCAGCGTTGAACAAAAATCACACTAAGATAACTAAAACGGGGAGTTGCGCACCTAAGTAACTGTTATAATTAAAAAATACATAGCATGGAAAAATATTACAATTAAGCTACAACAAGCATTCCTCCGTTGAAGTTACCTTTTTTTACACTTTCATTCACAAACTTATCCACAGATTCAGTGGATAAGTTTAAGTAATACTCGCTTACAAAACTCAAGGGTAAAAATAGAACTACATTTGAAGATAAAGCACACTGAGTGTCGACAAAATAAGCAAACAAACAAAATAATGATTTATTTATAAATTTTGTGTTGACAGTTCCCCCACAGGCATTTAATATCTCGCCCCGTTAGCCAAGACGCTTGGCAAACAAAACGATTCCTCAATAGCTCAGTTGGTAGAGCAACGGACTGTTAATCCGTTTGTCCCTGGTTCAAGTCCAGGTTGAGGAGCCAAATTAAAGTAATGGCTTATAATATTATTAAAAGCGGTTATGTAAAGAACAATTCCTCAATAGCTCAGTTGGTAGAGCAACGGACTGTTAATCCGTTTGTCCCTGGTTCAAGTCCAGGTTGAGGAGCCAAATCGAAAAGCCTGCAATTAATTGCAGGCTTTTTTATTAATTAAATTGCTTTATTTAAAGTAATTTAGAACAAAACAATTCCTCAATAGCTCAGTTGGTAGAGCAACGGACTGTTAATCCGTTTGTCCCTGGTTCAAGTCCAGGTTGAGGAGCCAAATCGAAAAGCCTGCAATTTATTGCAGGCTTTTTTTTGATGTGTATACCGTAAATATATTAAATTGATTAATAACGTTTAAATAAAAAACTACTACTCAATAATAAATTTGATAAAGCACCGGCTATGCTTATACAAAATTAGCGCTTGTCTCTGGTTTAAGTCCTTACCTAATAAAAAATAACCAAATAAAATAAGTCTGCAATTAATTGCAGGCTTATCTGTCTAAAACTCGTTCCCCATGACTTCCGATAAAACAACTATCTACACAATAAATTAAAATAAATTCAGAATAGGTGTAAGTTTTTGACTCCTTAGGTTCTAACTAAACATAACTTGCAAATAAACGAGAATACAATGAATAACACTTCAACTGAAAATTGTAAATTGAACAAGCAACCAAGTGGGAACCTAACAGAAGGCTTTCTAAAAGTACTCACCCTTTACGTTATTTCTTATTCATTTTGGGTTTTACTATTTATAGCGAACGACGGACCTAGTGGTGTAGAATTTGAACACTTAGTATTGATAGGTATAGTTCACGCCGTACTAATCTTTATTCATGGTTTGTCAGTTTTCACAGCCAGAGGAAATTAAAAAATAAAACATTAGGGTTTAATAGCGGGTTAAAACAACTACTTTTTGGACTTGTTTATCTAACATGATATTTCAGGTTCACATTAGATAAACCACACAAAAACACATGAATACTATGTTTTATTTAAAACAACTAATCGTCTAGGCGAGCAATCAAACTAGATGTATCCCAACGGTTACCGCCCTTTTGTTGAACCTTTTCATAGTAACCGTCTAATTGTTTAGTCACGGTTAAATCGGCGCCAATTTTTTCTGCCTCTTCAAATGCCATACCTAAGTCTTTTCTGACCCAATCAACCGCAAAACCAAAATCAAACTCTCTGGCACACATTGTTTTGCCTCGATTATCCATTTGCCATGAGCCTGCAGCACCTTTGGAAATTGTTTCTATTAGCTTGTCAGTGTCAAGACCAGCTTTTTGGGCAAAGTTAAGACCTTCTGCTAAACCTTGAACTGTATTAACGAAACATATTTGATTAACCATCTTTGCTAACTGCCCAGAGCCAACCTTGCCCATAAGCTGACTAAATCGAGCATAAGCATCCATTACTGGCTTTACTTTTTCAAAAATATCTTCTTCACCGCCAGCCATAATGGTTAAAACACCATTTTCTGCGCCAGCTTGACCTCCAGATACAGGTGCATCTATAAAATGCTTATTCTGTAATATAGCAAGCGCATAAAGATCTCTTGCAAGTTCAGCTGAAGCTGTTGTGTGGTCAACTAAAATCGATCCTTCAGATAAACCGGCAAAAACGCCGTTATCACCTAAAATTACCTGTCTAACATCATTATCATTACCAACGCATGAAAAAACGATCTCGCAGTCCTCAGCGGCCTCTTTTGGGCTCTTAGCTAAAGAACCACCAAACTCTTTGACCCATTGTTCTGCCTTAGTATTAGTACGGTTATAAACGCAGACATCGAAACCAGCATTTTGCAAATGCCCTGCCATTGGATAACCCATTACGCCTAAGCCAATAAATGCTATTTTTTTCATATTATCTCCATTGACGATCAGTTAAATGATCTTTTGTTGGTAATTTATAAAGTGCTAATAGAAGTTTATCAAAATCATCACTCTTTGGCATCCATGTGACCGTGACTTTGCCTACATGGATGCAGGTACTTGTGATTTGTCAGGAACAAAAATGACGTGCAGGAAGCACTAATGCCGAGAAGGCATGGATGCCTAAGAACGGCCACGACCGTTTGTCCTGAACATCGTCACTCTTTCACATCCATGTGACCGTGACATACCGTTCGTCCTGAACATAAAAAGCCCATTACTTTCATAATGGGCTCTCAGTATTTTAATTTCATATGTTTAGAAATTAAACATGGTCAACTGAAACGATCTCGTATTCTACTACGCCGCCAGGAATAGTAATTTCAACTTCTGAATCAACTTCTTTGCCGATTAAACCACGTGCAATGGGTGAATTTAGTGAAATACGACCTGTTTTAAAATCTGCTTCATCATCACCTACAATTTTATAGGTTACTTCAACTTCTGTTTCAATGTTCAATAAAGTAACCGTTGTGCCAAAAAGTACTTTTCCATGATTCGGTATTTTAGTGATATCAATAATTTGTGCGTTACAGAGTCGCCCTTCAATATCTTGAATTCTTCCTTCACAAAAGCCCTGCTCTTCTTTGGCTGCATGATATTCTGCATTTTCTTTTAAGTCACCATGCTCACGTGCATCAGCAATATCTTTAACTATACGTGGACGCTTTTCTGTTTTTAAAACTCTAAGCTCTTCTTTTAGCTGATCAGCACCAAGAAGTGTCATTGGATATTTTGTCATTTTTCTCTTCTTTTTCAAATGATAAAGGTGGCTTACTTAAAAAGTATAACCACCCTTATATAAATATTTTTAATAAGGTATTTACTCAAATTAAGTAAATACCTTAATAATTTGCGACTAATTACATTCTTTATGCAATTCTTGTATCGATGTCACCGTATTCCTGTCATCTGCTGCATGTGATTGGCAAGTTGCAAATGCTGCATTTAAGGTAGTGGTATATGCCACTTTATAGCGCAATGCTCCTCCACGCAAGACTTTAGAATCTTCAATCGCTTTACGACCTTCTGTGGTGTTAATAATATAGTTATATTCACCATTTTTAATTCTATCAAGAATGTGCGGTCGACCTTCTTGTACTTTATTTACTAAACGACATGGAATATTAGCTTCACCTAAAATTATTGCTGTTCCGTGTGTAGCATCTACGTCGTATCCTAAAGCAACCAATTGTTTTGCTAATTCAACAACACGTACTTTATCACTGTTACGAACAGAAATTAATGCACGACCAGATTTCGGTACTGAAACACCCGCACCTAAACAAGCTTTAGCGTACGCTTCTTCGAACGTAGTACCAACACCCATCACTTCACCCGTAGAACGCATTTCTGGTCCAACTAAAGGGTCACTGCCATGAAATTTGTTAAACGGAATAACGACTTCTTTCACGGAGAAATATGGTGGAATAATTTCTTTAACAATACCTTGTTCCTTCAATGTTCTGCCAGCCATAACACGAGCACCGACTTTAGCTAAAGGTACAGCTGTCGCTTTTGAAACAAAGGGAATTGTACGAGCAGCACGAGGGTTTACTTCAATTAAATAAACCT
>Ga0209825_1000739_pt1 | contig 19487 bp, 15 predicted proteins | sample EN8Hudsemesocosm_FD_184631 | JGI IMG/M metagenome (GOLD analysis project Ga0209825, IMG submission 184631) | Methane-oxidizing microbial communities from mesocosms in the Hudson Canyon - EN8B Hudson Canyon (SPAdes) (version 2) | ecosystem: Environmental > Aquatic > Marine > Cold seeps | place...
AAAAAACAACCTAAAAACCTGTCAAGGGTTATTTGATATTTTTTACATCATTTTGTACGAAAACTATATTTTACAATCAGCTGAAAACTAGTTGTAGCAAGGGATGCAGTTTGAGCGAGATTAGCTGAGCAAATTATACTGATACTTTCCTTCTTTACTTTGTTTGTACTCGCCATTTCTTATACCTTATCCATGCATTACCTGTTTTCAACTTCAATCAGTGGGCATATGCAGGATATGTGGCAAAGACAAGCCGTTAATATTGCAGAACAAGCAAAGTTTTCAATCATCACAGAATCAAAAAGTGATATAGAAAAGATTTTGTTACTCCTTGATAATCCGCTGATTATTCATGTCAGTGTGTACACGCCGAATCAACGTCTTTATTCATCTAATTCCACGACGCCTCCTTGCGCTGTAATAAACACTTTATCTGATGCCTTTGTGGAAACAGAAAATGCTTGGTGTTTCAGCTCTACCGCTAAAGACTATCAGACCAAACAAATCATCGGAGGTGTACTTTTGGTGGTTTCAAAAGAAGCCATTAATGATTTAATCCAGCAAAATCTCATTAATAATGTTCTTGTTGTTTCTTTCTTAACAGCCATAATTTTTGGTTTTCTTTACCATTCAACTAAACGCCTTACCGCCCCACTAGCCAAATTATCTACAGTGATGCATAGAATCACTGGTAATGAACGTGGTTTGCGCATAGATACCGAAGGACCAATGGATATACGCAATATTCAAGCGTCATTTAATCTGATGATACTGCAAATAGAGCAGCATGAAAGCAACTTAGAGGAAAAAATAAAAGACCGTGTTTTAGAACTATCAGATGCTTATAGTAAGGCACAAGGGGCTTCACAGGTTAAATCCGATATTTTAAGAATAGTTTCACACGAGATGAAAACCCCTTTACACAGCGCCCTATTTTATCTTCATTTAATGAAAACTAATGACGGTGATTTTGTAACGGAGATCATGAATTGTCTTGAACGATTACAAAAACAAATAGACAATTTATTAAACTATTCTCAAGCTTCTGAAAACAAGGTCACATTGAACAAATCCAGTTTCTCACCAAAAGTATTATTGGGACAGGTTACAGAAGAATATTCCTCGATGTTTAAAATACGTCACAACCAATTAATAGTGAACTGTCACTATCAAGATCAAATTCATTCTGATGAACAATTGATCAAACAAATAGTAAGTAATCTTATTGATAATGCCAACAAACACAGTCACCATGGCAAAGTCACAGTGGATTGCAACAGTCACAAAGATCATTTAATAATATCCGTTGCAGATACAGGTTGCGGGATTTCTGAAGAAAATTTAGAAAAAGTTTTCATCCCATTCTGGCAAATTGATATGTCATCAGCCAGAGTTCACGAAGGCTCTGGACTGGGTTTATCTATTTGTCAGTTATTTGCAGAAGCATTAGAGGGGGATATTTCTGTTGTGAGCACTATAGATGAGGGTTCGATATTTACTTTATCCATCCCATTAAACCCTTCAATTCCACGATAAAATTTAAGCTGATAAAATATTTACTTAACGCATATTAACAACTACGACAGGCAGCAGTCAGCCATGAGCGGCCAGTCACTTAAAATTCAATTTACGCTTGATAATGGTTATATTGATAAGCTTGCTTAACAACCGAGAAAGAATAAATCCTGTAAATGACTATCTGTTAGCGGTAGACTAAGAAATGCTGCAAAAAAACCACGTGACGGTGTGTGCAGAAAAGTATTGATACATCAATTAAATTAAATCTCAATTATTTTTTTGTCTTACACTCTATCAGTTATGGATTTAAGTTATTTGTTCTAACGCAGTTCTTACCATCACGTTTCGCCATATAAACACCCTCATCTGCCTGCTTAATCAGAGCTTCATGATTTTCTGTCTTATCTGAACGAGTTGAAAAACCAACACTGATACTACCCTGCCAAACACCACTACCTGTTGTTACCCGTAACTCAGCCACTTGTTTACGGATAATTTCGGCAATATACATTCCTCCATTATGATCTGTATTCGGGCACAGAATTAAAAATTCATCTCCTCCCAGGCGACAGACAATATCATCATTGCGTACTGCATGCTGAAGGGTTAAAGCTAATTCACGCAAAACATCATCACCGGCATCATGGCCATAAGTATCATTAACTTCTTTAAAGTGGTCAGCATCAATCATCATGCAAGATAAGGGAATGTTTTCTTGCACAGATTCTTGCCATAAAGTTGATAGTTGTCTTAAAGCATGACGACGATTTGGAAGGCCTGTTAATGCATCTGTTAAAGATAACGCTTCCAACTGTACATTAGCTTGTTCCAGATCTTTGGTTCTTTCAGCAACTTTTTCTTCTAAAGTTAAATTTAAGTTTACTAATTCTTTATTTCGCAAGGCTACCTGGTTAAAAAGCCCATTAAGTGCTTTAAGTAAAGGTTCAGTTGCACTGTCCAGTCTTTTTTCGTCTTTTTCATAAGCTTCACTTGCCGTTAAACCAGAACGTATTGAGTCAATTTGTCTTGCCATGTTTTGGTCGGATCCCAGTATATGAAAGGCAAGCCAATAAGTAAGGAATTTAAACAAGTTTTCAGCGCTATGCATGTTTTGTGGCGAAAGCTCACTATGTAAAGTCGTTACTTCTTGTAAAAAACCTTGATGAATTTGTATGTGGCTATCAAGGTGGCGCGGATCAATTCCCTTTTTTGACATCAACTCTTCTTCATCTTGAAAATGAAATTGAGCGTAATCTGCTAATTGCTTAAAGATTCCTTCAATATCGTCAAAATGCAGTTCATTTTTAGCCAACATTTCTCCAAATTGATTGATAAGGTCAACAAGATGATGATGTTGTTCATCTACTTCTGCTAAACCCGTAATAAAGGCTTTGTCCCAGTGAAATGATTCCATAATATGTTTTTTTTAGATTAAAAAATGTCAATTAAGTAAAATTAGTCACGCCATATTTCAACTTTATTTCTGCCAGAGTTTTTGGTTGAATATGATGATTCATGAGGAAACTGAGATTAGCAAAGCACTTACAGAAGATATGATATTGAGCTTATCTTCAGAATGAGCTAATTCCGCAGTGCCATACTAATTGCCATAACTGGCGATGTTGCTAAGTTATTTGAGTAATTTCATTATATGAGCTGTGTATTTACAAGCACATTTGCTGAGACAGGTGGCAGATTTGCCTGTATTTAGGCAATAATCAGGCTTATCATCAAGGTTATTTCGCTCTTCAAGTTTGAATGGTACACCAGACCGATTAATAAACTCTATAAGCTGAATAGCCAAAGTTGTTCCACATGAACAGTTAAACAAGATCAGGTTGTAAAAGTGATTGTTTTTATCTGTCATGTAATTCAATGCGGTTTTATTTTTATCATTTGCTAAATCTTCAAAAGATTTCCATTTTTTATCGCAAAAGGTACATTCTTTGAAATAGATACTATTCGCTTTTGAAAAGGCAGGGGTATAGTCCCATTCATAAGGCTGTTTTTTTTGGGCAAGAAAGGCAGCTATTTTTTTATCTTCTAACAGTACATGGTCGACTACCCAGCTCTTTAAAAATTTCAGCGTATCGAGGGAAAGACCTTGCTCTCCCGATAAAAACATTTCGGCTAAATCTGAGGTTTTATCCTCTAATAATTCATGTTGTTGTTTATGCTCTTTGAGTAATGGATAACCGACAGCACTCATTAACGATTCTTCATTTTTAAAATGCTTTTCGGCATAATTAATTAAGTGAACAAACACTTTCGCAAGATTTGTTTCCAATTTATTCGCATGATACTTCTCAATGAGATTGTTTACTAAGGCAATCAAGTATCTATGTTCAGCATCAATTTCAGGCACTCCAATGCTCAGCCTGTCATCCAATTTTACAGTCATAATTATCTATCACTTATTGTTTTGATTATACATGAATCTGATAGGCTACAATGTAAACTGAAACCCCTATGATCCCAGTCTCTTTACTATTTCCTGTGTTATAGGGAGCAGATTCTGGTTATTCAGTTATTCTCCCCAAAGTTGATGATAACATTAAATATAGGCAGTTGAAGGATATCGTAGAATGCCCTAGCGATTGAGGGAAACTATTCTACTCATAAGCAAAAGTGACAGTTACTACAGTTCGTAATAAGGCAATTAATCTGATCGCCAATACACGTCGTCGATTTTGCAGGCTTTATTCTGTAAAAAAGAGTCCATCGACTGGCTGGTTAGGGTCGACTCCGGTCTTTCAGAATGAAGAAAATCAATAACGTGCAAACCCTGCCCTACTATTTTTTCAATCTGTTAACTCGACCTATAGCCTGACTTAAACACATATCTTCATTTACAATTCTGTCTGGCATTGAATTAATTATTTTATTGATAGCATCAACTGCATCCTCTGTTTCTTCATTCTCTAATAACCCTAGTGTCAGCCAAAGTTCATTAACAATAGCGCTTAATTTCTTATCTCTTATATTTAATTCACACTGGTATAAAGCTTGGGTTAAAACGACTCGACAGGTTTTTTTTAGTGTTTCCGGTGTAAAGGGTTTGGTTAAATAATCATTTACCCCTAATAAAATTAGTTTTTGCTGTGTTTCTTTTTCTGACCTTGCAGATTCAATAATAATCGCTTGATCTGGGTTTATTGATCGTATTTCTTGCAATACTTTTTCACCAGAAATCCCGGGCAACATTAAATCCAGCAAGATCAAATCATGGTTTTTATTTTTCCAGCACAACAAACCTTCTTGACCTGAATTGCAGATATCCACTTCATACTCTTTTTGTAAAATCAATTCGCATCCCATTTAAAATACTTAAGTCATCGTCAATGACTAAAACAGTGGGCTTATCTATACCGTCATGTTTCATCAAAACATCAATATCAATTGAAGTAGATAAATCTATCGTCTTAAGCCCATAATCTGAAGATAATAATCGCGGGTATTTAACTTGTTTATCGTCTATTACAAAAATAGGCAGCCGTTTATCAACTTTTGGCTTTATATTAGAATGAATATATCGTGCAAGACTCCACACATCTATATCTATTAGGTTAATCTCAGTAATCAGGCAATCGTAATCGTTACTTTCTAACAACTGAAAAACTTCCTCACCTGTTTCAACAACCTCTATCTTGGTATTTTCTGATATTGTTTTTATGTTATGAATAACATTAGGGGATGAAGTCGCTAATAATATTTTCATTATGTTACACCTACTGCACTAACTGTTAATGGAAGTCCATTTTTTGGTCTGAGTACAACATATACTTCTTTTTTTATTTTAAACCCTGGCTCTAAGTCAAATTTTAGGTTTGCTACCAACAAAGCCAGGATCGTTGTGATTTCCATTTTTGCCAAATGCATACCTAAGCAGATTCTCTTTCCTCCGCCATAGGGATAAAATGAAAAGCCTTTTATCTTTTGATTGATAAATCGTTCAGGATCAAATTCATCAGGGTTTTCCCATAAATCAGGGTGTCTATGCGTGACATACATTGAAAGTATCAGTAGCGTGTCTTTTTTAAGTTGATAGCCGCCCATTTCAGTTTCTTCTTTAACATCTCTGTAAGCCGCATAAACAGGTGGATAAAGACGCATAGACTCATCAATCACTGCATTGAGATATTGCATCTGTTCTATTTTTTCAGCATTAATGCTCGACACTTCACTTGGGTTTGTCCAAAGGCGACTTATTTCTTGTCTTACTTTATTTTGAACATCTGGGTATTTTGCCAAATGATACAGCGTCCATAAAATTGCATTGGCTGTGGTATCTTGTCCTGCAAAAAATAAGGTGAAGAGTTGATCCCTTATTTGTTTTGGCGACATTTGTTCTGATAGTAAAGGTAATAACCCTGCATTTTTCTTATTATTACCCTCACTCATTTTTGTTATGCTGCTATCAATTGTTTTCAGTGCATTTTTATACTTAAGGTTACCTGGAGTAGGCAGTTTATTTAACAGTCCATTGAAAAAGAATGCACCGATACTTTGAGTTAGAAGCTTTTCACTGACCAACTCAAGCGCTTTAATCAATTCTGCTGACGATTCATTTTCGGGCTTTATTCCAAATAATACTCGGCACATAACAGCCTGAACTACAGGCATAACCAGCTCTTTTCCATTAACTTTGGAATGGCCAGAAACCGTTTGAATATGGCTTAAGGTTTCTTCAACGATGATTGGAAACCATTTCGAGTTTTCAGACTTTTGGAAATAAGGTTTTAACTGCTTTCGCTGCACTTCCCAATTTTCGCCAACACTGTTAAACAGGCCATCACCAAAGTAATCATAAAGTGCGTTATGAAAGAACTCTTTTTCAAATTTCCCTGGTTGCTTTTCTGCTTTAAAAACAGTGGCTATATCGTCTGGGTGGCTGACTAAATAACTGACAAAGCCAAACATTTTATAGGCTGCTATATCGCCATATTTTTCTCTGATTCCAGTGAAAAATCGCAGGGGGTTACTGGCTATTGCTGGAACTGAATTAATCAAAGGCCATCCTTTTGGTCCTTGCGGTTCCATCAGTTTTTTAAAAGGACATTGTGCTTTATTCATTTTGTTAAAATTTCATAGAAACTATGCCCATAAATGTTCGACCATCCAGAGGGTAATCACCCGGTACAATCTCATCAATACTGGGTTCTCTAATATTTGAATCCAATAGATTGTCTATTTTAAAGGTCAGATCAACGGCCCCCAAAATTTGTTTGTTTTTTAAAGTGAAATCAAGCTTGGTATAGTCGTTGATTGAATGCCTTGTATCAGCGTTTGCTCTTTTTCTGCCTATAATAGAATTAGATCGAAGGTTAGCTGACCAATTGGGTAAAAAACTCCAGTTTATTGCTGCATACACCTGATGTGTTGGTGCTGTTACTATAAATTGGTCATTGCTTACGCCTTTTGGGTTTATGTTCAAATAGGCATAGTTGATATTTAGATCTAAATCTTCGATGACTTGGTACTTAAATTCAAATTCTAAGCCATAGGTATTGGCCCCTCCCGCATTATTGAATATACGGCTTTCTGAATTGGTTACTGTGTCTTGTATGATGGTTTCTGTTATTAAGTCATCCGTTTCATACCAAAATAAATTCAATTGAGTTGAGAAATCATACGCCCAACGTTTATGTATAGACCACTCCAGTGTTTGTATTGTCTCGGGCTTTAGGTTTTTGTTGCCTGTCACGGTGACACCAGGGTTTGTATACAACTCAAAGAAAGAAGGTGCTCTAAAAGCCATTCCATACATTAATTTGGTTGTCAGTGACGGACTTGCTTTCCAAATTAAACTAGCCCTGGGGTTAACACTCAAGTCGAAGTCTGAGAAATAATCAGCTCTGACGCCTGTAGTAAGCGTCACATCATTGTGAACCCGCCATTCATCTTGTATAAACCCATGATAGTTATATCGTGATTGAGAATCAGCTATGGGCAATACTCCTAATTGCTGCGTACTTTGTAATGATCCTGCTGGCAGTAGAGTATTAAAGGGCCCTTGAACATAATTTCTTTCATCACTGATATCATCGATTGCATCATATTCAAACCCCATTCCTACATGCACTTTATGATCATCTATCCCTGTATAAATAGTTGCCAAGTCAGTAGAGAAATCATGCGCGGTGTAACTAATTTCATTAATAACAGGCGTATTGAACAATCCTCCAAAAGCTCCTGTTGGAAACACATTATATTTGAGATCGAGTACATAGCCCGTATAGTTAATATCGAAGCTTGATTTCCATTGCTCAGGCCCAAAATTATATTTAAAGCCTGTTATCCAGGCATCACTTTCTGTAGTTCCAGAATTATCAAGTGAATTTGCAATTCCAACCCCCATTCCATAATCTGTATTTTTAATATACCGAAGGTAAATACTAGCCTTATCTTGATATCTGGTTTCTAGCTTGATGTCTATTTCATCATGTCCCCTATTAATTGAACCTGGAGCCAATGATGCATTTGTACTTAACGCCCTATCAATTTGGCTTTGTCTATCCCTTTCAATAGTGCCATTACTTCCGTTTGTCGTCCGGCCTTGTGCTGAAAAATTAATTTTAAAATCGCCAACATGCTGCCCAAAATTAAACCAACCGCCATAATCATCATTACTCCCTGCGAAAGTACCGATATCATCGCTCTCTCCTTTTTTTGTGATGATGTTTATCACGCCTGAAAAGGCATCTGCACCATACAAAGCTGAGCCAGTTCCTTTTATGATTTCAATTTTTTCAATATTCCCAGCCAAATGGCTTAGTGAAAAATGTGAGGTGCTCACGACAGAACTGTTTATTGGAATGCCATCTAAATAAATAAGAACAGGGCTATTGGTTGACGACCCAATACCTCTAATAACGTATGTTGGTAAAAAACCATTGGCGTAGGAAACATGAATACCAGGTATTGTTTCTAGTACTTCTTCAATGGTTATTGCCCCTATCCTTTTAATATCTTCTTTCGTAATAACCGATACGGTTGCAGGTGATTCTTTGATGAGTTGCTCATACCCTGAGGCAAGCTTTATGGTTTGCCCATAAGCAGAAGCTATATCACTTGCTTGTACGGGAACTGCAATAGAAATAGCTACGTAGGAAACAAAAACAGCCTCCAACATTAACCTACCCATGACTTGTTACCTCATCAAAGAAAAATAATGATTAATTACCCTGCCTTAAATGAATGAGTATTACTGTTAGGTTGGTCACATATTCAACATTTAAATATCCACCTCCCCATAAGATATGACATTTAACCCCAAACTCATTAAAAACTCACCAAGGATTCATAAACGGTTTTTTATGGAATATGATAGTTATTTTTAAAATGATAAACTTCGACTAAATGAAAATAAATTTAGCAATTGTAACTTGAACGATCAGGTGATTATCCTACAAAAAATCACTAAAATTCTCTTGTGATCTTTTCTTTCAATATACCGGACATAGCCATGACAGATAATTTTATTACAGCCGATGAACTAATGGTAACTTTAAAAGTTACATCAAAAACCACTTTCTGGCGAATGAGAAAACGTGGTGATATACCTAAACCTTCTATAAAAAAACCACTTCGCTGGAGATCATCTGAAGTTGATCGTTATTATCAAGACAGGTCAAATGAGGCAAAATAATATTTTGTCATATGAAAAAAATAGAGGAGGGGATTTGAAAGGCACTACAAAAGGCACTATAAACAAAAAAGGCCTGTAGCGAAAAACGCTACAGGCCTTTATTTATTTGGCTCCCCCGGACGGGCTCGAACCGCCGACCTAGTGATTAACAGTCACAAAACTGAAAACATCACATAACATCATACACACCCACCAAGCACCGTACTATCAAGTCTTACAAAGAATTAAGCGCATCAAGAGACTCCATAAAATCCCACCATATTTTAAATACAAAGTGACATTTTACGAGACATTATATACACTTTACAAAAAACACCTGCATAGCAGAAATATTAACACCCTCATTTCAAAATCTGATGGCATCCACAACACTTACAGACAAAGCTATTAAAAACATTAAGCCTGGTAAAAACACTATTAGGATCAGAGACAATTCTTCTGACCCTTCATTAAAAGGGTTTGCCCTTCAAGTCCTACCCTCAGGTCTAAAAACATTTATTCTTTCTTATACTAGCCCCGAGACAAATAAAAGAAGATTCATGAAGTTAGGAACATATCCTGCAATCTCTCTCAAATCAGGAAGAGAGGCTGCCCGCAATGCTCGTACTTTAATTGAGCAGAATATAGACCCAGTAGAAGACACTAAACAAAAACAAACAAAGTTACTTGAAAAGCAAAAATTAGAAAATAGCCAAGGTACAGTAGATCAGTTATTTGAATTCTATATTAAAGATTTAGACCTTGATCACAAACGTTCGGTAAAACAAGTTAAAGCAATTTTTATACGCGATATTTCCCCAATAATTGGAAGATTGAAAACTAGCTCCATAAATTCTGATCATATTTCTGATATCATTGCTATTATTGAAAACCGCGGAGCCCCCACCCTTGCAAACCGTACCCGGTCCTATCTAAGAGCAGCTTTCTATTTCGGAAGGGACTGTAAAACAAGCCCTCGATGGAAAAGAAACAAGCACATACCTGAGTTTAATATAACCATCAATCCTGTCTTAGATACTGTTAAAGCAAAAGGTGAGAACAGAGCCGGGCATAACTTCTTATCCAAAGAAGACGTACAAAAACTTTGGAAATCAATCGGTATTGACGCTATGAGTGCAGATCTTGCTCTTGCAATAAAACTCATTCTTTCGACAGGTCAAAGAGTTGAAGAAATACTTGGTGCAACATGGGATGAATTCAATACAGACGAACTATTATGGAGTATCCCTGCGAATAGAAGAAAAAATAGAGCAAAAAACATTAGCAAAGAACCACACCTGGTTCCCCTCACTTCCTTTCATATACAGTTGCTTGAGGAAGTTAAAGTCTATTCAGGAAGAAGTAAATTTCTTTTTCCTCATATCGATGGTAGAAAGCCAAAAACATCTGATGCATTATCTCAAGCAGTATATCGATTTTGCTCCCCTCAAGGCAAAAGCACAAGAGAGGCCTTTACTAAATTTACTCCCAGAGACTTACGAAGAACATGGAAAACATTAGCAGGAAGCATTAGTATTGACTTAGAAACCAGAAATAAAATTCAAGGTCATGCGCTACAAGATGTTGGTTCAATCCATTATGATAGATATGACTACATGAAAGAGAAAAGAGAAGGCATGGAGCAGTGGGCAAACTGGTTAAGTGATTTAACTTATCATAAAAACGCTAGCAAGGCTTAGCAGGTCTCTAAAATGAACAAACCAAGAAACAACCCTCCAATAATAATAACTCGACCATGCTCGCATGAAACTTACTTATTTCACTTCCAAACTGAATCCATTCTACCCAAAACAGCAGCAGGCCTACTTAATGGGTATGATGTCAGAAATGAAAAAATATTTTTCAAAAAATTTAGAGTAAAAGCTGACTACGAAAAAATTAAAACCGCTGTTAAACTCAAAAGAATTAGAACAGCACCAGAAAATCAAAGGTTTTCCTCAAAATGCAAACTTAATACAATTGATTTTTTTAAATGGGCAATTGAGAATTACACAGGACTAAAAAAACATTTACCTAACCATATAACCATAACACCTAGCCGCAATCACATCCCTTCTTCCCCTGCCATACTATCGGTTTTCAATCCAGATAACACAAAACAACTTAAACAAGAAATTAGTAGACTTACAAATCTTGTACACAAACAAGCTATAGAGATATCAACTCTCGAAGATACAATTAAAACCTTAAGTCCTCTTGCAGAAGTAGGAATAAAATACAAAAAAGAACAATCCCAAAGAAGCTCTAAGAGTCGCAAAATTGTTAATTAAAGAACCAATGTCCTAATGAAAGTCATGGTGCATTAGTTTCGCCAGAAATCATTGCATCCCTCCCCCTACTGAAAGTTATATCATCAAGCACATAACCATATAACACTCTGATAGTTAACGATATTATATTTAATTAATGGTACAATACATATCACAAGGAAGTGTTAACTCTCCAGTTCACATTAATTACACACAGTTCAAAAGTCTATAGCTTTCGCTATACATTTTTATCGCTGAACCACAAATCATAATACTAACATTCTTTCCCTATTTAGCGGGTGATCCATGCCCTATCAGGGATAACTACGTCCGGAGAACAGATCCAATGAAAATCACAAAACACACAAAGTCACTAGTGCTGATTGCTCAGCTAATATCAGTTCTTGAAAAAGAAACGGAGTCACTGGACACAGATTTTTTTGACACGGTCATTCTTAATTTCCGAGATCCTGGTTATAGTGCAGAGACTGGTGGTTTCCACCCGGTTGAAATCAGTCTTACTGCAACCGGCGATCTGCAATACATCACAGATTTTGCGTATGTTGGAGCAGGTGAAATGTCAGAGCTTGAAAAGGAAATGGATTTCGATTTTTGCCTAGCCCTATTTCAGCAATACGGCCATGACTATGTGATAACTGAAGGGGCTGAGTTATTTAAAATATGGCAGGAAAACTTTTGTAGTTACTACCATAGTGGTATTTACGAAGTTGAAATTACTACACTGTAAATTGTAAGCACAACCAGTACCAGAAAACCTACAACCACTAAGAACCATCTGCACCCACCAGCAACCGAAATACCTACCATTCTGTAGAAATTACATTCAGACGCAACTCGTTAATCAGCAAGAAAACCAACGCAATAAAAATCTCAACTTACGTTAACGGTAGTTAATATGGGTTAGGCGTTTTTGCCTGTCTGTTAAGAAAAAAGGTGTAGGTGGTTTTTATTAACAAGTGATAAAGCAAAGCATTCAAAGAAAATAAACTCACCCAAAAGGTAAAACAATGACAAGCCAACAGCCCCTCAATCCCTGGTGTAAAGTCAGCAGTCGCGGAAGTCAGTGGTGTCCGCATAAGCAAGAACTCACCATTCATCTCAGTCAGCAGGCATACAGTAAAACCGCATGTTTTGTGTTAACTAGCTGGCAACAAGGTATCAGCTGGCGAAAGGTTAGCGCAGAAGATGGTGAGGCTAAGTCCAAAACAAAAACCAGGACTAAGACGAATACCAAGGGCAATACACATAACGATTCCTTTACAGATTTACTGTTTGCCATAGAGCTGGTAGACCATGACGCATTCTCATCCTGGCGAAAACAAATACCAAAAACCATCATAGATAATTTGCGTATTTATACTGGCAATAGCGTGGGGATGCTAACACTGTTAAGCCGTTATCAATGCATCGAAGAACTTTTCACCCATAACCCAATTTTATTCTGGTTAGCTTATACCCATGCACAGCGTAACCACTGGACTGAAAACCAATTTGTAAGCACCTGCCAACAAAAGCAAATCGAAATACTCAAAGCATGCTTCTTTCCCGCAACCAAATCTGCATTGAAGATCCTGTCAAAACTCAACATGACACGGTTTTCAGAAAATGAATATCAACTCATCATGGAGTTGTTTAACCTGGATTACGAAAAACTGAACCACCATACCCAAATTGATAGTCAGCTTATAAAATTTTTAAACGGATACCCTGAATTGATTGATACTCGGTTAATACGTCTATGGGACAAAGACAATTTACAATTATTAACCGAATTGGTTTATGACTGCGAACGCATGAGCTGTCGCCTCAATCACTCAGAGGAACAATTTAGTCAGGAGATAAGGCAATGTCACACGATACAAGTCGTCCGTCAACTGCATACCGATCTACTCCTAGAATTGAATAACAAATTCAAGACCACTAGAAACCAAAGTCTCAATAAACAGCGGTTGGCTAACAAGATATTTCCAAAACCACCATTAAGCGGTAATACAAATATTGTTCCGATCAAAACCGTCCACCAACTTCGAAAAGAAGGTCAACAGCAACAACACTGCATTTTAAGCTATGACCAAGATATTCTTCAAGGTCATTACTATGTTTATAAAGTCTTGCATCCAGAGCGAGCCACACTCGGAATAGAAATCGAACAGGATCAAGATTTAAACCAACCTATCAAATATCACTTAGACCAGCTGAAAGCCCGTCAAAATGAAACAGTTGGGATAAAAACCCAACAAGCCGTGCAAGCATGGTTTAAGCAAGCTACTCAGAAAAAGTAACAATCCAATTACTAAGAAATTAAACAAAACAACTTCCTCGCATATAAACCAATACCAAACGACAATCCAAAGGCCGCCCATGACAGAGCAAGAACTACAGCAGAAACTACAGCGTTATTACCAAATAATAAAAAACCAACAAACCGACCCGGTCACACTTTACCTGCAAGGGCTGGCACCCACAGGTAGGTGTGCTATCAAAAGCCAGCTTAAAACTGCGTCAGCCATTCTGGATTTTGAAGGTGAACTAGAAGAAATGCCATGGAACATTATTGAATATCATCATTTAGCAAAAATAAGAAATACACTGCAAGAAAGAGACAAAGCCGCTAACACCATCAACCTCACACTCTCCGCACTAAAAGGCGTTATGAAAGCCTGCTTCAACCTGGGACTGATCGATGCCGACCAGCTTATGCGACTCAACGATATCAAACGTGTCCGAGGAAAACGGTTACCCAGCGGCAGAAGTCTAAGTAAACAAGAAATTAAAAAACTGTATCGTGCTTGCACACAAGATAAATCAGCAGCAGGACGAAGAGACCACGCCATCCTAGCCATCATGTTAGCTACTGGTATCAGACGCTCAGAAGTAATCGCCATCAAGCTTGAAGATTACAATAAACGAACAGGTCAACTCAATATCCAAAGTGGTAAAGGAAACAAACAGCGCACTGCTTACCTGAATACCGAAAGCCGTAGGGTTATTAAGCTGTGGCTAAGCATTAAAGAGGAACAAGTAAAGAAAGCAAATACGAAAAAATGTAAAAAAATATTTAATCCCATTACAAAAACCGGCAGCATCCAAGGCAGAATGCTAAGCAGTCATAGCCTTTATGAAATCATTAAAAACCGAGCAGAACAGGCACAAATAGATGCATGTAGGCCACACGACCTTAGGCGTACCTTTGTTACTCAACTATTGGAATCGGGTGTTGATATCAACACCACGAGACAGTTAGTTGGTCATTCCGACATACAAACTACTGCACGCTATGACATGCGAGATGAGAAATCTCAGAAGAAAGCAGTTAGAGGTATGTGATTCGTAAAAAATTATTAAATAGTGTGTTTGTTTGGGTGCATTAATGGTTAAGAAAAAAGTAGTTTTTTTTTATAATTGAAAAGTCGTTGGGGGGTAATAGTTCATAAATTATTTTATAAGGTATTGTTATAAAGTATTTTTGTATAGGTTGGTGTTATATATGCTTGTTAAATAACAAAGGGAATTTGTTTGCCTACTCTACTACTAAATGCCACAAATAATTAATACCAATACAGCATCAATAAATGCGCAACGAAACTTATCTAGGTCTCAAAGTGACTTGGCTGTTTCATTGCAACGTTTATCTTCTGGTTTGCGTATTAACAGTGCTAAAGATGATGCCGCTGGGCTTGCAATTTCAAATAGAATGTCCTCGGTTATCAGTGGTAGTCAAGTTGCGTTACGAAATGTGAATGATGGGATTTCGTTAATGCAGGTAGCTGATGAAGCAGCAGGGACAGTTGTTGATAATTTACAACGCATTCGAGAGTTAGCTATACAGTCAGCCAATAGCACCTACACTTCAGAAGACCGCATGATGATGCAAGTAGAAGTAGATCAATTGTTTGCTGTTAACTTTGAAGTTCAAGAACAAACTGAGTTTAATGGTAACTTACTGTTTGATGGTAACTTTATTGCTAAAAGTTTTCATGTGGGGGCTAACAGTGATGAGTCTGTTTTGGTATCATTACCAAAACTTTTTGTAACAAACTATGCCACTACCTATGAAACGATCCCTGTAACAGAAATAGTCCCCGTTACTACTACTGGTCCAGTCACAACAACTGAGTCTGTGACTGTTACCGCGCCTGATACCGTGGTGACTACTTCTGTTCCTGGTAAAGAATGGACTGATATATTTGTTTTACCTACAGCAGCATTAAATTCTGGAGACTTAATTTTAAATGGAGTTTCAGTGGGAGCATCAGTTGCTGGTTCGGAGCCAGGGCAAACTACTGATAGCGCATGGGCAATTGCAAATGCCATCACTGCCGCTGGTGCTCCTGATAATTATGGAAATACTTTATATGTGCCTGATAGTCTTCGTAGTGGGCATGCAATAGGAACAGGGATTTCAGGTGGTTTTTCCACACCTTCTTCTGAATCAATTCCTTCAGGGGCAATTGTAATTAATGGTGCGAGTATTGGGGAAATAGCTGCAGCAAATAGCACCCCAGTTGATACTGAAATTTCATTTTTAAGGGATGCACAAGCTAAAATAAATGCTGCTCTTTTTCCTATTTATGGCTCCTCAAAGGTTACAGTTAGAACAGGTGGCGGTATATGGATCTACATAGATGGTGGTATAAGTGTCGACCTTCAAGAAACAGTTCCCGGCTCACTTGCGAAGCTAGGTTTAGTACCTGGTATAACTCGGGGGAGTTTTGACCTTCGTACTGTAGCCACTGAAGTACCAGGAACCCCCATTATTGTTTCGGGGAATCATCCAGAATATGCTGGGTTAGTAGCAGGTACTTACCCAGTAAATGAATCAACCCCGGATACAACTACCACCACCACTATCCCAGGTGAAACAACAACGACAGAGGTCACTACCACTACTCAAGTTACTACAACCACTGACACAAAGGTAACTACAGACAAAACAATAGCAACGCTAAAGGCATTACCTGACCCAAATACAGACGTTTTGACTCAAGAGAATGCTGAAAAAATGATTGAATACGTTGATAGTAAGATTGGTCACACCAATTCTGTTCGAGGGTATGCTGGTGCAGTCTTAAATCGCTTTAATTCAATTGGCTCTAACCTGTCAGTCACTATTGAAACTGCAAGTGCCGCGAGGTCAAGAATTCAAGATACTGATTTTGCTGCTGAGACTGCCGCATTAACACGTAATCAAATTTTGCAACAAGCAGGTACCGCAATGTTAGCTCAAGCCAATCAACTACCTCAAGGTGTTTTGTCTTTACTGCAAAGCTAGTTTAAATAAAAGATTAATTTCAAATATTTGTTGTAGAGTGAAACTGAGTTGTACACAGTTATGTTGTTTTGTTTTCAAGACAAATACATCATGCTCTGTTTGTTATCACCATGCTCATCCCCAGCCAAAGCATTATGATTAATTCTGTCAACCAGGCTAATAACCTTAACCGCCTGTGCATCATCAAACACACCCAGTAGTCCTTGGTCATGGATATTAGTAAACGGTGCTTCAAATAACATCTTTTTCTCAATAGTACCGTTGCTGGTCAGGTAGCTAATGATGCTGTTGATAAAGGTCATTTGATCCGCACGCAGGTTACCTGTTTGGATAAAGTCAGCAAAGGCGGCTTGTGCTGCTGTTACATCTAAACCAACAATGCTACGGATGAACTCGCCTAAAGGTTTGTCACCGTAATTATCAATATAATCTTGCTTGGTGCCAATTTCACCATCAAACAGAATATTTTCTAAAGTATTAATCTCAGTTTCTGTAATCGGCTTATTGGTTTTTAATTTTTGAATAACCAAATGGTCTTTATGGTTGCGGATATACGACTCAACTCTGTCTTTGTAACTTTGTAGATTGCTATAAGTTGGAATAAGGTCGTGCTCAGCAATACCCCCGCGATCTAACTCATCTTCAAACGTGGTTGTGACATTAACTTGTTTTTCTTTATCCAGGTATTTAATTAAATCTCGGACAGATAAGCGTACATTATCCAAACGGTTAACATTAATAGCTTTCCAGAAGGGCTCTGTCTGTAATTCGTTTAACAAGCTGGCATGGTGTGCTACCGCAGGAATGTTTTGTTTTTTTAATAAGGCTTGAGCAGTACTACTGATCTTATTCATATACCGGTCGGTACTGTATGCACCTGTTAGTAATGCTAGCTGGTAATTTAAAATTAAAATATCAAAACGTCTAGCAAGCTCATCATCATCTTTTTTGGGTAAGATTAATTTTGATAAATGGCTGTTGATATCCAGCCTATCGCTTTTAGACAAGTTCTCCCAACGTGCAGTATTGCTGTATTCAACAACAAAACGCAGCTCGGCTTTCACCACAAAGCGATCAGCATCCAGTCCTGCAACTGATTGCTGTAAACCAGAAACATAGCTCTCAGCAAGCTCACATTGGTCATCAGTGCTATCCGTATTCTCACGGATTAACAGTGCTACTTCCAACTGTGCTTCAAACACCTGCTGCGTTAGGCTTTTAACCAAGTTGCCTTCCGTACCATCAGGGTTAACATCAAAGAATTCAAAGTTCTGACAATAATCAAAAATTGCAAAATGAGTTTTATCTAAACCAGGGCCAAACAGATCGGGGCATAAGCGAGTGCCTCTACCGATCATTTGCCAAAACTTAGTGGCAGACTTAACTTGCTTAAAGAAGACTAGGTTTACTACTCTGGGTGCGTCCACACCGGTATCCATCATATCGACTGATACGGCTATTTGCGGATCATTCTCTTCATAAGGATCAACAAAGGTATTTAATAAATCTTGTGCTTTGGTTTCATAATTATCAATAACTCGCAGAAACTTACCCGCATGCTCAGGGTAATTCTTATTAAAGCGTTCTTCGATAAAGATGGCATGGTGATGGTTCTTGGCAAAGATAATGGTTTTCCCCAGCTTATCGCCACCTTGTACCTTAATGCCAGTGGTCATAAGGTGATCTAATACCTTGTCAACCGTATCAGTATTAAACAACCATTTGTTTAATGCCGAACTCGCAATCTCATCAGGAGCTTCATCTTGCGTAGGGTCACCAAACTTTTCTTCGTATTCTTCTTTCTCAGCATCGGATAGCTGGTTATATTTAACCCCTTCGCGTACAAACTTTAACGGAATAGACACTGCCTTTGGCGGTACCAAATAACCTTCAGCAACTGCTTTGTCTAATTCATAAGCAAAGGTCGGATTATCATCTTCAATACCAAATAAACTATAGGTATTGTGATCAACCTCAGTCTTGGGTGTTGCGGTTAGTCCTATTAGCAAACTATCAAAATAATCAAAAATGGCTTTGTACTTTTGATAAACCGACCGATGCGCCTCATCAATAATAATTAAGTCAAAATGTCCAACACCATAAAATCTCAAATCATCAGCTAACATGCCGTCAATACGATTCATAATGGTTGGATAAGTTGAAAAAACCAAACGGGTACCGTTATCTTCACGTTCTTTGGTTAAGTCAATTGCGGATAGGTGAGGTAGGTGCTCGTTAAATGCATTCTTTGCCTGGGAGACCAATGCATTACGATCTGCTAAGAACAGCATGCGTTTAGCCCAGTTACATTTGGTATACATATCAACCAATGCCGCTGCCGTTCGCGTCTTACCACTACCGGTCGCCATCACTAATAAACTTTGTCGTGCTTTACCGCGTAACTCACCTTGTTGGTTTACTGAAATGCTGTTTTCAGCCACACGGCTAATAGCCTCTAATTGGTAAGCGCGTCCAGCAATATCAGTATTCACTTTAAACTCACGCAAGTCCGTACGGGTAGCACGCCGATCAACTAACCGCTGTAACTCATCCTTACTATAAAATCCCTGAATATCGCGTTCAGGCGAGAACTGGTCATCCCACAGATAAGTTTCAAAGCCGTTACTGTAAAAAATAATCGGACGCTGCCCGTCACTGCCATTAAGTTAAGAAAAATCCATTAAAAATCAAGGATAATAACCATATTTTATGGTAGTGATGTCTAGAAAAAGCAAGGCAATAAATGAAAGCAGGAAGCAGATTACAAGTACATCGTTAA
>Ga0209825_1000741_pt1 | contig 19484 bp, 8 predicted proteins | sample EN8Hudsemesocosm_FD_184631 | JGI IMG/M metagenome (GOLD analysis project Ga0209825, IMG submission 184631) | Methane-oxidizing microbial communities from mesocosms in the Hudson Canyon - EN8B Hudson Canyon (SPAdes) (version 2) | ecosystem: Environmental > Aquatic > Marine > Cold seeps | place...
TAAAAATCTCACCTCGACGAGAGGGCTCTGTATCAATTAAAGATTCACAGTGATTTTTAAGAATTTTCTTTATTTCAGGTTTTTTTAAATCTTCAAGGGTATTTTCATCAAGTTCAATAAAATTTAAAATATCATCATTACGAAAATGGTCTTTTAAATAAAGAGGAATACCATTACAAAATAATAACGCACGAGCTAACCAGTGCTGTTTTATCTGGCGGATAGCTTGCTCTTCGATTGATAGAAAGCTTTCACTTAAAACTTGAGTACGATTGCGGCGGTATTTTCTTCTGTGATGAATTGGCATAAAGAAACCTCCATAGAGCCGTAAAAAATGAGAATGGAAGTAGTTTAATGGGTAGGTGCGACAAATAGCGTCCTATTGAGCAATTTGTTTCCTGTTCTTAGGGCGTATGTTAATCAATAGAGAAGGTAGTTATCACAGCATTTGTTAAAAAAATCAGTTTGGTTTACCTTTTGTTATTTTTAGTGGTTTTATTGTTTTTTAGTTATTTCGATGTGGAAATAAAATTACGGCAAAAAAAAGATGTCCTGCCTCAAAATACAGCCTTAAACGATAAATCAGCAATTAATAAGCCTGAGCCTAGATTTGTTTTTTATACAATAGACATCTTTCCTAAATAAATTTTACCTATATTTATTTAGTAAAGATGCTTGAATAGAAGCTGATAAAGAGCTTTGGATAAGTATTTCCTCTCAGCATTTGTAGAAAACCATAGGATTTCAGATATTTTCACCATTAAACCTTATTTAGGAAAGATGTCTAATGAACATAACGCTAACCTGACAGTATTAGGAATAGGGGAAGGTGGATGTAAAGAAATAGAGTAAGAGAACAACGCTATTTTGATGAGTATAGAGAAGTCAGTAATTGCGCTTGTTTAGAAAAATGCTCCCTTAATTCAATAGGCTCTAAAACCTCTGCTTCACTTCCAAATCCACCCAACCACCAACGTAACTCCAAAGTATCGGTTGTAGTTCCTTCAAGTAATACCCGCCCATCTTCTTTAACCGTTAAAATTTGATCTTCAGTTAAAGGTGTTTCATATAAATGTTCCACTGCTCCTGCATTAAAAAGCACTTTTAAACGGATAGGGTCATCATTAATTGGGTAGGAAAACTGATGTTCATTTTCCACATAAGAGGCTAGATTAAATCCTTCCAATAATGTTGAACTCTCCTCAAGTAATTCGGCTGATTCAAAGCGATGCAAGGCCAGTTGTTTAATATCTTGGTAATTCCATAAGGTGCAAACCAGATAAATAACACCCTGTCGATTAACAATCCCTAAAGGATGAATTAAATATTCCGTACTTTGTTTTGGGCTACGTGGTTTATAAATGGCCTTAATCTGTTTTTCTTCTAATAAGCCTTGATATATGACTTGTTGAATAGATGGATCAATTTTAGGTTTTATCAGTGCAGGACCTCGATCAATAACGACCACTTTTTCTGGCCAATCTTTTAATTGAGACGATGCACCATGAAGTATTTGTTTTGCCCGATTAAAATAAGGTGTTAATAACTCCAATGTTGCTTTGGGCAATATTGGAGTTAGGTATGATTCAGCCATTTCAAAGGTTAATGCGGTTACGGGTTCCATAGCGGGTAAGTCTTGAGTTACTGCTTCTTTCACCCAAAACCAATAATGTTTTCTACCCTCTGATTCAAAACATAATGGAAAATTAGCTTCTAATTTAAGCAGGTCACGTTGAACAGTACGAATATCAACATCATAACCTTCAGCGGATAAAATACTGTTTAATTCGACGGTGCTAATCGTGCGTGGAAAACGAGGGATTTTGGATAGCATTAACCATTGTCTATATATCGTATCGGCTGTACGGCTCATAATGATTTTCGCAAAAGTTATATTTTATACCTACTATAAGGCATATTAGGTCGCATAGGTAAGTAAAATATACTTATCTATGATCATGGGTGATTAAGTCTTCTATTGAAGAAATAGATCTAAAAGAGAGGTGAATATAAGGATGGGGTTTTTAAACTGAACTATGATAAGTAAGTGCTATAAATTAAGTTTAATTGTTAGTTAATAATAACCTTAAAAGGCTGAGAATGCAGATCACACAATTTGTTTTATGCCCTGATAAATCGGGTGCTCGTTTTGTTAGACGTTACCTTGCGGAGCATTTATCTTCAATTCATTTACAAGTAGGTACTTGGGTCGAATTGGTTAAGCTGGCACAAAATAGTTTTTGCTTACCTGATCAGAACTTTGATTGGGTTGAGATGGTAAGAAAAGCAATGCAGGAATTAGAAACTGAAAGGACTAAACGGTCCAAGCCGTATACATGGAGTAATAGTTTTAAACTGGCCGAGGAAGCTGTTGTTGAAATAATTGCTGCTGAATTGGCTGAATTACTTACTGCAAGAAAGCCCTCCAATCAGTCAGTTAAACAATTAAAGCCCTATAAAAAAACGACAGCCAGATATCAACAACGGCTGAATGACTTACTTACTCTACAGGAGAAAATGGAAGATCAGTTGCCACCTGATTTAGCCATAATAGAACAAGTCATTCATACAGACAAAGCATTGGCGATACGAAATATACAGGTTCTTTATGATGAAACAGACTTTTTATTATCAGCTTGGCAAAGCACACTAATTGATTATCTTAATGATGGATTAACACAGACGAATAAAACGGCAGAACTGGCTTTTAAAGCGTTAAAAACAGCAAGAGGGCAGAAAAAAACAGCATTAAACCAACTGCAAACTCAGTTGTTTTCAATAAAACTAAAGAAAATAAAATACGATTCGAGCGCTCAGTTTTTAGCGGTTAGAGACCCGCTAGAAGAAGTTGAATTGGTTGCCTATATGATTCAACATGCTTTAAAAAGTGATAAGTCATTAAAGACCCGTGAGATTGCTCTACTCCTCCCTAAAAACGATTATTATTCCAACTTTGTTAGTTCAGTATTTACTCAAGCAGGTTTGCCAACATCGGGTTTGGTTACAAAGGTAGGCAGTCGAGACTTAGGAAAAGAATTGATTTATCTTTTTTTGTTTTGTCGCCAAAGTACCGCGACACCTGCTATGGCTTATGCTGCATTATTAGATTCAAGTTTAATGCCTTGTTCTAAAAGCTATGCGAATAAGCTAGCTCAAACTTGTTTTAACGGCGAAAATGCCATTAAACAAACGGTAGAACACCTTGATGGCGTATTAAAAGAGATTGTCGAGTTGATTTTAGCAAAAGACAAAAACGAATCCTCACAACAGTTGTTATTTGATTTAGATGATTTATTAAACTTAGTCGATAAACAAGATCGTAGTGGCGCATACAAAACAGCGGTACAAGCGGTTGAAATTATTCGACCATACATACTCCCTAAAGCCCCCATTGACTGGCCATTAGTATTAAAAATGGTGTCCCCTTTTTATTTTACTCAAGAAGAGACTGCGGAATTTTCACAAGAAGGGATTGCTATTTTTACAGAAAATGAAATGGCATGGCGCCCCGTAAAACAGCTTTTTGTTTTGGGCTTTGTTGATGGAGCCTACCCTCAACAGAAATTAAAATCGACTTTTTTTCTAGAAGAAGAAAAACAACAATTAGCCAAACAGTTAGACTTAAGCTGGCATCCAGTTGAACAATATAATCACTTAAAACGAGAAGTTTTCAAACAGCAACTAAGCATAGCAAGTGACCTTATTAATTTTGTTATACCGCTCAATGGAATTAATGGCGATAAGTTAACGGCTTCAGCCAGTTTAGATTATATAGCACAATTATTTTCGAATATCAGTTCCCCTGACGAACTGATAAAGAACCTAGATATTGTTGCTGAAAGAGAAAGTGTAAAAGGTTTGCCCATCGCTAAAAAAATTAAAACGTCGGCTGATAGAACCATTGATATTGTTGATCTTCAATTTGACATGGATTTATTGGACTATCGAAAGGATAAAGAGGGAAAAGCAAAACCTGAATCACCTAGCGGTTTTGAAACATTAATGGTCTCTCCTTTAGCTTGGTTGCTTTCTAGATCGCATATTGAATCTAAAGCATGGGAAATACAAGAGCTTGATGTGATGACAATGGGCAGTATTGCTCATAAGGTCTTTGAATTACTGTTTGAAAAAGGCAAAACCATGCCTACGGTTAATAAAATAACTAAACAAACCCCCCTGTTTATAGAGCAAGCAGCCCTAGAAATGGCTCCTTTTTTAAATACGCCTGAATGGCATATAGAAAAAACACTGTTAGTTCAAGAAACCATAGAGGCTGCAATTGTATGGGCTAGTCTGTTAAAAACCAGTAAAGCAGAGATTGTTGCGAATGAAATGGAATTAACTGGTGTTATATATGGTTGTGCGATAACAGGGTTTGCTGATTGTGTTTTTAAGTTACCTGGTAACGAATATATTGTGGTGGATTATAAAAAGACCAAAGCACAAAACAGAACACCTCGAATGGAAAAAGGCTATGACCTACAAGCATCACTGTACAGAAAAATGATCTCAAGAAAGGGCGGAGGGATTGATGCAACTACAAAACAAATTAGTGTGATGTATTACACCCTCAATGACCAAGAGATTTTAATGGATAAAGCAAATGATCAATTGCCTCAAGCCAGGGCTTACGGAAATATCGATGAACACGCATTGGTATTACTTAAACAGCGTATCAGTGAGTTGAAGGGCGGTAAGATTAAACTCAATAAAGTGGGTGATAGTGAAACCATAGGAAAGGAAACGGGTATTACTCCTTACGCATTAGATAATAGTCCATTAATAGGGAAGTTTAGTCATGCAGCGGAGGAAACAGAATGACAGTCGCTAAATCAACTTTAATCTCTGCGGGAGCAGGTTCTGGTAAGACGTATCGGATTCAAACAGATATTGCACAATGGATTAAAACAGACAAGGTAGCCGCAGATAGAATTTTAGCGGTGACATTTACCGAAGCCGCCGCCGCAGAACTACGACACCGAATCAGAGAGCAATTAATAGAGAATGGTTTAAATGAGCAAGCCATGCAGCTTAACCAAGCAACGATATGTACGATTCATGGTTTTGGTCTTAAAGTATTGACTGATTATTGTCTTGATGGAGGATTAGCTCCTGACTCTGTTTTATTGACGGAAGAGGAGTCTAACGAATTATTAAGAGCAGCATTAACTAGCTCAGCAGAAAGTGATGAAATCATCCAGAATTTTGCTCAGTATGGTTATCAATATGACTTTAATCGTAAAAAAACAGCCAGTGATCAATTTAGAAGCAGAGTGTTAGCTGTTATTAATAATTTACGACTGATAGGGCGAGATCAAAGTGATAAAACCCTACTGGCTGCGGCAGAAAAGTTTATAAAAAAACACTATGGAAAAACTAAGAATGCCAGTGTGTTGGAAAATAGTCTCCATAAGGCAGTCACAGCATTACTCAAGAAATTTAAATATTCCCAAGAAGGCTCTGCAACAGCTAAGAGTTTTAAAAGTGCTTTAAGGTCAAACTATAAGTTGCTTACTAAAGCAAAAGACAAAGCCTTATTACAGTCAGATTGGTCGTTGTGGGTGTCATTACAAGACCTAAAGGTGAGTAATAGAAATAATCAGTTAGCTGATGGGTATGATGATTTAGCAAATGATGTTATTGATGCAGCAAATAATCTTAGGTTTCACCCTGGCCCTTTGGAACAAGAATTAAAACATATAAATATACTTTTCTTATTAGCCAATAAAACAATGGCTGATTATAGTCAGCAAAAAAGGGAAGCGGGCTTATTAGACTACACCGATATGTTGGTATTAGCTGATAAGTTATTACAACAACCGAATATATTAGATCACATAAAACAATGTTTTGACTGTTTAGTGATTGACGAGTTTCAAGATACAAACCCAATGCAGTTTGCTTTATTAAGACGATTGCAGCAAACAGGGATCCCTACCTTAATCGTAGGTGACCAGAAACAAGCGATTATGCGATTTCAACAAGCAGATTCGCGTTTAATGACTGCATTACAAAAGCAAAAAAGTTTTAAACAAGAATCTTTAACCGAAAATTGGCGTACCACAGCTGATTTGATGAATTGGGTTAATGCCATTGGCCAAAGTTTATTTGCTGATGAATATACAAAACTTAAAGCTAAAGCGACATTTAAATCTAAATTAGCGGGTTTAGAAATTATAGAACAGCAGGCTAAATCCAGATCAACAACGCATCAATATCATACAGCCTTACGAATAAAAACTTTACTTGAAGATGAAAAGGCAGTTATTTTTGATAAAAAAACCAAAAAACACCGCAGAATAAAAGGCAGTGATATCGCTGTTTTACACCCAAGATCTAAAGGGCTGGAAAGAATAGCAGATGCGTTAAGAGAATTGGGTGTTGCCGTTCGTGTTGAAGAAGAAGGCTGGATAGCTTCCCCCGTTATTCAATTACTGTATTACGCTTTAAGTTATGTGGCTGATAGTACAGATAAACATGCTGCTTTATATATGGCGACCAGTGAAGTAGGCAGTTATCAGTTACAGGGAGCATTAACTGAATTAATCGCCAAAAAGGCATTGGATGAACCTGTGCTATCAAAACTAGAAAATATAGCTAGGAAAAGTCAAAACAAGGATGTCGCTTCACTAGTTGATGAAGTAATAAATGTACTAGAAATATATCAAAATATTTCAACTAAAGCTAATGGCAAACAAGCGCGAGCCAATTTGATTCGATTAACATCTGAGGCCAATGCGTTTGTCTCAATGAATACCAGTACCTTAAATAGCTCAGGGATTTATGGTAGTGGACTAAAAAGCTTCTTAGCATGGTTAAAGCACTTAGCAGAAGACAAAAACACACAACCGCATGCACAAGCCATAGCAGAAAATGCCGTACATATGGTGACTTGGCACAGATCCAAAGGTCGTGAATGGCCAGTAGTTGCTGTTTGTGGGCTTGATAGTGAGGTAAAGCCAAGGTTCCCAAATCTGGAAACCGAATATACTCGATTTGATGAGCTGGATAATATCTTAAAATATGCACGTATTAGCAACGCACCTAAATTTGCAGACAAAGAAACAACAGACTCTTTTGCGGAATCGTTAATGCCTGCAATAAAAAGAGATGCCACCTGCTTGCTCTATGTGGCTTTAACACGAGCAAGAGAGAAAATAATATTGGAATGGCCTTCACATCAGATAAAGAAATCTTATAGTTATTTGCATGTGCTACGAGGTGAAGACGGCTCAGCCATTAGCCTCAATGGAAAAGGAATGATAATCAATGCAACAGCGTTTAAAGCAAAAGTTATGCAATGTGAGAAAGGTAAACCTGAGGGATATGATAAACAGATTAAAGTAGTAACAAACAACCTTCCTGTTGAATTTAGAGCATCAATTAAGAAATCTACTAATAAACAAAAACTCACCCCAGAATCAATTTCTCCATCAACATTGCATAACACTAAATCAGTAAAAAAAGCTAAAAAAGGAAAAATTCAGACTATTGATTTAAAGCAATCTATTAACTTAAGCGTAAAACTCTCGGCTGATGAAAAAGGCACATTAATTCATCGGTGTTTAGAAATATTGAATGGTGATGAAAGCAGAAAATCGTTAATGGCAAATGCAATAGACAACCAGCTACCAGAAAATGATATCCAACAAATTGTGGATTTCAGTAAAGTTTTTGAAGAATGGCTAAAGGAAAAGTTTAATCCTATTTCCATAGGCAGGGAAGTGCCAGTTCTCTCGTTAGACAAAAATAACAGTGTAATCACTGGTTTTATCGATTTATTAGTAGAAACAAAAGAGGGTTATTGGATTTTGGATTATAAGTCTGATCGAACAAAAGACATTGAAACTCGATATCAAGAATATAAGCCTCAATTAGAGCTTTATGCTGAAATGGTTGGTTATTTAAACAGGGGAAAGGTAGTTTTGGGTGTGGGGATTGTTTGGATGCATAGTGGATTTGTAATGATGGAAGGTTAACCATGCAATATATATCGACTTATGGACCAGACTTTGTACAGCAAAACTTTTGGAGGATAGAGCAATAATTATAGGTTGGCTCTAAATTCACATTTAAGTTAAAAAACAGTTTCGAAGGAGTGTTGAAATGTTCTATGTAATGACTGAAAAAGATAAGGGTTTATTGCGTCCTCTTAGTGGGCGTGATCCTATGGGGATTTTGCCCATATGGCAACATCGAGCTAGGGACGTTGTACCGCACCTTACTGCTGCCAGCAGGCATCTAGATGGCTTTCATGTACTGCTTTCTGCGCTGGCATGGTGGCCGGAATTTTCAAAAAAATATAATCAACCAACTAAAAAGTTAACCGTTTATTTTCTTTTAGTTGAGCAAGCCTTTGCTCGTGCGTGTACGCTGAAGCAAACACAATGGAATTTGCCAGGGAGACGACGTTTGTTGATAGGTAATCCTGTTTTTATAGGGTTAAAGCCAGAGCACCACCTGCTTGGAGGCCAGCTGCAAAACGGTGTGTGGGGGTTGTACCGTGGCCCAGCTGAGAGTGCTTATCTTATTGATAAGCAGAATGCTGTTAACCGCAATATCATTGAGAAAATAAAAAGTAAATCGAAAGTCGTTGAGTTATTGTTCCCTTACATTATCAAGGAATTTAAACAACAATCAGAGGACGGGGTAAAGATTGCCGTGAGAGGTAATCATAAGTTGGTCTGTGAATTGTCAAAAATAATTGAGAGCTACCCCTTCGCGAAACTGATTGATAAACCTTTTTTGTCTCCTACTGAACCTGACACCACATCTACTGTCGTCTCTCTAATGCGGCAACAAATAAAGCATGATACGTTTACGCCGCAAAGTTTTATTTTGCAAGCTAAAGTGAAAATTCCTGAGCACGCTAAGACATTTCAGCATTTGATTAATTGCGAACATTATATAGCGATTATTGAATCTGTCTTTGATTGGTTATGCACAGGTTTGTCATCTAGTGTTGAAGAAGCTGCGGAAAAACTGAAGATCAATATGGATGATTTGAAATCAGCAAGTGAGGAATTTGAAAGATCGGGAGAGTACCCTGATAAAAGCCTGGTTTCTAAGCGCATAAAGATGCTGAGAAATTTGAAGTTGGATAATAAGCAAACTTTGATAGAGACAATACTTGATATGCATAAAACTGTTAGTGAATCGCGCAATAATATGCCTTGGATAACCATTCAAGAAAATGGCCGGTTTGATATAGTCGTGTCACGCGGATTGCCCACAGAAGACCAATTGAATCCAGGTACATCTTGGCGTAACAGTTATTACCTAGATTCCCTGTTTAATCTTACTAGCCAATTTTACAAAGTTGGGATACGAAAATGAATAATGATAACCCAAACACCATCAGGAATCGACTATTTAAAATTTGTGGCCTTTTTGAAAAGATTGATGTTGCGCTATTTAGTACTTTTAATTTTAATGGCGATTTTTTTGAAGAAAATGTACTACCAGCCCTGTTCGTTATTGATGAAGATACTAACAGGGCAGTAAGGTCTCGAGAAGTACACAAAGCCCTCGCTAAAACTTCTGTGGGGGTATTCTATGACCCCTCTGTAGCCAAACCCAGTGGCAAGGATTATCGCTATACCCATTACCCAATTTTTATATCTGGTAGTCTATTTCATGCGAAAAATGTATTTCTTATAGGCACTATTAATAATACCCGCTGGATTTATGTCGCGACATTATCTGCAAACCTTACTCTTTCAGGTTGGGGGGCTAATTGTGAGGTGATGGCAGATACTTGGATTCATTCTAGCTCTGAACAACCTTGGATAGCAGTAGATCACTATTTCAACTGGTTGAAAAAGCAATTAAAGATTAGTGAAAAAGTAGAAAGTTCTTTATCAACTGCTCTCAAACTTATTTCTGATCCAACATATAAACGGCGAACATTGGCAGACCCAGAACAGGGGACATTGACAGAAAAAAAGAGTGTGCGACTGTACTTCTCTCCCGTGCATAAATCTTTCTGGAGTTTTGTTTGTGAGAATGTTAATGAAATAAGTTCAATTGAAATAGCATCGCCTTATTGGGGTAGTGTGTGTCGATGCATAGCATTATTGGGAGATGAAGTTGCTTTTGCGAAAGGTTTGGATATTTCATTGGTGATGGGGCATTTGCCACCAACAATGCATAAAACTGGTTTGGGTAAAGATGATTTCAATGAACTGAATAATCAATGGCAGCAGATAGAATACTCTCTCTGGAAAAATGAAGAGGGACGGTTTCATCACCTTAAGCTTTATCGATTAGAAACAGACAAAGGAACGGTAAGTGCTGCAGGTTCCTGCAATTTTTCATATCCTGGCCTGTTATGGAATCTGAGTGCGAATGTATTCGGTAATGTTGAGTCAATGATGCTAAATTTGCATAAGGGTATTAAATGGTCTACCGAAAAAGCGATAAATAATGATTTTGGTGAGGAAAGTACAGCGGACGATGCCCCTGCTCCTTGGCCTTTCTATATAACTGTTTCCTATGATTGGAAGTCCAGTGAATATACTTGGTCATTAAAAGGCAACCTTGGTAGCCAACAGGCGTGTTTGAGGTTGTCGGGTTATGAAATTTCTATTGATAAAACAAGCAGTAAAGGAAAGCAGGGAGGGAAGTTAATGAATTCACTATATACCGTTAAGTCAGAACAATTTGGTGAAATGATTGGTTGTGTAATCGAGTTGAATCTTGATTACTCAACCAGAGAGTATTCAACTCCTTTAGCAACCGAGATGATTTTGCAATCATGGCTGCAGGGGGGGGTAAATGAGCCAATTCCAAAAGATGATGGTGATGGTGATGGTGATGGTGATGATTCTCCAACAGCTAAAAAAGAAACTACTATGTTTTTTGAATTCTTTGATTTTTATCGAGCTACGGCAGGTTTCGAGGCCAAATTAATTGCATGCGTTACCGATGATGAAACGCTGGATTTGTTGCTATGGCGATCAGACAGTGTTGTTTCTCTTGGTTTAGCTATAATTGCTTCAACACAAAGTTCAACGACCAAGTACCTTGTGCTGAATGAGTGTATTCGATTAATGAAACTTAAAACTAAAGCTCCTGAACTTGAAAAAGACTCAAAGAAAAAGCTGACACTTTACATTAAGAAATTAAATAGCAAGGTTAGTAAGTATCGTGCAGATATCATGAAGGAATTATCACAAGAGCTTAACAAGGATATGGATATTGATGCTGATGCTGCAAAACTTTTGGGGTGGTATGAATCGAAATTAAGGAGAGCTGTCCTATGATTCAAGTTACTGATGTCAGAAAATTGCTTAATTTTTCTGGTATGAATGATGTTGGAGCTAGTCAAGCAATGGTTTTAATGCAGGAGGAAGGTGTAGCGGCTCTGTGTAATATCCTTGAAAAAAAGCATGTAGCTTATCTTGCCGATGAGGTGGGATTGGGGAAAACAATGCAGGCCTTGGGTGTTATTGCCATGCTTAAAAACAAAAAACCCAAGGCGAATATTCTTGTCATCACTCCTAGAGAGATTGTGCAGCAGGGTTGGGTGAATGAATTTCTGAATTTTAAAGAAAATATTTATCTTGGTAATTCCCTTCCAGGCTCTTTCTCGAGAAAAGACAATCTTTATGAATGGCTAGAGAGTTCTTCGCCAACTAATGACACGATCCCGTTGTTACGGCATACCAGCTTTAGTCGGCCTGCCTTTGTTACTAGTGATGATTTAGCAGATGCCTGGAATCAGCTCTGTGGTCATTGGCAGAAGATCAACGGAATTTGTTTACCAAATACCCCCCCATCGTTAGCTAAAGATGATTATAGTACTCATTTCAACATGTCTGTAGCACATGCCATTGAGAAGAAGTTTGATAACAAAGGGTGTGTTTTTGATCTCGTTGTTGTTGATGAAGCCCAGTGTTTGAGGAATACTGAAAACCAAACCAATAAGGTATTGCATACACTGTTTAATGGACGGGTGAAAAATTGGTTATTTCTTAGTGCAACGCCTGCACATTCAGGTGTTAGTAACTTACAATCAGTCTTGAATCATTATCCATTGCAGCCACTGCAAGGTAAATTACTTCCCAATCATCTGTTTGAAACAGGTGATGATTATTCGAAATTATTAAAGCAACTATCGAAATATATGATCAGGCGTCCAAGAACCTATCATGTTAATAATCGGATATATCATAAAGCTGATTATCGCAAAGATGATAATACATCACTTGCTATTAGCTGTGATACAGTGTTGTCTACACTAACAATCGCTTTAGTTCAGAAAAACTTAGTTCAGGTGCTTTCAAACAATGAAAAAGTGCATAAGCTAGGTTTTTTTCGTGCGGGTTATATGGCATCGTTTGAATCATTGGATGATTCAATTCGAGAAGGAAATAATAAAAAGACTAAGGGTGATGTTGCTGATAAAAATCCAACTAATCTTGATTTCCACAACGAAAAAAATCAACCTAACCCTAAGGAAGATGCCCCCGATGTGGGCTTCGTCGGAAGGATGTCTGCTGATTTTAAAAAACAATTTTCAATGATGGATTTACCACATCCAAAAATTGATGAAGTGGTAAAAGAAATATCTGTGAATGCATTCGGTTCTGAAATAAACAATATCTCAGGTGGCCGAAAAACACTGGTGTTTTGCCGCAGAGTAAGTTCAGTTTCTGCGCTTCGTGACAGGATAATGGTCAACTATCTTTCAAGCATAGAAAAGCGTTGCCGGCGTGTATGGAAAGTTGAGCTGGATTGGGAAGAAGGATTGAGCGATATTGCCCAAGAGGGTGATGATGACCTTCATTTTGAACCAGGGCAAGACCCAACCCTAGGTAATGGAATTATTGAAGATGTTAAAAACAAATTCCGCGTTGCTGGTAAGGTAAAGGGATGGTTGCAACGATTTCGAGTTACTTTTGAAGATGGTAGTAAGAATGCCGAGTTTTTTGAGGAAAACTGGTTTTTGCGCTTATGTATGGAAGGTGGTATTGCTTTTGAGAAGGCCTATGACAATGTTCCACAACGAATATGGGAAGAAGCGCTTGTGTTTGCCACAAGGGGTGAGAAAAGCCAAAAGCGACATAAGCGTCGCATGCACAGATATATTGTTTGGAATTGCCTAAAGCGATATGCAAATGAAGTGTTTGGGCTGGATGAGGCTGGTTTTTTATTTTGGACGGAAGTTCTCTCCAATATATTTGCAGAAGAAATTATTAATTCCTCTTATAATGAAAATCAATTAGGGAAGAAAAATTTTTCAGATAAGTCAATCCTTAATTTTAAATATTTCTGGTATTTTTTTGATAGTTCTGATAACACCTCAGGCTTGACACTTCCTGGAAAACTCGGTGTTAGAGATATCTCTCTTATTTATGAAAGGCAGGTGCTAAAAACAGTTTTATATCGTTATCTATTACTATCTGATGCCGTGGTTGATCTGTATTTTGCGGAGAAAACGGGTACAAAAAATATGCACTCTCAGTTTTTTAACTGGTTTGTAAGTGATGATATTGATGCCATTAGATTGCGTGATGTTTTTTGCGAGTGGATAGAAAACAGAGCACTCATATTTCGTAGTGCTTTTGCTGAACATGCGCCATTGAATGTATTAGCTCGTAGAGAGAGTTTCGAGTATTTGTATGCTATGGAGCCAGTTATGGCTATTACTGGGGGCAGTGGTGATCGCAAACGTTTAGTGCAGCAATTCAATATGCCAGGATTACCTTATGTTGTTGTTGGTACAGATACCTTGCGTGAGGGCGTGAATTTGCATTTGTTCTGTCATCGCGTTATGCATTTTGGTGTTGCTTGGACATCTGGCGATCTGGAACAAAGGGTAGGAAGGGTTGACAGGTACTTTAGCTTGATTGAAAGGCGATTGAAAAAACACGCTGATGATCCAGAAGTTCACCAGCCTGAGTTAACGATTTTGTACCCTTATCTCTGTGAAACGCTGGAGAAACGCCAAATTGATGTTGTATTGGAAAGGAAAGCTGTTAATGAAAAACTTATGGATTCACCATTGGTTGGCTCCAGAAATACTGATCATCAAGATATTTCCATTGATGAATATGTATTACCAGAGATTAATAATAACCTTGTAGATGCCGACTGGTTTTCAGTCGCTAAACATCTGAAGGGAAATAAGCGTTGAAAAATGCCGAATACACTATTTGGATTCAACTCCGAAATTATTTTTTTGCAATCTCGTAAATCATTTCTTCATTTACAGAAATAGCCTTCTGTCTTCGGTAAGGGTACCCATCTGTAACTCATAGTATTATATGAAAAAAGTGGGTATTTACATGACTGAATTGGAAACTGTTCAGCACTGATTCACTAATCAGCAGTATGAGCCATATCCATAAATGAGAGGTTTCTTTAGTAATTATGGAGTTATTGTTTGGTTTAATTTAGTGTGAAAAATAAGTGTATGTATTTTTAAAGATTAAAACTCAGCGCTAAACCCAATAGACCGATGAGAATCTTCATTCTTAAAACCAACTTCAGCTTTAAGCTCTTGAATAAACAGCTCAACATTATCCATTTCACCCATCACTGTGAGTTTTCTTTTAACCGCAGCAAAGTCACCTGGTGTTAGAAATTCCAATGCTGACAACTGCTTTTTAAGTACCCCATTCTTACGAGGAGAAAGGGGTGTAATAACATCGCCTAAAAAACCTTTCAATAATTTCCATGCCTGTTCCGTTTTAAGATAAGTAAATTCCAGTTTAAAATCAAAACGTCTAAGGGCGGCAGCATCCAAATCATTCATTAGATTAGTGGAGCAAATAAAAATACCTTTAAAGTTTTCCATCTGAACCAGCAACTCATTAACTTGCGTGGTTTCCCAGCTATGTCGACTGTTTTTTCTATCACGTAAAAAACTATCGGCTTCATCAAGCAATAACAAGCCTTTTTCCTGTGTAGCTTGTTCAAACATTGCCGCTATGTTTTTCTCGGTATTGCCCACATAGCAATCGATAATGTCTGAAGCCCGTTTTGCTATCAAGGGTATATCAAGATATTCAGCCAAGTATTTTGCATAAGCACTTTTTCCAGTCCCTGGTGCGCCATAAAAACAAAGCCGACCTTCACCTGAGCGTTTCAGCCCTTTGGCAATTTTATCGAGTGGTGCTTGTGTATTAATTAAAGCAGGATCATAAAAACCAGTAGGGAAGGGATTAGCCGCTTTATATTGATGCCCCATAGCTTTTAAAGAATTGGCAATGATATCTTCAAGCCCCTTCTCAATTAACTCAGGTTCAGTTTCACCTATAATTTCATTAACGCGAGCCGCTCGGTTAATGACCGCAGGGGGTAAATGTTCTAAATGTGATATTCTCTCAATCCATTCTGTACTAACGACAGTGTTTTTAAGAGATTCTGTGATCATCTGTTTTCTAATAGAATGCGTTGGGACAGGTAGCTCAAATACTAAGTCAAAGCGGCGTAAGAAGGCTTCATCTATATTACCGATATCATTAGATAACCAAAAAGTAGGTACGGCATTATTTTCTAATAACTGATTAAGCCAGCCTTTATTTGATTGTGGTTTTCTGCGACTATTACTCATCAGTTGAGCAAATGCATCAGTTTGAAATAAGTCTTCAATTTCATCAAATAACAGACATTGCTGTTGACCTTTTTCTAATAGTTTTTGCGCTAATTGGCAGGCAGTAACACGCTCTTTACCCGTTAAAATACCCCCATCATTATCTTCAACACTGATTTCGTACAATGTTATGTTTAACGCTTCAGCCAAGGTGCGTACCCATTGTGTCTTACCCGTACCAGGTGAACCATAAATTAAAATATTAGCCCCCCGTATTTTTTTATCGCACACCGTTTTCAGATAAGCAGACAAGCGAGAATAATCCTTCTCAATATGACTAAAATGCTCAGGTGTTAAAGTAGCTGCAGGTGCGGGAATAATATAAGCAGAGAATAATGACTCAATGTTTTGTTGAGGGCTGTCTAAAGCACTGCAAAAACCTGATAGAAGATCAAACTTTCTGTCTATATTATTTGCTGAAGCATCAACTTTTAATAAGCCAGACTGGTGCAATAAGCCTTCCTTTTTTAACGTTTCAATAATGGTTTTCTCAGGAATATCAAGAATACGGGCTAAATAGGAATAAAAAATACGGTTACTGAGCTGACCAAAAAAGTCATAGCAATTACCGTAATCAGGATCTAATTCAATTAGGGTAGCAAATAGCATGATTTCTGTTTCAATGGCATTCAGACCAAAATGCTGGTTAATTTGTTTTAGGTTGGTAAATAAAGCACCTTGACGAATAATGAGTGTTTCTAAAATTTTCTGAGAACGGCTTTTAATTCTTTTATAACGAAGGGAAGGTTTTACATCTTCTAATTCATCCTCTTTAAAACCCAGTAATTGAAACGTTTCATCTTGATTGAATCGTTCCCCTGCAAGCTTTTTGGCACCGCGACAAAACAACAGGCTACGACTAAGCCAAAATTGTTTTAATTGATCAATACAAAGATCATCCGCAGAAAAACCATATTGATTCTCATTAGCTAGGGGTAAATCTAATACTTTTGGTGGTAATGACGGCTGCGTAGTCATAAGAAATCTCCAGTAATGTAAAAAAGATGACTTATTATGGAATAACTATGCGACAAATAATGCCTTTTTTGGGATTAAATTACAAAATTCTAGTGAATTAAACAATAGGTTAAGTATATAAAATATGCACTAAATTCCCCCAGAATTTATGTGTAGTAAAATTGTCACAACGATAAAATAGAGGTTATGTGCTTTGTAGTGCTTTCAATGCAATATGTAATTTGACAAGAACTGCAAGTCATTGAAAATAATAATGTTTATATTTTTGTTGTGTGATTCATAACCCCGAGGTCCCAGGTTCGATCCCCGGTATCGCCACCATTATCACAGTTCCAAACAGTTCCAAATCATCTATTACCATTGAAAACAGTTGGTTACATCACTGTTACAATCCTTGAGACCGTTCCAATACCCCTGCTACAAAAGTTTGTTACAGTAACATTTACAGTAACCTTGATAAATGCACTAGTTATGCATATGGAGTTACTGTAATGGCAACAGAACGTCTGTCAGATATAACTATACGTGCAACTAAACCCTTGCTATCTAAAGTAAAACGTCTTTCAGATGGTAATGGTTTGTACCTACTGCTAAACCCTAATGATTCACGATGGTGGAGAATAGACTACTCTATCAATTCAAAACGTAAAACGTTATCTTTAGGAACATACCCTTCCACAAGTTTGGCTGATGCTAGAAGGAAACTATATGAACTGAAGATGCAAGTTGCAAATGGTATTGATCCAGCAGAATTAAGGAAAGTAGCTAAACAAGAAGCAGTTGAACAAAAAGTATGTGAGGATAGGGTTCAAATAGGACTTTGTCCCATTGATTCATTCAAATATGTTGCAGATGAATGGTTTGATAAGAAGATGAAACAATTGACTGATTCGTATACCAGCAGAATCTATAGTCGGTTGGTACGGGATATATTCCCCTATATAGGCAATACACAAATTGGAGAGATTACTGCACAAGAATTGTTACACATTATTCAAAGGATCGAGAGTAGGGGGGCCGTAGAATCGTCTCATAGGACTTTAGGAGTCTGTAGTCAAATATTCAGATATGGGATAGTGACTGGACGAACGGAAAATGATATCACGTTATCATTGAAAGGTGCTTTGACTAGTGCCAAGGGAGGTCACTTCTCAGCGATTACAGATGTAAATCGACTTAGAGATCTGCTTATATCGATTGAGACCTTCAATGGTTCAAAAGCTGTTCAAGCTGCATTAAAAATAGCACCACATGTGTTTGTACGACCTGGAGAGTTAAGAACGGCCAAGTGGGTTGATATGAACTTTAAAACTAAAGAATGGCGTTATCTGATTTCTAAAACCAAAACCCAGCATATTGTCCCTTTATCGGAGCAAGTTGTATCAATATTAGAATCCATGAAACCACATACAGGACATGGTGTATTTGTCTTCCCTTCGGCAAGAACACCTGATGGATCAAGACCGTTATCAGATATGGCACTCTTAGCTGCATTAAGACGATTAGGATATGAACAACATGAAGTAACCGTTCATGGTTTTCGTGCAACTGCTAGAACGCTGTTGGATGAAGAATTGAAATTTAGACCTGATTACATCGAACATCAATTAGGTCATACAGTTAAAGATCCATTGGGTAGAGCATACAATAGAACAACACACCTAGAAGAGAGACGTAATATGATGCAAGTATGGTCTAACTATTTAACTAAGTTGAAGGATGTTGCTGATGGTTGTTAGTAAATCATAGGACGTCACTAGTGGTAAGTACATAGTCATGTAAACTTTTGTAGCAGGGGTATTGGAACGGTCTCAAGGATTGTAACAGTGATGTAACCAACTGTTTTCAATGGTAATAGATGATTTGGAACTGTTTGGAACTGTGATAATGGTGGCGATACCGTCCCCATAACTATACCCTATAGATGTTGTTGTCACTGGATTTGTGACTATTGTGAATGATGAGTTACTGTGAAAGTTACTGTACCAACGATTTGCTTAGTTGTCCCTGTATGAGTCCGATGAGAGTATATAACACCTCATGATCCCACTCCCATAGCTAATGTTAATACATAGCTCTAGGGTATTATAATACTTACAGTGGTAAAGGTGTGTATGCAATTTGGATAACGATTGTGACAATTTCCATGGATGTGCAACTGTACCTACCTACGAAACCTTCAATACGTCCTAATATAGCTATACAAGAGTGTTGTGGTCAGTTCTATAGGTTTTGTCATGTTGGGTGCGTGTAGATGATTGGGTGTCTTAGGAATCATTCATAGTGTCCAATACTATGTGGCTATAGTTGGAGACTGTATTCACAACTTTTACAATTGAAGAAGATTCATTATTCAAGAATCCCCAATACGATTGTGTTCGATACGTATCATTACAATTTTCACAATTGAGACGGTGTAAATCATTCCAAATCATGATGTATCAGTTACTATCAATGACAGTCTAGGAACTATTGAAGCTACTTTAATGGGACTCTGTCAGTGTTGAAAGTTGTTGGTACTAATATGGTTGTACGTCTAGGTAATCATTGGTCTGTAACCATACCTTCAATACGTCTTAATGTAGCTATACAAGAGTGTTATAGGTCAATCTATAGGTTGTGTTACGTAGTTACGTTTTGGGATGATTAGGAGTATTAGGAATCATTCATAGTGTCCAATACTGTGTAGTTATAGTTGGGGGCGATATTCACAATTGGGACAGCAGTAAATCATCTTTACCATCTGATATATTTGTCACTATCAATGACAGTCTAGGAATGATGGAAAATACTGTGATTGAACTCTGTCAGTGTTGAAAATTGTTGATACTAATTCGCTATACGTTTATGTAAATATTAGTCTGCAATTATACCTAAACTAGTAACAGAAATATGACGGTACTGG
>Ga0209825_1000742_pt1 | contig 19483 bp, 11 predicted proteins | sample EN8Hudsemesocosm_FD_184631 | JGI IMG/M metagenome (GOLD analysis project Ga0209825, IMG submission 184631) | Methane-oxidizing microbial communities from mesocosms in the Hudson Canyon - EN8B Hudson Canyon (SPAdes) (version 2) | ecosystem: Environmental > Aquatic > Marine > Cold seeps | place...
ACACACCTAGCGACGTTGCTGTATCCTGCGCATGAACTGCCGCCTCACCTTCTAAATATCCTTTTATATTATTAAAACTCAATACAAAGTTGACACTAAAGATCATTAAAAATAAGGCGGAGATGAGTATTAATAGTTGTTTGGAAAGTGACATTACGGGGGCTTCCTTTGTTAAAAACAATTAACTTAAATTGTTATTCTTTACAATAATAAACCAAAAATCTATTTTGTTGAATATTCTTCAAATTAGACTATTTTAGTCTAAAGCAACAAACTGTTTAATTCTCTCGTAGTCCTCAATATAATCAACTTCTGCCCAAAAATTACCAGCAATATCGTTAATATACACCTCATCGCCTTTATCGACTGTACGATAAATAACATCTTCCCACCAACACTGATAATCCTCAGTCGCCACAGCATCAATCACATTTTGTCTAAAAACATCTAAATAAGCTTGGTCTATGCGACCAATCCCTACATATTCTCCAGTTGTTTGTAAGTTCGTCAGCTCTTTACCGTATTTTTTAAGTAATTCGCCTTCCCAATTAAAACGATAGTCCGCATCATCAATACGCGTACTATCACTTAACATAACGGGGGAGCGTTGCTCTTGTAACATAATATCTAGCACGCTTTCTTCCATAAACACATCACCATTCATAATCATGATGTCATCATCCGGCGTTAAAAAGTCGCGCGCAAACCATACAGATGAAATCGAATTAGCGACTCGGAAAAACGGATTAAAGTACCGTGAATAAGAAAAACCTTCTAAAGCCTGATGAATATAACGCTCTTGATAGCCCGTTACAATCGCAATATCGGTAATACCTTTTTTGTTTAATAATTCAAATGTATGTTTAATGAGCGGTTTACCTGCTACATCAACACAACATTTAGGCTGGCCATGCAAATGCCGACTAATACGACTACCAACACCCGCAGCCATAATTAAAACTTTCATCTCACTACTCCGTAATAATCAAATAATGCATTCAGTAAAATATCGGTATAAACTTCATCCATATTTCCCATATGAGATACCCTAAAGATGCTATCTTTTAATGCTCCACCATTCGGTGTTAACACCACATCAAACTGTTTATCTAAATCTTGTACAATTTGGAAAGCAGAACGGCCGTCAGTCGGTGTTAAAGTCGTTAAGGCATTCGGCATAAAAGAACTATAATCCTGTAAAGGCAGAGCCTGAATATGCTCTCTAAAATAATTAGCCACCTTTCTTGCTTGTGCAATAGACGTAACAATTCCCTCTTTACTGATCTGTCTTAACCGTTGCTGCAATTGCAACATAATAGTCACTGCTGGCGTAAAAGGCGTTTGTCCACGTTTACCGTCTTCAAGATAACGATTAAAATCAAAATAGAGTTGCTGTGCGGGCTTTACTTTAGCTATGGCAGTCGGCGCTAGCACCACCATCGTCAGACCTGGCGGCAAAGCTAATCCTTTATGAGAACTGACTATTAAGGCATCAATATTCTGCTTTTGCATATCCAATTCATCCGTGACAAATAGACTTATTGCATCAACAATATGCAATAAGTCCTGTTTCTTACAATACACTCCTACTTGCTGTAAATCATACAATAAACCCACACTGGTTTCATGCGCATTAATTAACAAAGCGCTACAGTCGTTATAAGGGCTTAACGAGGTAGTATCGCTTAAATTATCTTGCTCAACAGGATGTTCGCTGCATTTAACAGCGTGTAATTGACAAATATCAACAAAACGCTGTCCAAAACCTCCCCCATTAATCACTAAGGCATGGTCTTGGCTGTCAAGAAGATTAATAACCACCGACTCCATGCCCGCTGTCCCAGAAGCCGTTAAAAATAAAACGCGACTGTGAGCAGGGGCATTAACTAAATCTAATAAAAGTTGCTCACACTCAAGTACTACTTCTGAAAAAGCGCCATTGCGAAAGTAAGGAGACTGTACAGCACCTAATGCTAATGTTTCTGGGTACATAGGCACAGGACCTGGCGTAAAAATAGTTTTATGCTTCATGCTTAAAAATCTTAATATTTTTCATAATCCAGAGAGTGTTGCATTGATTGTTTGAATTAGCTAAAGTTGAATTTTCTCAAGATATTTATACGTAAAACAACTGGCTTATCTCACTACCTTTTTATTATTCAAGCTTGGTTATTTATGGAAGTTATTTCGTACACATTTCTAATGAATATTCACTCCGCCGCTTCCTGTTTTAACCTTTTAAGTATATTTTCCATCTTATTACTTCTAGACCCTTTCACAACAATAATATCTTTATGTAATAGATTTTTAATAAGTTCATCTGCTAGGAGGTTTGAATCATTTGCATAACCTCCTTTCTGGCTCTCATTAATATTATTATATGTGTGTAACATGGACTCTCCACAAGCAAAGACCTTATCAATATTTTCTTTTTTTATTCTATTCGCTAGCGCAATATGCTCTGCTATTGAAAAATCACCTAAGGCTTCCATTTGACCAAGTACCAGAATCTTTCTGTTATTACTATTTATATTGACTAGCATTTCAATTGCCGTATTCATCGACAAAGGGTTAGCATTGAAAGTATCGTTATATAAAGTAACATCTTTATTTTGCAAATTAATCTGGTATTTTTCCCCACGTCTAGCAACTGGAGTAATATCATTAAATAATGCTATTACCTCACTAGCCTGAATACCAAAACTACATGTTACCCCAAGTACAGCCAACAAGTTCATGACCCAGTGCTTTCCTTCTAGGCCAATTCTAAAGTCTAAGCACTCCCCAAAAGCTATAAGTTCAACAGATGTCCCTCTAGCATCAATACTAAATTCTACCAGTCTAATATTTGACTCTAAATGCTCACCAAAAGTCACAATATTCTTGACTCCAAACTCTCTTGCCGCCTCTTCCACTCGCTTAAAAAACTTATCATCTCGGTTAAGAACGACAGTTCCTTCTGGCTCTATCGCAAAGAAAAGCTGTGATTTTATATCAGCAACAATTAGCTGAGAATGCATATAAGATAAATGGCTCTTTCCAGTCCCTGTAAAAACAACAACATTAGGCTTAATTAGCTTACTTGCCTGTACCATCGCCGATGGCATAGCCCCTACCTCATAAATTGCAAATTCAGTATTACTTGGCGTAGCAACCATACAATGGGCAATCATCCTTAATAAATTTCTATTTTCCTCATTATAATAAGCTAAACCAAAATGAGATAATATCTGCCCCAAAAAACTCACTGTTGATGTCTTTCCAGCTGAGCCAGTAACACACAACACTTTACCTTCTAGCCTTTTACGAGACTTCTTTGCCAGTCGGTTTAAAGCCTTAGAAATATCATCAACAAGTAATACTGACCACGAATCATTCAGTTTTTCTTTAATTACTTTTGTCACTAAAACAACACTCGCCCCATTTTTAAACACGAGACCAAGATTTCCTATAATATCTGAATAAAAAGTAGCATCAAACGAATAAAATAAACTCCCCCCTTTTACTTTTTTAATATTATCATTACATATATTTACTATTACATTAGGTTCATCAGCTCTAACTAACCATTCACCCTGTAAGATCTCTTGAAGCTCATTCATATTCCATAAAGTTAGCTCCTTAACCTTATCTTCCAAGAAATGAAAAAACGTTTCACTTACCTCCCCATTTTCTATTGCTCCAAATTTTTTTTGCGCTTTTTTCACTGCAGTATTAGTCAACGTTCCAAAATACCCCGTTGGTTCATGACACAAAAAACCCAACGCAATAAGCTGGTTTTGTAACTTCTTTACTTCAACCCCTGTATCTTTAATTTTTAAAATATCCACTATCCCTAACCTTTAAAATAATACCTGCCCAATCAGATAATTCATTAATGTCCCAATTTTTTCTATCTTTTACATCAGTTCCCAATCCAAAATAAAAATAACCCTCTAGATATTCAAAGGACCGGGCAAATGTATTACTTTTAAATCCTAATATTTCTTGCTGATTATTTATCTTTTCATCCAACATAAAGACTTTATTATTCACCAGCTTACCAACACTGCATGTTGCAAGAACATACACTTTATTCTTTCTAACTAACATGTCTCGCGGTCTACATTGCTCATCTATCTTTAATTTTTGAACAACCATATTTTTGTCTTTATCGTAAAAGGCACAATACATTCCAATAGGGACACTTTTTTTCCTATTATCAAAAAAAACAGGGATATAGCATAGACTTTTACCAACACTCTTAACTATTAAAAGACTAATCTTAGCTTTCTTATTCTTTGTCTCAGGAAATAACTCTTTAAAACTTAGTGTATTATGTACACTAAATTTTTCATTTTGGTACTTAAGAAAATTAACATGATACTTCCCATGCAACCTAAACCCTTCTAGGGCAAAAAGGCTCTCATCAAACAAAAATAGCCTTTCAACTAAACCTTTTTTATTTAATGGCTGTATATTCCATATTTTCCCATTATCACTTGATATTGCAATCGCACTTTGTTTATTAATCCAAATAGCCGCAAAAAGTTTATTATCATAGCCAATTAAATCATAAACATGCATGGCTCCTGGTATCGTTCTATGCTTTTCCCATCTACCTTGCTGTTTACGTTGATAAAAATTACCATACTTCCAACTCTGCATAGCATCAAAACCGGGAATATAAAGTTCTTGATTTATCTCTATAAATCTATTTATCTGTTCGTCATCTACGTAACCTTCATTTTTAAACTGATTATTACTAGGATTATAACTAATGATTGATACAGGTCCTGCATTTATAGCAGGTCCTGTATTATTTGCATTTCCTGCACCAAAAAACAATAGGCCTTTATACTCAGTTATATCCCAAATATTCCGTGCATAACTCATCTCTCCATTCTTATATTCAGCCAAGAACGGGTTACCCACTATAATCGGTTTATCATCTGCATAACAAATTGAAATAAAAAAGAAAATACAAATAAACTTAAGCATAATCATATTCTAACCTTGCAATAGAAATTATTCAGACACCCTTACATTTAGCAATACTGGTACCGGAAGTTCTAACCGCCAACTTGTAATCACAAGTACCAAATAAAGCCACAGATATTGATTTCTTTTGCGGCATGCTTCAATCGCACTAATTAAAATAGCAAACACGCGTGATCCATCAGCTAAAAAATCCGTCCGAGTTTCTGTGGCTAATGTTGCCCCTTTTTGTGCTCATCTGATTGCATTTGTGAGTAGTTACCACTCAATACTCTAGCTTCTTGCATCATCTACCCTCTCAAACTACGCTGAATAATAGGATTAAGCTTATTTTTTTTATGTAGCATCACCGTAATATAGTGATCATCGACAGGGTAAGCCACCTTATGAATATTAGCTTGCTCTGGTAAATGCTCTATATGAGATTTATCTATTTCAAGCTTATCACCATAATGTAAATAAAATTGAGTTTTAGTATTTAAGTGTTGTTGAAAAAACAAGTTTAAATCCAATAATTCAGCAGGGACATCTTTAGGTAATTTTTTTAATAACGCCCCCCAGCGAATATCACCATAGTGCGCCCTATTACCTTTATCTAAAAAAGTTTGTGGTGAAAAAGCAAGCACTTCATCTACTTGTAATATATTACCAACAATCAAAGCAAGATAAGCCCCCATTGAAGCTCCCATGCAAACAATACGCCTATACATTTTTTGTGCAATGATCGCTTGTAAAAATGCAAGCGTTTCCATTAAGTTTCTTGTAACTCCTTGTATTCCTGAGTTATACCAGCTATTTTCAGGATCCATTATAAAAATTTTATGCGTATCAATACCCTCAGTAATTAAGCCGTATTTATTATGAAATAAGCCGCCTAAATTACCATAAGCTCCGGTAAAGGATAAAACCAAAGTATCTGAGTTTGTTTCTAAATCAAACAACTCAGTCAATATTTTATTATGGGTTGTCGTTCTAAAGTATTGGTAGTCAGTATGATGCTTTTTATTTATCGTGTAAGTGGGAATTATTTCTTTTGTTTTATTATCATGAATTTCAAGGATATTTTTGAAAAAAATAGAATTAGATAGCGGCCACTTATACTTAATACTAGCATCCAAGTAAACAATCAAATAACGATCATGACTTGCTATATTCGCAAGCGCTGATAAGTCTATTAGCTTTGGATTACCATAACATTTAAAGCTGATGCTATTTTTCCCCCACCGACGAGTTTCTATTCTTTGTAACTGCTCTAACCCTACTAATGAGGTTAATTTATTATAAGTTATAGACAGTAGCCCATTAACCTCAACTAAATTAGCTAAAGGCACGAGCGTTTTTATTTGATTTGCAGCTAAAGAAAAGCTTCCGCCTATTGTCATTAAACACTCTAAGCCCTGTAGGCTTTGAAGCTTATTTTGATGCAAATAAAAAGAAGAAGCGACAGACTGTAAGCCCCGCATAAATTGTACATTATCTAGCCTGCTATTAATTATTTTGATATAACCTTTAAACTGACCTTGCTTACTAAATAACAATGTTAAAGCTGACAAGTCAGCTAAGCTGGTATTAACAATATCTATATTCCGCACTTCAGTTAAATTAGTCAGCGCAGAAATCTCCGTTAATTCAGGACATTTCTTTATAGCTAATGTGTTAAAAATTTTAGATAAACTATTAAACCCACTTAAAGAAGTTAACTTATTGTTACTTTCAATTTTTAGCGCCCCCGCAGTTAAGGACTCTAGGTTATTGAAGCCTGCCACAAAGAGTAATTCTGCATTTTCAGTAATACTTAAATCACCATAAATTTCTTGCAAACTATTAAAACCAGTAATTTTTGTTATATTTTTATTAGCCAGTAAAGACACAATGCCATTGACCTTAGTCAAACCATTGAAACCATTAATAGTGCTTAAATAGGGCATGTTCTTAACTTCTAAAGTCTGGCATTGCACCAGTGAATTTACATCATTTAACTGTAACAAACCTAAGCTATTAAGCACCACCTTACCTTTAACTTCGACAAGATTATTTAAGCCTACTAGTGAACTAATATTCGGACAATCTTTAATAAAAAAATCACCATTAATTCGCTTGACGCAGCTAAAGCTCGCTAAATCTTTATCCGTAATCGTTACATCAGATAGTGTTATGGTAGGAAATGTAAGTGTTTGTGTAAAAATATCATAAAATTCTGAATAATAACTACCATCATCATGCAAGCAAACAATATTATTACTGTATTTATATAAAACACTCAGTAGAGATTGAATAGCTGGCTGTCTATAGCTATGTATATTAATATCTGCAATAGGTGAAATTAGATCTAAAAAACTATAAAGCTCAGTATTCGGCTGAACTTGCAATAAATTAACTGTATCGATAATCGCTCTAAAAATAGCTTGATTATTGTTAGGCGTACGTTTTTCGTGCCGTGGCCAATAATCATTGGCACCGACCTCACGCTGCAAGCTATTTTTCTGTATGTCATAAAATTGAAGCTGGCACTGCTCTAAAAAGGTATGAATAAACTGAGAACCTGTTTTATGGTTATTATAAACTTCAGTATTATTAACTAAGCTACTAGGTATACTAAAGGTCTCCTCTTTTTCACATAAACTTGATAAACGATTCCAGAAATATTCTGCATCATGTAATTTATGTACTAACACATCCAATTCATCTTGTGTCTGAGGCAAAAATTCCTCTTTACCTTTACCAACCTGTACTATACTTTGACACCAGCGCGCTAAACCTTCCATAAACCACATATTATTGAATTGGCAATAGGCATACTGGAAAACATGAAACAGCTCATGTATTGGGGTAGCGGTACGTGCAATTAGATTTTTATGCACAACAATTTTGAGAGACTTCGCTTGGTAAAGACTTTCCTCCAATATAGGGTATGTTGTATCAAAGACTAAACCAGAGGCAATCCCATGTTCTCTTGGGATATTTTTTATAAAGACATCAAAAAACTGTACGCCCTTATCAGCAAATATACCTATTTTAAGTGGATCTTTTAAAGAAAAACTTTCTGTCAGTAAAATATGCGCCGTTTCAAGCTTATAAACCATCAAAGCAATATAATCTGGCACTCCTAGGTCATCACTATCATGCAAATTAAGTGGTGCGTTATCACCCGTTAAGCTATAGAAACAGCGCCATTTTTTATATATCAATAAATGTGTATATCCATCAACAATATTAGAGTTATCAATAAACAGCTTAGCGCTTCTTTTTATTTCATTCAAACTTAACATATTAACCAACCAAGCTATTTACTTCATGCATATAAACACCCTTCATTTCCTTAAAGTCAGCACTAAAACCTGGTCTCTCTGTCATAAGCATCACAATAGAGTTTTCTGCTCTCTCTGGTAAACTAGTTGCTGATCACATTGTTCTAATAATGCAAATAAGGCTTGTAAATGACGCTCTGTTTCTAGCATAAAATATTATGCGCTAAGTTGAGCTAGCAAAGGGTCTAGCACTTCGTGCTTTAAAGTACTTTGCTCTAAAGCAACCATAGTGCCATAAGTTATTGCACGCGTAGGGTCAATAAACTTACCACAGTCATACGAACACCATCGCAACCCCCAACTTCTGTACTCAAATTTTAGAGGTCTTTCTGAGGAATATCGTGTAATAACCTCTACACTCTCTTTTTCTGTCATTTTAAGTGCTTTATACAATCCATCCTGCAAAGTATATTTCACTAAGCCAATATGTAAGTTCATAGTTGCCAGTTCAATATGTAATAAATAATCAGTATTATCAAATGCGTAAAAATAACCAAATAATTGCTTACGTGGTAAACTCGGATTTTTATCTAAATTATTAAACCACTGAGCACAAAACTCAGAATTCAGTACAAAGTTTGAGCCCCCCGTATTAGCAATATCAGCACTCACATTTCTAAAGCCACAATGACTAAATAAATCATCTAATGCAGTAAGAAAATGCTGTACTAACTGCGCTCTCATTTGCGTAAAATCTTTATTTTCTACAAAATTATGATAATAACTAGCATCCAAGACATTATTCTTTAAGACTATACTTTCTTTATTACCTTTTTCAATTTCAGCCATTGATACTAACGCTCGATACTCTTGCACCTGCGTAGCATTTAAGTCTAAATCCAATATTTTATAATCAAATTTACTCTGGTCTTTTAAACGAAGTAAACGATCGGCAACACGTCCCAAATAAAGGTAAGCACTACCAATAATAAACAACATATCGCCACCTTGGAGCTCACTAAAAAGTTGCAAAGCTAAGTCATCTAAGTCATCACTATGTTGTACAAAAACACTAGGATCTTCTAATTTATCAGTCACATAACTCATAAACTGACCTGTAGTATATAAACGCCCTATCTGGCTTTCATTAATCATATTGGCCAACTCAGTATGTGACTGCTGTGTCCACTCTGAATCTTTTTTAATCGAAATTCCACCAACTAGCGCAACAATCTTGCCTTTAACCTTAAAGTTTTTCATATCGGCAAAAGCAGAACGCATACCATGCAACCCACCTCTACGACTTTGGTCATAAAAGAGGATATCTCCTGAACGCTTATGTAGCTTTAGCATACGCCCCATCGTTTCAAAGGGAACTAACCCCTGATAACTCGCGGCAGCTTGTTGCAAGTCATAGCCCATGATTTTCACAGCAAGTAAAATACCAACACTGGTTAAAGGCGCATGCTGTTGAAACAACGGTAAAAAATAATCAACCTGCTCACCCTCGATCAGTGCTTGTACTTGCCAACCAAATCGCTCGCTATCAAAAGTCTGTAGTAATAAGGTAGCATTATCACTTTTTAACGTACCGTAAGTTAAAATCGGTGTATTTTTACGCCGTTCATAAATTGCATTTAATAATTTAGGGTAATGTTCAATAGTTGAATTGACAATACATCGCCCATCAGGGGTTAATCCCTCAACCACGGAGGATTTAGCACACATAATATTTTCAATATTTTTATGCATATCCATATGGTTTGGCCCAATATTAGTGAAAAAACACAGATTAGGGTTCACCATTTGAGCTCGTTCTACTCGATAAGCCTCATCACTCCCCACAGATACTTCATTAATTTCAACTTGGTCATCTGGCTCCAAATTAATTAAAGAACGTAATACCGGCACTTCAGTATTAGCGCTATTTAAAACAGCATGCGTTTTTACCTGCCCATTAAGTAAATGATGAAACTGCACCTTTGCACCTGTTTTTCCCTCAGTCCCTGTCACTAAAACAGTAAAAGGGTTATGTGCTTGACGCACTTGGATGGATGCTTGTTTAAAAGCAGCAAAACTATCTTCAACTAATAAAATAGGAATATCGATCAAATTGGCATAGCGTATATCATCGATCACTAAAGCTCGCATACCTTTTGCTAAAACCTTATGCAGTTCAGCAGCAACATCTTTCCCTTCTTTAAGCCAGTCTTTAATCGCTACAGCAAAATAGATATTGCCTAATGCATAAGTACCGTATGTACCGACTCCAGTAAAACGTAAATTCTCAAGAGAATTTTTCGATTGCCATTCTCCCCCCGTATACGCTTGTAATAATTTAGGTGTTAAAAATATTTCCCTCTGTGCAGCAATCTTTGCATTAAGCCCCTCAGACATTTTATTAAATGCCTGCTTATTTTCAGCTGCCATATCTAAAATAGAGTAGTTAAAAACACGGGCATTCTTATCAATTAACAAGTCTTGCATACGTTGCTGACCTTGTTTAATCTCATTAATCCATTGCCCTAAGGAGACTTCATTATCTAAATTAGGGTTATCTAACAAAGTCGGTGTTAACCCGTTGTAAAGAAGTAAATGCAACAGAGTTATACAACTAAAGGTACGTGAATTACCATCTGGAAAAGGATGTAATAATTCCAGTTCTCTAGGAACTAAAGCAATAATGGCTAGCTTTTCATCATCAGTCTTAGCATATTGAATATCCCTATTATAGCGTTCAATAATCGCTTCCATTTTTGCGACTATTAACATTTGTACACTATGCTTTGCCTGATAAAACTCGTGTAGCGTAGCCTTTCCTTCTAAGGCTTGCTGCTGCTCTTTATCCAAATTAGGATACCAATTTCGGTAATTTATTTTGCCTTCTTTCTGCATATACGCATAGACTTCATCCACATCAAGCTCATTTGCCGTTTTACCGTATTTTTGGCTATTAAACACGGATGTACCATCATCGTGCCGCATCGAAAATACTTCAACTAAGTGTTCATAAGTCGTACTTTTCGCAAAAAAAGGCATTCCCGAATTTAAATAGCGAATATCCCCTGGGCTCGATTTTAAATTCGAGGTTTCTACATTCAGCATACATATTTTATGTAGCTCTCTTAAATAAGTAGCATTTAGCCCGCTGGATAAATCAAAATGATCTAACATATAGCTAAAGCCATTTAATAACGCTTGTATTGAGCCTCTTTCTCCAGCTTCATACCCAACCCAGCCATCATATTTTTTCTGAAAACGACCATCAACAAAAAAACGCCATAACTGAGATTTATCAAATGCTTTTAATAAATGAATACTAGACACTCTATTTTCCTTTTTCGATACTAGGTTTACTTAGCTTTAAAATATCACCCGTTTCCACCAGTAACTCTTGTTGCTGCCAATTTTTTGGGCTGGCTATATCACTACCCATCCCAAAATAAAAATCTTGTTGTACTTTTTCAAAGGAACGCGCAAATGCCTTATACTCAAATGAAAAATATTCACGCCATTCACTTAAATTATTCTCATCAGTCATTAAAATATAATTAATATATCCCTTAGCGTTTTGTTTATTCGCTAATAGCCAAAAATGACCTTCACTTTGTATTATATCTCTGGGAATCAAACCTTCAGCTAAAGCAATTCTTTTAACCTTTAATTGATTCTTAACTAAATCTGCACTATATAATCCAAAAGGCTTGGCTTGGTGGTCATTGTGCTTATAAGCACCAATATAGAAAGCCTGAGAGCCTGTACTGAGTACACGCGTCATTTTTATATATTTATGCTTAAAACTTGTTTCGGGAAACATATCGAAAAGTGTATAGCCTATAGATTTAAAGCTGCCATCTTCCTGTAATTCCTCCATACTAGAAGAAGGCTTATTGGTTTTTTTAAATAATTTCACAGCAAATAAATGATCTCCTATCGGTAAAAAACCATAAACTCGCCCATGACTACTTAATTTTTCTACCTGCCACTGAGATTCATTAGGTTTTAAAGAGCCGACAGCGGCATATTTACGAATACCCAATGCAGTATAATAGTTACCCTGAAACAAGGTCATATCATAAACATGTAAAGCACCAGGAATATCTCTAAATTTATGCCAGCCGCCTTCTTGATTTCGACTATAAAAATTACCCCACTTCCAGTTTTGCGTTGCATCATGGCCTGGAATAAATAGGCTTTGTCCTAATACCTTAAAACTATCAATTTGCTCATCATTTACTTGCCCTTCTTGTATAAACATCCGTGTTTTTAAATCATAAGCTATAATCGGTACAGGTCCTGAATTTTGTGCAGGACCTCGATTACTACTGTTCCCCGCACCTATAAATAAGCGGCCATCAAATAGTTGCAAATCCCAAGTATTACGCGCATAAATAGCTTCACCTTTAGAGTAAATATGGCTATAAGGACTGCCAATTAATTCAATATACTTAGTAAGATCTTCTGCAACAACAGTGAAGTTAGCAACTAATAAAAATAATGATAAAAAATAGCATCGACTCATAATAAATTTACCCTGCAATACAATAATGAGCTAATTTCTCATATAACTCGTTTAAATCACTATTCTTTAAGGCACAAACAAAAACCATATCATTTTTATCAATATTCCCCATAAGCTCTTGCTCAAGACCTAAGTAACTATCACTATGATTTTTCCAAATACTAACGTCAGGTAAAACTGAAATATGCTCTCTAAACCTTTCCACAGTATACAAGGCATCTATACCTGACTGCTTAATTAAGCGTTGATATTTTTCTATATCTAACACCGTATCAGCCTGATGCTCTACATCATAAAACTCAGAACTTAGTAATATTTTTTTACCGCCTGTAGAAGGTGTCAGCTGACTTATTTCATCAAAAATTTGTTCCACCTCTACCAAGCTATTAACAATACAAATAGGGTGTAAATAAAAACCTTTAGATAGTGACTCAGTAACTAAAGCCTCATTAAAATCACATAAATATAAACGGGCGAAAAAACAAGCGGCATGTTGTACAGAATCTACCCTCACCCACTGCCGAGTCATTTTGAAGCGAAAACTATTAATACTTTTTTGTGGGTATTTATGAGCATAAGTGGATTCTGGTGTATGTAAAGTATGCATTAAGCCTTTAGCCGACTTCAACATATTCTGCATAATATAAGCAGCTCTTTCCTTATCCCCTAAATATTGAGCTAAATAATAAGCAGCAACAATACCTTCATTGCGGGAAGCATCATGATAAACATGATCACCATAGTTATAGAAAAATCCTCCGACATAATCAGGTGCTAAAGCATTTTCTTCCGTATACATATGATCAAACATCGCTTGTGTATCATTAAATACAAAGTCAATATAACTCTGCTTTTTAAAACCCTCGACCTTTACCCACTCTTCTATAGCTTGCATCAACCACGCATCAGCGGGCAGGCTATCAAATAGATAATCATATTTTATCGGACGTACATCCACTAGAAAATCTAAAGCCTGCAAACTTTTGCTATAAATATCCTGTTTAAGCTTTGGCTCTATATTCTTTATATGCCGATAATATAATGCTAAACCCAATAAAGCCTCTCCTGGATAATAAAAAGAAAATAATTCCTTTTTCACCTCATCAGAAGGATCAATAATGGGTTGGCCTTTATTAAATTTAGGGTGGATATAATAACCTAACATCTCACCTTCACTATCTACCCGCGATAAAATATGCCTTACTAAACCATCAAGATAGCTTCGATAAGTCTCATCATCGGTATGCAAATAATAATGCATCATAGCCACTAAGGCGATACCTGCACCTCCTAGCTTAGATTTTTTATTAAAAAAAGGATAGCAAGCATCCCCCCCTTGGCACTGATGCTCTCTAAAAGTCGTTAGCAAAAATTCTATCGAATGCTTCGCTGCATCAAGATACCTAGTGTTTTTCGTTAATTCATACCCTCGCAACAAAGTCACCGTTCCGCCGCTATGGCGTAGGATATTATTGTAAAGAGGATTCGTCATCTTAGGGTGATCTAAGTCAACTTGAGTATCCTTAATACCATCATAAAAATAAAGAAAGCTACCATCTTCATTCATATTATCAACTAACCAGTCCATACTTTTAAGGGTGCTTTCAAGCATGACTTTTTTATTATATTCTACTGGTGTAGGGTAGCCACGATATAACGGTACAACTTTATCCTGGTAGCTAATACAGGCAATACTTTCTATAAAGCTATATTCAATGGGTTCTCTACGCATTAAATGCGTACGTTCTGATATTTTATTGGTTTTTTTTGCAATACCTGTTGTTTTAGAGAGATAATTTAACAGCTGATTGACACTCATAATGCTATGAGTTATGGCATCGGTGGGCATAAAGTAGCGAGGCGTATCTTTATAAATATACTTTAAACCATTAACGCCTGGCTCAAAACGGTTGACTGATACTTTTTGAGTGGTTAAGTTGCGAATTTCACAGGGGGATTCTTTTATTACCATCTCGAACATAATCCGACATTTATCAGGGTTATTAACTGAAAACTCTAAATATCGAGGGTTGGATTTTAACTGGGTCGCAATTCGTTTTAAGGTAGCTTCTAGTGTATTGCGTTTTGCCCCCCAGCGAATGAGCTTAAGCTGAGGCTGAAAAAGGCTGATGTATATTTGGGAGACATCTGGATTGAATTGCTGATTAATTTCATCAGAAATTTCAATAGTATCTCCCTCCATTAAATGACGACGGAAATTATCCAATAATTTTTTGAAGTGGGGTGTTAATTCCATGTTCATAATATTAATTACCCCAACATTTCTCTTTCTGAAGAAGCAAAGATATAAAAGCTTTAGACATGATTAATTCGCATAATATTTTCTATTTTCTAAAAAAACAAAAGCTGTTACTAAAACTTTTTACCATAAATAGTCAATAAAAAACCGCTTAACGATACCATCGTTAAGCGGTTTTTTATATTTGCAATACGAATTAAAAGCAATCGCCTGACTTTAATTTAAACATACCTCTTGGCTGTATGTTTTCTTCTACTTGATGCAAGTAATCCCAATAAACCAGAGCCAAATAACCAAACAGCTGCAGGAACAGGAACGGCAGTTGATTCAATAAAGCTTAAATCATCTAAGCTAAATGTTTCACCACTAGTACTAACAATTGAAATTTCACCAAAAGAAAAGTCAGTAATAATTCCAAAAAAACCTGTGAATCCTCCGGTAAGCGTAAATAAATCTACACTTCCAGCTCGAACAGTAAAGCCAGACGCAAAAGACCCTGAGCTATCATTTAGAGGTAAGTCCCATAACCCTGAAAAAGCAAAAATATCTCTTCCAAAGTTAATGTCTATATTTTCACCTACATTAACAAGGCCTATTAACTCTCCTGCCCGTGTGACACTACAGTTACTAGCATCTATACATATTTCTATTTCACCCTCCATAGATAAACCTGGCAAAAATCCCCCAACAGAAAAACTACCTTCAAACAAATCATCACCATCAAAGTCTTCAGTCATAATTGTTTGGCCGCCTAGGTCACTCAGCCAACTAGCACTATTCCCATAAGTTACAATTCCAGCCTGAGCATTAGAAACAACTAGCAACAAAATTGCTAATATTATTTTTTTCATCAAAAACTCCTTATTTCCTTAGCTTAATATCTTTTTCTTTTAATTCAGCCTTCAACATACCAAAATTAGCTCATTTAAGCTGCAAACTACCTCACAGCCCAGATTAGGCCTTTCAACGTTTAAAATTATTTATCAAAATCTATTTGGTCATTACCTACTAATTCATCTAATAAATCTGCCGTAGAGCTGCCTATTATATTAGTGAGTATCGCAACCTCAACAAAGCCGCCCCCCCCTGCATTACCATCAATATCAACCGAAACTTTTACACTTCCATCTGTTTGCTCTTCCATATCTAAGTAATCACCTAAATTTAGTTCCGTTGCTTCACTCGGTAAAAGATCACTAATATCTAATATATCTCCACCTACCCCAACTTCAAAACCATCAATAGTTGGATGGTCATTCATACTTAATAATTCAGAGGATAATGAAACAATTTCCGAAGTTCCTGCATTCATAACCGTCGCATCATTTATAGAGACCTGAGCATCATCATTCGATTCCCATACTCCACCGACTGTTGCATCACGAATATCAAATCCAATACTTTCATTACTTTCTATTAGGCTATCAGATAATGCCTGAATTTCGACATCAAAAGGATTTCCTTGGAGATTAGTTTCATTACTTGAGGCATTGGTTAAAGTAACAGATAGAGCCGTATCATTATCAATCAGCTCCCAAGTAGCAGAAAAAGCTTGGGAGGGTGAAACATCAACAATACTAAAGTCACTACCAATAACAGCCGTGCCTGAGATATTAATGACGACCGTCACCGAATCCCCTACTTCAATTTTATCTACGCTATCAGCTCGTTCTTGAAACTGTACATTCAAAGTATGAAATGAATCTCTACCATCACCTTCAATTAAGCTCACTACTTGTGAAGTGTTGTTATTGCCTTGCTGCCCAATAAACCACCCTGCTCCATCAATATCACCTGTTTGAATCGAAAAATTGAATTCACTTGTTTTGCTATTATCCTCTAGCTCAAAATCATGTTCCGTCGCATCAGCACTTTCAGATGTTGTAATCGTAATTTTTCCTGTAATCTCTCTAGCATCGAATTTTTTAGGTACTGTCGCTGTTAAAGACTCTATCGCCGCTTCTATTGCGGCAATACTACCAGTCAATGTATAGGTACCGCTTTCAATGTCAGCAACCCAAGACACTTCCAACTCATTATCCACATTTAAAGAAACATAGCTTGCGCCACGACCTGTTTTAATAAAATTATCTAATTGAATAGTCACTGCCGAAATAGCTTCCGAATCATCAACCCTATCGCTATTAGCTCCTAAAAAATCACTATCAACCATAGAAAAATCAAGACTTACTACCTGGGTCTGCTCTTGTGAGCTTGTACCAAATATTACCTGAGCATCCTGCTCGATAAAAGCAGCTTGATCCAAAATAGCATCAACAACAATTGTCACTGTCGCTGGGGTTATATCTACCTTTCCATCATTATCTGTTGCAAAATACTGAAAATCTGTCTCTCCACTCCAGTCTTGGTCTGGCACAAAAAACATGGTTAATTCTTCATTGCTATCCGCCGAATAAGTAGCTCCTGCAGTTACTGCTGTACTTAAAGTATTGTCTGTATATAAAGTACCATTACTAGGCAAGCTGTTAACTGTAAAGCCAACCACATGCCCGTCAGCATCACTACCAGATAAGGTAATTTCTTCTGAAGATATATCTTCTTTGACTTGAACTAGCACATTGTCGGTATCTGGATCGGTGTCGGTGTCGGTATCGGTATCGGTATCTGTATCTGTGTCTGTGTCTGTGTCTGTGTCTGTGTCCGTGTCCGTATCCGTATCCGTATCGGTATCGGTATCTGTGTCTGTGTCTGTGTCTGTGTCCGTATCCGTATCCGTATCCGTATCTGTGTCTGTGTCTGTGTCTGTGTCTGTGTCTGTGTCCGTGTCCGTATCCGTATCGGTATCAGTATCCGTATCCGTATCCGTATCAGTGTCCGTATCGGTATCAGTATCAGTATCCGTGTCGGTGTCGGTGTCCGTATCGGTATCGGTATCGGTATCGGTATCGGTATCGGTATCAGTATCGGTATCTGTATCTGTATCTGTATCTGTATCTGTGTCTGTGTCTGTGTCTGTGTCTGTGTCTGTGTCTGTGTCTGTATCGGTATCTGTATCTGTATCTGTATCTGTATCTGTATCTGTATCTGTATCTGTATCTGTATCTGTATCTGTATCTGTATCTGTATCTGTATCTGTATCTGTATCTGTATCTGTATCTGTATCTGTATCTGTATCTGTATCTGTATCTGTATCTGTATCTGTATCTGTATCTGTATCTGTATCTGTATCAGTATCAGTATCCGTATCCGTGTCTGTGTCGGTATCCGTATCCGTATCTGTATCTGTATCTGTATCTGTATCTGTATCGGTGTCCGTATCAGTATCAGTATCAGTATCCGTGTCCGTATCCGTATCTGTGTCTGTGTCTGTGTCTGTGTCTGTGTCTGTGTCCGTATCCGTATCGGTATCAGTATCCGTATCCGTATCCGTATCAGTGTCCGTATCGGTATCGGTATCGGTATCGGTATCTGTATCTGTGTCTGTGTCGGTATCGGTATCGGTATCGGTATCGGTATCTGTGTCGGTGTCCGTATCGGTATCGGTATCTGTATCTGTATCTGTATCTGTATCTGTATCTGTATCTGTATCTGTATCTGTATCTGTATCTGTGTCCGTATCAGTATCCGTATCCGTGTCTGTGTCGGTATCTGTGTCCGTATCAGTATCAGTATCAGTATCAGTATCAGTATCAGTATCAGTATCCGTATCCGTGTCTGTGTCGGTATCGGTATCCGTATCCGTATCCGTATCCGTATCCGTATCCGTATCTGTATCTGTATCTGTATCGGTGTCCGTATCAGTATCCGTATCCGTGTCTGTGTCGGTATCGGTATCGGTATCCGTATCCGTATCCGTATCCGTATCTGTATCAGTATCAGTATCAGTATCAGTATCTGTATCTGTATCTGTATCTGTATCTGTATCTGTATCTGTATCTGTATCTGTATCTGTATCGGTGTCGGTATCGGTATCCGTATCCGTATCCGTATCCGTATCCGTATCCGTATCAGTATCAGTATCAGTATCAGTATCAGTATCCGTATCCGTATCCGTGTCTGTGTCCGTATCGGTATCGGTATCGGTATCGGTATCGGTGTCCGTGTCCGTGTCCGTATCGGTATCCGTGTCGGTATCCGTATCTGTATCCGTATCTGTGTCCGTATCTGTGTCCGTATCTGTGTCCGTGTCCGTGTCCGTGTCTGTATCTGTGTCCGTGTCCGTATCTGTATCCGAATCTATAACATCATTTAACGGTCTAGTACTTTCAGTGAAAGCCGCTCGTGAAATACCAGTCGTATCAAAACCACTATCCGGTGTGACTTCTGGAGCTGTTAAAGCGACATCAACTGTTGTACTACCTTCATTTCCCTGTCCACCAGCTCCTGCTGCAGTTGCTTCTAAATCATTGGGATCAAAATCACCACCGCTTTCTAGTGCTGCTTGCATGGCAGCGACTTCATCTAATACATTCGTAGTAGCAATATCTTCCTCAGGCTCTAAACCTAACTCTTCAT
>Ga0209825_1000743_pt1 | contig 19424 bp, 24 predicted proteins | sample EN8Hudsemesocosm_FD_184631 | JGI IMG/M metagenome (GOLD analysis project Ga0209825, IMG submission 184631) | Methane-oxidizing microbial communities from mesocosms in the Hudson Canyon - EN8B Hudson Canyon (SPAdes) (version 2) | ecosystem: Environmental > Aquatic > Marine > Cold seeps | place...
AGCAAATAAATGAACATCAAAACCCAATGAATATGTCTGTTACGAGCTTGATACAACCCTTAAAGGCTTCAGGACTGTATGATTCTGCATCCAAGCTCGTGAAAAAGTACCAATTTAATAGCTTAGAAGAGTGGGCAGACATCACCATTCGTATTACTACAGCTGCTGCAGCAATTGAATTAGAAAATAACCCCAAAGCGATGGACACATCTGAGCTAGAAGCGTTCCAAAGTTCTTCTCAGTTATCTCCTGAACAAAAAAAGCTTATCACTCAAGCAATCAAACAAAATAAAACAATGGCTAAGCAAATTATAGAGAGTGCCACTGATAAAGATAAACAAGCCGTTAAGCCTTTTTTAGAACGCTTACACAGTTTAATGAATGAACCCTATTAAGCATGCGTTATTTAAAAACACGCCCATTTAAGAGCACTATATAGCATGGCAAAATAGCATGGCAAAATCGGATATTGAACGACTCACTGAAAAACATAAAGGCTTAACACACTCTGAAGACAAAAAAGTGGTTTCTCATGTTCAACGAGAAAAAGATGATTGGATTCTTAACACCGTTATGATTGAGGATTGCGACATACCTTTTCAATTTAAACGAAAAAAGCTTTACCAGAAGCTTAAAGGTGCACGCGTAAATCGTAAATTTAACCTATTATCCTGACGTACAAAAAGTTGCTGGAATGGACTTTGAATGTATGAAAGTAGTACGCATAAGAGTTTCATAAGGCATTAAATAATGTCATTACTACTATGCACAGCTTTAGTCACTTGATGAGCTAATAAATTCAAGCCATCTGAAACTGAAGCAAGTGATTGAGTATTTTTTATCAATTCTTGAGCAGACTGCTCATTATCCTGAATCAGTTGCTCAACCTGATGACTTTTTTCAACTACTTCTTCAATATCGTTGCGCTGTTGAACAGCATTATTAGTCGCCTCTGAGATTTGTGAGGCAATTTTTTGCACTGCATCAACGGCGCCATTCAAACGCTCCCCAGAAACATTCAAAACGGCAGAGCCTTCTTCAATGTAATGTGTGGCGGTTTCTAGAATTTTTTGAATGGTTTCAGTCGATTGGTTACTTCGCGTGGAGAGGGTTCGCACCTCATCCGCGACCACCGCAAAACCACGCCCTTGTTCACCCGCTCTCGCAGCCTCAATCGCTGCATTAAGCGCTAGCAGATTCGTTTGATTGGCAATATCACTAATAATATTCATCGCCGTTAATATTGAGTCATTACTTTCACGAATATGCGCCATATATTCGATCGCCTTACCCATCGCTTGCGCACTCTCAGTTACATCAAGCTCCGTGCGATCAGCATCTTGCTTAGACTGAGTCATAATTTGAGTAGAATGATTAACTGAGTCAGCCATTGAGCTCAGCGTACCATTCATATCTCGCGTCACACTAACCTGTCGCTCAATACTATTATTAATTTTGCTACTTTGCTTAACCATACTTTGCATCGTGCTAGACAGTTCGTCTGAAGAGCTTAGTAATGTATCCGCCCTATCAGACGCATCCTGTAATATTATCCCCAGATGTGAAGATATTTCATCAGAACGTGCCGAATGCGCCTGTGCATCCAATGCTGCTAACTTTGATGCATCAAAAGCATCGTGCTTAACCCTTCCACTAAACCAGAGCGTTGCGCCAAGAAATATAATGGGTAATAAATAACCAGAAAAAATATTTACTTTTGCTTGTTTTGCATTTAATTCAAAATGAGGGAGTTGATACCCAGATTGATCCCCTACAATCAAAAGCAAAGTAAAAGCTGTCATCACAAAAAACCACACTAATCCAAACCGATTATCAGCAATTAAATATGCAAAAACCATCACCCCTACTACCCAAAAAATATGCGCTGAGTGAATACCTTCCAAGTGATAAATCAATGAACCACAGTAGATAGCCATTAAGCTAATGCTTAAGTTAGCTAACAGCATAATTGGGAGCACCCGATGTTTATTCAACATTGCAATGATGGGCGCTCCGATAACAATGATCCACGCCCAAGACGCGAGCGCGTCATAGCCTAATTTGTACCACTTTATCAAACTATACAAAGCGGCTATAAAACTCATAATACAAGCAAATGCAACCATCTTTCCCTGCAGGACAACCTGAGAACTTTCAACCTTTGACTCTACCGCTTCAGCCGGTACCAAAAACTGATAAAACATATTAAGTGGATTAGCCAAAAATCTGTTCCTTATTACGATTAAATTCGAACATGCTCAAAATTACTTTCATGACTTAGCTTTGCATAAGTTTATAGATATCATTAAAGTTCTAATATGATGATATGTAAAGTATATGCCATAGACCGATAAGCCCTTTCTATAATGCTTTAGCTACCCAGCAGTCATCATAAACCAAATAATCTATCATTTTTGTTTTCAAAAGAAGAGTTAGAGCTTATACTCTAATTAGAGTGATTGCTCTATTAATGATTTATTACCAATCACAGCAAACTAATTAAACAGAGACCCCCTATGTTATTTTCTTTAAAAGTTCCATATTACAAAGGCATGGCTAAAGTAATGAAAATCGCCGCAGCACTTGTACCAATGCCAAAGCCAACACTCTTTACTGGCAAAGACTCTTCTCTTGAACTCTGCCAAGCGATTAGCCAGCTAGGGTATAAAAAACTTTTGATCGTAACAGATGAGGTTTTAGTCAAGATAGGCTTATTGGACAAAATTAAAGAACGCTTAAACGAACTCAATGTCGCCTACGTGATCTATGATGGTATTTTACCTGACCCTACTTATGACCAGGTCCATACCGGCGTAGACATTCTTCGTAATAATCATTGTGATGCAATCCTAGCTGTTGGTGGTGGCTCTCCAATTGATGCGAGCAAAGCCATTGCAGCTAAAGCAACCAACAATAAGTCATTAGAAAAAATGGCTGGTTTATTTAAATTGCGCAAAGCACCTATGCCATTCTTTGCAATTCCAACCACAGCAGGAACGGGCTCAGAAGTGACGATTGTATCAGTAGTATCTGATCCTATTACTCACCAAAAAACCCCGATCATTGACCCAAAACTCGTTCCCGTTATGGCAGCGCTAGACGGTGGAATGATGCTAGGTTTACCTGCGTCAGTTACAGCAGCCACAGGCATGGACGCTTTAACACACGCAATTGAATCGTTTATTTCTGTCAATGCAACCCCCGATACCGACGCATACGGCCTTGCTGCTACTCGCCTAATAATGGAAAACCTTGAAACAGCATTTAAAGATGGTAACAACTTTGAAGCCAGACAAAACATGGCGATGGCTTCTTATTATGCCGGCTTGGCATTTACGAAAGCGAGCGTTGGCTATGTTCATGCGATTGCGCATAACTTCGGTGCTTATTACTCAACACCACATGGTCTAGCAAACTCAATTGTACTTCCCTACATTCTTGATTACTCTAAAGAGTCAATCATCAATCGCTTAGCGCAACTTGCCGAAGTAAGCGGGCTGAGAGAGGGAAATGAAACCAACGAGCAGCTAGCAGATAAATTTATAGCAAGAGTGCGCAGCATGCTTAAAGAATTTAAAATCCCTGAGCAATTAGATAGTCTAAAAACAGATGATATCCCTAAGATCGCTAAATCAGCACTTGAAGAAGCTCATAACAACTACCCTGTTCCAAAGTATATGAACCAGGAGATTTGTGAGTCACTATTAACAAAAATGGTGGCTTAACTTTTAGCTCATTACATACGATTATTGTACATTTCTATTGACATGAGATTATTAAAACGGCATAGTCTCGCGTCATTTTTATATCGGCTTAAGTTTAGGTTCAATTTAGACTCAAGCATGTTAATCAAGCAATTCGCGAATAAATTAGGAGCAATACGGTGGCAAACTCCCCATCTTCAAAAAAGCGGGCGCGTCAGAACGACAAACGCCGCCTACACAATAACAGTCAACGTTCTATGGTTAGAACTTACATCAAAAAAGTAGATGCCGAAGTAGCTGGCGGAAACTATGATGCAGCTCAAGCAGCCTTTCTAACTGCACAACCAATGATAGACAGAATGGTTAGCAAGGGAATCTTCCCTAAAAACCGAGCAGCTCGAATCAAGAGCACGCTAAACGCTCGAGTAAAAGCACTTAAAGCTTAATTGCCTAAGCGCTTTCTCGAACATAAAAAAACCGGCTATCGCCGGTTTTTTTATGTCTTTATTTCTACAGCTAAAACCTAGTACACCACCACGCTACAACAGCACAAGATTATCTCGGTGGATCAATTCAGGCTCATGGCTAAAACCCAAAACACCAGCAATCTGATCACTAGAAAAACCCAAGATGCGCCGAGCATCTCCCGCTTCATAGTTAATTAAACCGCGCGCCAGCTCTTTTCCCGAAATATCAACACAAGATACGATCTCACCGCGCTTAAAGCCCCCTGACACCGCATTCACCCCAACCGACAACAAACTCTTACCTTCATCCCGAAGCTTTCTGACAGCACCATCATCAAGCACCAAGCGACCTTTAATTTGCAAGTGACCAGCCAACCACTGCTTCCTTGCAACCTGACGATTAGTAGACGGCAACATAAGCGTCCCTAAAGCCTCACAAGCCCGCAAGCGCAACAAAACAGATTCAATTCGACCACCAACTACAACGGTATACGCGCCCGAGCGAGCCGCTAAACGAGCCGCCCGCACCTTTGTTACCATCCCACCCCCCACCCCGACCCAAGCCGCCAGCCTCACCCGAAGCCATCTCATCTAAACCTAAGTCTTCAGCCTGAACTTCGCTCAACAACCTCGCATCCACATGCTTTCGAGGATCTTTATCAAACATACCTTCTTGATCAGTCAAAATAATAAGACCGTCTGCCTCAACCAAGTTAGCCACTAAAGCCCCCAAGGTATCATTATCACCAAAGCGAATCTCATCTGTCACAACCGTATCATTCTCATTAATGATCGGTATGGCACCTAAACCAATAATAGACCGAATAGTACTTCGAGCATTTAAGTATCGTTTTCGGTCAGACAGGTCATCATGCGTCAATAATACTTGTGCGGTATGCAAACCATGCTTCTGAAAGTTCTCCTCATACGCCTGCACCAACCCCATCTGACCCACTGCTGCAGCCGCCTGAAGTAAATGCAATTCACTAGGTCGTGAAGTCATACCCAAGCGCAACATCCCTTCTGCAACAGAGCCCGATGAAACCAACACTATCTCCATACCCCGAGATCGAAGCTCAGACAGCTGAGACACCCAACCCGCAATCAAGTCACGTGCCAAGCCCTTACCATCATCCGTTAAGAGGGCACTGCCAATTTTCACTACCCAGCGCCTAGAGCCTGCCAAAGTTGAGCGTGATACACTCATTTTATTCCCCACCCTTACTCATAACGATCACTCTGCGTAAATAAACTCTGCACCATCTTCATCATCAAAGTCATCAAAGTCATCTCCCTCTTGCTCAACTCCCGCCCTTTTACGAGCTATACGAGCAAGCTTAAATGCCTCAACATTCTCTCTAGCCTCGTGCTGCATCTGCACCTTCAAAGCCAATTCAGCTTCAGCCAACTCTTCATCTTCTGCTTCAGCCTCATTCCTAGCATCAATCCAAGTCATAATATCATGACAAAGTGGTTTCAAACCTTCTGATTTTATCGCTGATATATTATAAACAGGCCCTTTCCAATCAAGCACTTCAACCAACTGTGCGCACACTTCTTTTTGTTGCGCCTCCGGCAGCAAATCTAATTTATTTAGTACTAACCAGCGCTCTCTAGATGCAAGCGTTGGGCTAAATTTCTCTATTTCAGCAGCGATTGCTCGAACAGCATGCTCAGGCGTTACATCATCGTATGGCGCCATATCAACCACATGCAGCAATAATCGCGTTCTAACCAAGTGCTTTAGAAAACGAATACCTAAACCTGCTCCCTCAGCAGCACCTTCAATCAAACCAGGTATATCTGCCACAACGAAACTTTTATGCTCCTGAACCCTAACAACACCTAAGTTGGGCACCAAGGTGGTAAAAGGATAATTCGCCACCTTTGGCTTGGCTGCAGAAATTGAACGAATTAATGTCGATTTACCCGCATTAGGCATCCCCAAAAGACCAACATCAGCCAAAACTTTGAGCTCTAGCCGAAGATTACGACTCTCACCCTCACTCCCCTTACTAGTCTGCCTAGGAGAACGATTTGTACTAGACTTATAACGCGTATTTCCAAGCCCATGAAAACCTCCCTGAGAAACAACCAGCTCTTGATCAATCTCAGTAAGATCCCCAAGCACCTCCTCTGTATCAACATCAAAGACTGTCGTACCGACAGGTACTTGTAAATACAAGTCTTCGCCTTTAGCTCCGGTACATTCGCGACCACGACCCTGCTCACCAGACTCCGCTCGGTGATAGCGCGTAAATTGATAATCGATCAAGGTGTTAATTGATTCACCTACAACGAGAATAACAGAACCACCATCACCTCCATCACCACCGTCAGGTCCACCCTTTGGAATATACTTTTCTCGACGGAAACTAAGACAGCCATTTCCACCTTTTCCAGCCTCAACAGCAATCGTCGCTTCATCAACAAATTTCATAGCACACCCTCTTAGAACTTAAACACTAACAGCGAGACCGACTTACCTTTAAAATATATCAAGGCCCGCACCACTATCCACTCAAGTAGCTATCGCTAAACAACCACCACCTAGATAGACACTTATAAATATAGTTTACTTGCAAAAAAAAAGCCCCGCACTGCGGAGCTCTTTTTTGAAACATAAAACAGTTTGCTACAACTACTTAGTCTGCAGCAACAACTGTTATATATTTACGATTCAACGGACCTTTTACTACAAATTTTACAACACCATGAGACGTTGCAAACAATGTGTGATCCTTACCACAACCAACATTATCACCTGCATGGAAACGTGTTCCACGCTGACGAACAAGAATGTTACCTGCTTTAACTACTTGGCCGCCATACATCTTAACGCCTAAACGTTTGGATTCCGAATCGCGACCGTTATTGGTACTACCACCAGCTTTCTTGTGAGCCATTTCAATACTCCTAAATTATATGCTTAAGTTTACTCTGATTTTAAAAATACTAGTAAAAACTCAGCTTAACCTTTAATTCCAGTAATCTTCACCTCAGTAAACCACTGACGATGACCCATTTGCTTCATGTGGTGCTTACGACGCTTGAACTTCATGATTTTAACTTTTTCATGACGTCCATGACTAACTACTTCAGCCGTTACTTTAGCGCCTTTAACTTCAGGCTCACCAATTTTCACAGTTTCGCCATCAACAATTAATAAAACACGGTCAAAATTGATTTTTCCACCAACTTCAACTTCAATTTTTTCTAACTTTAGCACTTCACCTTCAATTATACGGTGTTGTTTGCCACCACTTACGATCACAGCATACATAATATTGCTATCTCCAAGACTTTTTCAAAACCCTTAATATAAGGGCACTTTCACTTCCCGTTAGCCAACCCACTTTAACAAAGGTGTTGACGCGCCATACCACCACTTACATTTTTCAATCTGTTTCTAAAGGAAGCTCTTTGGCAACCCTATAACAGAGAACGACTACGACTTTCAGGGCGCGTGATTCTATTCGATTAAGACATTTGATGCAAGTAGATTTACTATATATTCCATATCCCTATATTTTTAGCGCTCTTTCAGCATGAAAGCACCCGATAGTCGGGGTTTTCTTGACAGAAACCACGTCTCCCCATAGCATGAGCAAACAAAAATTCAGATGGCGCTTATTTTCGCGCTATCGTCCTCCGAACAAAGATATTTATACATGCAAATCGAAGAAATTTACCAAACCGTTGAACAAGATTTCAGCTGCGTCAACCAACTTATCTCTAGTCAATTATCCTCAGACGTACCATTGGTTGAAAAAATAGCTCAGTATATCGTCGAAAGTGGCGGTAAAAGAATGCGCCCCCTCTTGGTACTGCTTACTAGCCGTGCTTTGGGGTATCAAGGCGATGACCATAGCAAGCTCGCCACCATCATTGAGTTTCTTCATACCGCAACACTGCTGCATGATGACGTAGTTGACACCTCAAATATGCGACGAGGCCGCTCAACAGCCAATGCAAAATGGGGCAACGCTCCCACTTACTAGCCGTGCTTTGGGGTATCAAGGTGATGACCATAGCAAGCTCGCTACCATCATTGAGTTTCTTCATACCGCAACACTGCTGCATGATGACGTAGTTGACACCTCAAATATGCGACGAGGCCGCTCAACAGCCAATGCAAAATGGGGCAACGCTCCCAGCGTACTAGTTGGCGATTTTTTGTATTCAAGAGCTTTTCAAATGATGGTCGACATGAAAAGCATGCCGATTATGGAAGTTTTATCCAACGCAACAAACGTCATCGCTGAAGGAGAAGTTTTTCAACTGATGAATTGCAAAAACCCTGACGTTAGTGAAGCTGCTTATTTTGAAGTAATTAAAAATAAAACTGCCATGCTTTTCGAAGCCGCTTCCCATTCAGCAGCAATTTTATCTAACGCCCCTCCCGAAGCACAATCAGCAATGAAACAGTTCGGACTGCATTTAGGCCTTGCTTTCCAGTTAGTCGACGACATGCTTGATTACATCGGCGATGCAGAAACAATGGGCAAAAATGTAGGTGATGACCTCGCAGAAGGAAAACCAACCCTCCCTTTAATTTATGCGATGAAAAATGGTACTGAGAGTGATGCTACACTTATTCGAAAAGCAATTCGAAGCGGCGACATCTCACAGTTAACAGCAATTTGCGAAGCCGTTAAACGCTGTGGGGCATTAGAATACACTAAGAAAGCAGCTGAAAGCGCCTACAATGAAGCCCAAAAATGCTTAGATGCACTTCCAGAATCCCCCCACAAAGCGGCATTACTTGGTCTTGCAAAACTAGCAATAAACCGAAATAAATAAATACGTTTGGTATTTTGCGCACCAACAATGAATATTTATAAACATTTGTTCATTATTGGTACACAAAACAATCTATACTGTGCCAATATTGAAACCCTCTTTTAATAGTCAGGCCATTCTTTAACAGAGCTATTTACATGCAAGTGCTTTCAGAACTCGATTCTTCTTTTTTATTTCTTGAAACCGATAGAACCCCACTTCACACTGGTGGCATCTTTATTTTTAAAAAGACTAGCAGCCGCGCAAAATTCAGCTTTAACCGATTCAGAAGCATACTTGAGTCAAAACTTGGAAACGAACCATTTTTTCGAGAGCGCCTAGTAGAGTCCCCGATCAATTCAGACCTCCCAGTTTGGGCAGAAGACCCCGACTTCGACCTTGATAACCATTTAAATTACATAAATTTAAGCGAAAGCCTGCCACAACATAGCCTTATGAGCCTAAGCTCTGAAATATTTAGCATACCAGTAGATCGTAGCCGCCCACTCTGGAGCGCTACTTATATCGATGGCCTAGAACAAGAAAAGGGATTTAATAAGCAATATTTTGCGCTCGCACTAAAAGTACACATAACGGCTATTGATGGCATAACTGGCGAAGATATTCTTAGCCAACTCCTTCATGTAAGCCCTGAAATTACTGAAATTGAACCCATCGAAGAATGGAAGCCAAAGCCCTTACCGCAAACCGAAAGCTGGCTCGGCGCAGCTTACAATAGCGTACTCACACTTCCAAGCAAGTTAACAGATCTAGCTAAAGACACGGCATCTGCCGCTTTTTATTCAATACTTTATGAGCACTTACAAAAATTAAATTTACCAGCCAACTTAATGAGTGTTGCAGCCACCCCAATCAATCAACAAATTTCTGGGCAACGAGTAATAGAGAACCTTGAAATCCCTGTGGCTGATATTCGAGCAATTAGACGCAGTTTAAAAGATGTCACGACCAATGATATTGTCATGGGTATCTGTGCAGAAGCAATTTCAAATTATTTAAAAGACATGAACTCTACCCCTAAAGCCCCTTTAATTGCTTTAGCACCCATTTCTGTCCGATCAACAAGCCTCGACATAAAATCAGGCAACCAACTTGCGGCAACTTTATTCTCTTTAGCCACCACAGAACTAAATCCAATTAAACGCATTCAGCTAATTCATGAAACAGCACAATCATCTAATAGTTATGACGCAGCCATTGCGGCCAACACCTTAACAGAGCTAGTCCCCTCTTGTACCGCGGGTTTATCTGCAAGAGTTTATTCCGAGTTTCTACTCGCACAAAAACACAAGCCGATGTTCAACCTACCCATTACAAACATTCCCGGCCCACAATTCCCACTTTATTTTGAAGACAATGAGTTGACGAAATATATTTGCACCACACCATTATTCGATGGCATAGGCTTAGCGCTGATGGTTGTAAGCTACAATGGAAACTATAATATAATTTAACGAGCACTTATTGCCCTAAAACCCTTATGCTTGAAAAAACATTTACCACATATTTGAGTGAAGCATTACATACAATTATGCAGGAAAAAGACAACCCCCCCCCCTTAGATACTTCACCCAAAACAAACACCTCAACAGGCATTATAGAAAACCTAGCAGGCCTAGTTAAAAACCTTTTCCCCCTAGGTAAGTAATCTTACAGGCCCAGCATTTACTTTTGAAAAGCCCAAGCTAAAAACGCTTTCTTTTCATCCGCCGATGTAGTCTTCCACAAGACTTTTAATGCATCAAGTGTTTGTAAATTTGACGTTTCAGGCAATGATGTGAGTTTTTCTTCAGCATTCGCTATTGCATACGTCCCGACTTCAGCCGATTGAGCAATCGTATTCGATTTTGAGTCAATCACTTCTGCCTCAAATACTTCAGCGAAAGCTTTCGCCTCCCTCAAATTATTTCCATTTTGAAATTTAAAATTCAATCTCTCACCCGCCTTAGCAAGCACCAATACCTCTTTAGGCTCAGACACAACAGTTTCAGAGCGCGGCGCATCCCTACAATCTCTCACCCGCCTTAGCAAGCACCAATACCTCTTTAGGCTCAGACACAACAGTTTCAGAGCGCGGCGCATCCCTATTTTCTCGAACAGCCTTAGCCCATACACTTTTATGCTGAAAAACAACTAAGTTTTCCCCAGGCTTTAATCCGTAGTTAACATTTAAGTCACTAAGCAAATACTTTTTCATTTTTTTGCCATTAATAGACAATACAACAATGTTCTCTGGTGCCGTTAACACTGCTAACTCTTCGGTCAACAATTCATCACCATCATAAGTCTTAACTATTTTCCCAGTAGAACACGCCACCAAAAACAGCACACTCAAAATCAGCAACAGTTTTGCAGTGAAAAAACTTACCTTCATATAAAAACCCCCTCAAAAAACCAATTAAAACAAGACACAATACTTTCCAACACTATACCGAGCTATAAATAGATTGCACTGATTATCCAAAAGCAAACCAATAAATATTGAATTTTCCGTATAATGTTATACATTAATAAGACTCATGCCTTTTTAATACCGTGTACATAACAGCGATTTAATAAACAATAACAAAAAACAACTAAAGGGGAATAGTAATGAGAGATCGACAACATAGAGTCAAAGAACAAGGCGAAGTTCCTTTTAGAAGTAACCGATTTTTTAATGTCGGTACAAAATGGTATTTCTCTACACGCGAAGGATTTGATAGCGGCCCCTATGCAGATAGACATAGAGCTGAATCAAGCTTACAACGATTTCTCGCAATCATCAGCAAGCTACCACAACCCACCACTTAAACCATTAGACATAGCCCTTAAGTACTAGGGTTATGTCAAATAATAATGAATGCCCTGCAGCACTAGCAGGGCATAAATACCAGCCAAAACATCATCAACCATAATTCCAAAACCACCATGCACATGACGATCAACATATCTAATCGGTTGCGGCTTCCATATATCAAACAGCCTAAATAATACAAACCCTAATAAAATCCAAACCCAGCCTGGCGGCGCCATAAACATGGTTATCCAATAACCAACAAATTCATCCCAAACGATACCACCATGGTCATGAACCCCTAAATCCTTAGAAGCTTTACCGCACAACCAAATACCCAAAATGAAAGTAACAATCAACATTAGTGCATAGAGATAAACAGGCAAAAACTGTAGCGGCCAATATAATAAAACGGCAACAATCGTACCTGCCGTCCCAGGCGCCTTCGGTGAACAACCACTACCAAAACCAAAAGCTGCAAAATTCGCTGGATGCTTTAAAAAACCAACAGGCAATGCAGTTGCTTTTCCCCCAGATTGATTACCCTCGACTACTTCATTCAAAATGTTGATACCCCATTTTTTCCACTCCCCCTGACATGCCCTTTAGCGCTACGCCTTCACCCTGCTTTACTTGCCCTATTTTTGTATAAATATTTGATGCATCATTTTGATTCAACGCCTTCCAGTTAGATTCTGAAAGTGTAAATAGCAACTCATAGTCATCACCAGAACTAAGCGCCAACTGGCTCGCTTTAATCCTACATTCTGAGAGAAGCGCTTGAGATAATGGCAAACTCGCTACATCGATCTCTAGCTCAACAGATGACTTTTCAGCTATATGCGCCGCATCCGCCAATAAACCATCAGAAATATCAATACATGCACTAGCCAACGACCGAAGCTGCACCCCCTGCTCAATTCTGGGCGATGGACTGTAATACCTTTTTAATAGAAATAACTGTGCACCTGAAAGTCTTTTACTACCATCTCGATCACATTCCAATAAAGACAACGCTGCCCCGGCATCACCTAAAATAAAGACAACGCTGCCCCGGCATCACCTAACGTTCCGGTAACTGCAATAACGTCACCTATTTGAGCATTTGACCTCGTTAATACTTGACCCTTCGGCACTAACCCATGCACCTGTATACCAATTGCTAAAGGACCTTTCGTTGTATCACCACCCACAAGCGGAAAACGAAACTCATCGGCCAACACCTTTAGCCCCTTGGAAAACTCAGATAACCATTCTGAATTTGATTCAGGCAAAGTGAGAGATAAAGTAAAATGTGAAGGTACAGCCCCCACCGCAGCCAAATCACTTATAGCGGCAGCTAAGGCTCGATAGGCTATCTTTTGAGGCGGCGCATCATGAAGAAAATGAACCCCTGCGACCATTGTATCTAGAGAAAGGCACAAAGACTGATCACTAGGGATGTTTATTACAGCACAATCGTCACCAATCCCGACACTCACTTCTGTTGATTTTGGACCAATACCTTCGAAAAAGGCTTTAATAAGGTCAAACTCTGAGAATGTAGATGGCATACGTCAGCTATAACATAAAGTTTTAAGAAATTATCAGATTACGACAGAAGCCAACAAAGCGCCATCGCAACCCCTACCTATTTAAAAACTGCCTATGCACCTCTTTTTCGAGTTTCAGCGGCACGCAATCTCAAACTTAACTTATCCAATATACTATTAATATATTTATGGCCATCAGTTCCGCCAAACTGCTTCGCCAGCTCAACAGCTTCATTAATCACCACACGATAAGGGACATCAATACGATGTATAAACTCATAAACCCCCATTCTTAGCAGGTTTAACTCAACGTTATCAACATCTTCGAGCGGACGATCCAAAAATGGCGATATATGCTTATCCAGCTCGGTCACTTCTTTTGGTATTTGGCCAAACAGCTCACAAAAATAAACACCATCAACTTTCTTGAAGTCATTATCTACACGAAACTCAGCTTCAATCTTTGAAATACTGGAGCCTGAAATTTGCCATTGATACAAAGCCTGTAAAACAAGTTTACGCGCACGCTTTCGTTGCGATGTCGTCGGTTTTTTTGGCTTAGCGGCCTGCTCACTTGGAACAGGTTCATTCGATTCATTCGAAGTAGCGTCGCTCACTTAAATACCTGCATCTTTAAACAAATTAATCATTTCAACCACTGACATGGCTGCCTCAGCACCTTTGTTACCGGCCTTAGTACCTGAGCGCTCAATTGCTTGCTCAATACTATCAACCGTTAACACACCAAAAGCAACCGGTAATCCATACTCAAGAGAAACAGCACCAATACCTTTCACACATTCACCAGCAACATATTCAAAATGAGGCGTTCCACCACGAATCACAGCACCAAGCGCAACAATTGCATCATACTTTTTTGTTGCCGCAATACGCTTTACCGCTAATGGAATTTCAAATGCACCCGGCACGCGATAAATTTCGATATCCGACTCAGGTATACCCTGACGTACTAGCGCATCAATCGCACCTTGAAGTAAGCTTTCAACGACAAAACTATTAAACCGACCGACAACGAGTGCAAATTTACCGGATACTTCTTTGAAATTACCTTCATATGTTTTGATGTTGTACATTGCTTATTCTCTTTAAAATTGATTGAGTTCTTTAAACTATCTTAGTTTAACATCCTCCATATCATGCGTCATGCGGCATATGGAGGACAGTCTAATCTGCTTTAGCCGCTGTAAGGTATAAACTCTACAACTTCTAGATCAAAGCCTGATAAAGCTGAAAACTTCACCTCTGGGTTCAATAGACGCATTTTTGTAACACCTAAGTCTCTTAGTATTTGAGACCCTGTACCCACCGTAAGATAAGCTCCCGTGCCTGAAGGCACTGTTGGAGATGACTCACCAAAAAAACATTCTAAACGCTGCTCGATCTCGTCACTCCCAACACCACCCAATACCACGAGAACACCGGCACCTTCTTCATTGATACGCGCCAATGAGTGCTGCGTTGACCAACTTTGAGACCCTGTCTGCTTCAAACCAAGCGTATCACGCAGAATATCAGCAGACATCACACGCACCACAGGCGCTTCAGCTTTCGACAAATCCCCTTTTACAAAGACCATATGCATTTGTTCTTGAAGCGTATCTTTGTAAGTAATTAAATTAAAGGCTCCACTTTCTGTTTCTACCTCATGCTCTGCTTGACGCTCTACAGTTTGCTCATTTAAGGCGCGATAATGAATCATATCTGCAATCGTGCCAATCTTAAGCCCATGTTCTTTAGCAAAAACTTCAAGGTCTGGTCGACGCGCCATTGAACCATCTTCATTCATAATCTCAACGATAGCCGCCGCAGGTTCAAACCCTGCCATTCTTGCTAAGTCACAACCAGCTTCGGTATGTCCTGCACGACTCAATACACCACCGGGCTGTGCAGCAATCGGAAATACATGCCCTGGCTGAACTATTTCTTTTGGCTTAGTATTTCTACCTACCGCAACCCTTATCGTATGTGCACGATCAGCAGCAGAGATGCCCGTTGTTACGCCATCAGCAGCTTCTATTGATACGGTAAAATTAGTTTGGAATTGTGCATTATTAGCATGCGCCATCGGAGGCAAACCCAAAAAGTCACAACGCTCTCTGGTTAAAGTCAGACAGATTAACCCTCGGGCATGCGTCGCCATGAAATTAATATCTTCAGGACGCACTTGCTCAGCAGCAATCACAAGATCACCTTCATTTTCGCGATCTTCATCATCCATCAAGATTACCATTTTCCCTTGACGAATATCTTCTACCAACTCTTCTACTGTATTAAGCTCCATTGAGCCTCCGTTTTCTAAATAAAACCATGTTCTGATAAAAAATTCTGACTAAGTTTAGAGCCTGAACTAGACTGTTCTTCAACTTTTGCTTCAAGTAAACGCTCGGTATATCGAGCAATCAGATCTACTTCCACATGAACAGCCTGACCCTTTTGATAAGCCTGAATCGTTGTTTCTGCAACAGTGTGCGGTACAATATTTAACGAAAAGCTATCTTTCGTGCACCCCGTCACCGTTAAACTTACACCGTCGACCGTAATCGACCCTTTATTCGCAATATACTTCCCAAGCGGCTGAGGACATTCAATATCAAACCGTACCGAACGACCATCATTTGTTTTATCCAAAACCCTGCCAACACCATCCACATGACCACTAACCATATGCCCGCCAAGGCGAGTCGCTAATGTTAGAGCTTTCTCGAGGTTTACCTGCGTACCCGCACTATAATGCTTAATATTAGTATTTGCTAAAGATTCAGCCGATACATCTGCCGAAAATCCACAGCTAGCCAAACTAGTCACGGTAAGACACACTCCATTAACAGCAATACTATCACCTAAGTGAACATCGCTTAGATCTAGCTTACCGCTATGAATAGATAAGACAAGATCTTTGCCTCTTGGCTCAACTCGTTCAATACAGCCTAATGATTCAATAATACCTGTAAACACTTTTACTCCGTCGAACTAGTGTCCGTTAAATTCGAACAGTCTTGATGATAAGTTAAACGAATATCATCACCGACAACTCGCATATCTTTGAGCTGTAAAGACTTTGCTTCAGACATGTATTCCATAGGCAAATTAGCAAGTGGCCTTGCTAAACTACCCATTAATTTAGGAGCGATATAAAGCACTAACTCATCCCAACAATTTTCTCGAATAAAGGATCCTGCTAGTGAAGCTCCTGCTTCAACCAAAACCTCATTACAGCCACGTCGTGCCAACTCTGCTAGCACCAACTCTACTGAGTTACTCCTTACGCTTTCCTTTGTACCAGCAGGCAACCGAAACACTGACACATTCGAATGCTGTAAAATACCATCAGCCACTCTCGCTTTCGAAGATACAACTAATAAAATAGGACCTGCCGATGCAAACAATTTTGCATGTTCTGGTATTTGAGCTCCTGAGTCCAATATCACCCGCAAAGGCTGACGCTTAGAAATTTCATCAGCATTCTCCAATCCAAGCTCACTAGAACGCACCGTTAATGCAGCATCATCATATAAAACGGGCAGCATCATCATATAAAACGGTACCAATACCACTAATCACTGCAGAACTTCTGGCCCTTAAACGCTGAACGTCTTCACGCGCCGCAGCCCCTGTAATCCATTTACTTTCACCAGAAGCCATCGCTGTACGACCATCAACACTCACCGCCATCTTAATTCGAACAAATGGACGCTTAGTCTGCATTCGCTTAATAAACCCCAAGTTTAATGCTTGAGCTTGTAATTCAAGCAAACCACTTTCAACCTGAATGCCCGCTTTTTGAAGCAAGTTAAACCCCGAACCTGAAACCTCTGGATTAGGGTCTTTCATGGCCGAGACAACACGAATAACCCCTGCTTGTATTAGAGCATTAGCACAAGGAGGCGTTTTACCAAAATGACTACAAGGCTCAAGAGACACATAAGCGGTTGAGCCTTTGGCCTGTGAACCCGCATCCTTAATCGCATTGACTTCTGCATGACCTTCACCCGCTTTTTGATGCCAGCCACGCCCTACAATCCTGCTGTTTTTAACCAATACACAACCCACACGTGGATTCGGCTCTGTGGTATATAAGCCTTTCCAGGCCAGCTGAATCGCTTCAGCCATATAAACGGTATCTTGCTGAGTCCATGTTGGCTTGCTATCAGTCATACTTAGTTAGCTTTCACCATCAACTGGTGTAATTTGATCCGTACGGGAAAGACGATCGATGGTTTCTTTAAATTCATTCACATCTTGAAAGCTTCGATAAACAGAAGCAAAACGCACATAAGCAACTTCATCAAGTCCTTGTAATTCTTGCATTACTTCTTCACCAATGACTAAAGACTTTATTTCCCGTTCACCCGTCGCTCGTAAACGATGCTTGATTTTACTAATAGCACTTTCAATCGCTTCAATACTCACAGGTCTTTTTTCAAGCGCCTTAGCAAAGCTACGGTTGAGTTTTATTTCATCGAAGGGCTGATGCGTGCCATCTTGCTTTACTACACGCGGCATCACTAATTCGGCTGATTCAAAGGTTGTAAACCGCTCTTTACAAGAGAGACACTCTCTTCGACGCCTGACTTGGTTTCCTTCCGCCACAAGACGAGAATCAATCACTTTCGTATCAGTCGCTTTACAGAATGGACAATGCATCTTTAAGCCTTTGAATTTTTATTACTTAGCAGGTAATTATTGAAGAGTCGTTCAACCCTTCAATAATTCTTAATACCTTACTTTCCCTTACAAAAAGAAGATAAGATTAAGCGTATACAGGGTACTTAGCACATAGTGCTTTAACCTGCTCTCGAACACTATCAATAACGGTTGTACTTTCTGGGTCTGCAATTAAAGCATCAATCACATCACACATCCAAGATGTTAGTTGCTTACATTCTTCTACTTTAAAACCTCGTCGAGTTACTGCTGGCGTACCAATACGCAAACCACTTGTTACAAATGGTGATCGTGGGTCATTCGGTACTGCATTTTTATTAACGGTAATAAATGCTTTGCCTAGCGCAGCATCCGCATCTTTACCCGTAATATCTTTGCTAATCAGGTCCAGTAAGAACAAGTGATCATCGGTTCCATTTGAAACAATGTCATATTTACGATCTTGAAAAACCGAAACCATCGCTTGTGCATTCTCTACAACTTGCTTCTGATAAGCACTAAAGTCATCTGACATTGCCTCTTTAAAACAAATGGCCTTTGCTGCAATCACATGCATTAAAGGGCCACCTTGGCTTTCTGGAAAAACAGCAAAGTTCAGTTTCTTTTCCAAGGCTTCATTTGCTTTAGCTAAAATCAAACCACCACGCGGCCCACCCAATGTTTTATGTGTAGTGGTTGTCGTAACGTCTGCAATATTCACAGGACTAGGATAAACACCACCGGCAACTAAACCTGCAACGTGCGCCATATCAACAAAGAGATATGCACCTACTTCGTCAGCAATATCTCTAAAACGCTGCCAATCAACTACTCTTGAGTATGCTGAAAAGCCTGCAACAATCATTTTTGGCTTATGTTCTTTTGCTAATGCTTCAACTTGATCGTAATCAATCTCGCCTGTCAGCCTGCAACAATCATTTTTGGCTTATGTTCTTTTGCTAATGCTTCAACTTGATCGTAATCAATCTCGCCTGTCGCATCATTTAGCCCATACTGAATAGCATTATAAATTCGACCAGAAAAGCTAACCGATGCACCATGAGTTAAGTGACCACCATGCGCTAAGCTCATCCCTAAAATAGTATCGCCTGGCTGACAAAGCGCCATATAAACAGCCGCATTTGCTTGTGAGCCAGAATGTGGCTGAACGTTAGCAAAATCTGCCCCGAAAAGTTCTTTCGCGCGGTCAATCGCTAGCTGCTCGACCACATCAACATGCTCACAACCACCGTAGTAACGCTTTCCAGGGTAACCTTCTGCATATTTATTTGTTAGTGCAGACCCTTGTGCTTCCATCACCCGAGGACTGGTGTAATTCTCAGAGGCAATAAGTTCAATATGTTCTTCCTGACGCTTTGTTTCTGCATCAATTGCAAGCGCTATTTCATCATCAAAACCAGCTATTGTCATATCACGAGTAAACATTCATTGCCTCTATATATAATGTTAGATAAAT
>Ga0209825_1000745_pt1 | contig 19380 bp, 15 predicted proteins | sample EN8Hudsemesocosm_FD_184631 | JGI IMG/M metagenome (GOLD analysis project Ga0209825, IMG submission 184631) | Methane-oxidizing microbial communities from mesocosms in the Hudson Canyon - EN8B Hudson Canyon (SPAdes) (version 2) | ecosystem: Environmental > Aquatic > Marine > Cold seeps | place...
GAGACGGACCTAGTTTAGTGAGTTGTTTTGCTTGCGCCCCTATATCGTCGAGCTTGTTTGATTTCATGCCATCTAAGCCGAGTAGCAACCTCGCTTCATTTAGGTTAGGTGTCAGCAGTAAGATTTTCGGAAACAGGCTTGAGATAAGTAAGGCTTGAGCCTCTGCTGACAGCAGGCGGGTTCCGCTTGAGGAAACGATAACGGGGTCTAGGATGACGGGTATGTCAGGGTGATCGCTGAGTATCTTAGAAACGGCAATGACATTTTCGGCACTACCTAACATGCCGATCTTGATGGCCTTGACGGATAGGTCGGACAGAACCGCTTGTGCTTGTGCTTTTACTTGCTCTGCGGGTAGCGTGAATACGTCTTGCACCTCGCGGGTATTTTGGGCGGTGACTGCTGTAATGACCGTTGCACAATGAACGCCGATGGCCGCGCACATTTTGAGGTCAGCTTGAATACCAGCACCTGCGCTTGAGTCAGAGCCCGCAATACTGAGTACCGTTGGATGTTTGCTATCCATACCTTAATCGTCTCTTTGATGAGGTGTTCGAGGATCGTATTTTTAAGTTGTACTTATTGCCCAGCGCTATATTCTATTGGCTTCGTTGTGGGTCACAAGTCTTTTACCATTTTATGCATCGTTTAATTGTTTTGTTGCTCGCTTTAAGTGCTACCGCTCATGCTTTGAAGCCAGAGGATGTGCTCGGCGAATACTGGAAAGACCCACTTTTTGGTGCAGCGGCTGCGAAAGAAACGGTGCAAGTTGAAATACTACATAAGTTGCTGTGGCCTAAAGAGATATCGGTAACGCGTGGGCATAACATTCGTTTCGTTGTGACCAATAAAACGCCCATGTTGCACGTGCTCGCCTTCTCTGAAGACCCAGAGACCTTGCTGGTAGATGATGACTTTCAGGTTTACCTGCAAGAAGACTTGTTTCACGCATCGATGGAGCCTATTACCGATGGCCAGCACACGCATGCAGGTACTGCCGTAGATGACCCCAAGCCAATCGTTCTAACGATGGATCGCAACCCTAGTGTGCTAGTTCGCCCTGAAGAGTTTAAAGAGGTCATTATTCAGTTTGAGTCGCAGACCTCAGTCACGCTATTCTGTGTTGTATCTGGTCATGAAGACGAGCGGCATCAAAGCGTGATCAAGGTCTTACCTGAGAGCAGTGCTGTGCATTCCGAAATCTTGTTGCCGTTGGCGCCCTAGTGGCAGATCACCAGATTCCAAACCTCCTGTAAATACCGAACAGTAAATGCAAGAATCAACCAAATCTATTTCATAAAGAGTTACCTTTAATCATGCAGCGTAATGAAATACTCAGTCCGATTGTCTGGCAAGCGCCGGTGTTAAGTTTGTTGGATCAGCGGCTATTGCCTGGCGAAGAGAAGTGGGTTGACTGTGCTTCCGTGTCCGCTGTCATTGCAGCGATTAAATCGATGGTGGTTAGAGGCGCGCCTGCGATAGGCATCACGGCAGCCTATGGTGCGGTGATTGCCTTGAATGAAGTTCGTCACACGCAAGAGGAGATTGGGCGTCAGAACTTTGCAGCGTTAATGAACGAGTTGGCGGATGCCAGGCCGACTGCCGTCAATCTTGCTTGGGCCGTAAACTCGGTCAACGACTTACTTACTAAGCACCGCTGGGATGACTTTCCGGCCGCGCTATTGGCGCTCGCGCAGGAAATTCATCAGGCCGATGTCACGGCGAACCTGTGTATGGGAGAGCTGGGTAAGGACGTAATGGTGGCGGGTCAAGATAACCCGTTTTCAGTACTTACCCATTGCAATACAGGCAGTTTGGCGACGGGTGGTTATGGCACCGCTTTGGGTGTTATTCGGTCGGTTTGGGCGTCTGGAATGTTGGATCGGGTATTTGCCGATGAAACGCGCCCATGGTTGCAGGGCTCTCGCTTGACCGCTTGGGAATTAGAGCGCGATGGAATTCCAGTGGTACTGAATACGGATTCAGCGGCTGCCTGGCTAATGGCAAAAGAAAATATACGCTGGGTCGTGGTGGGAGCAGACAGAATTACTGCGAACGGTGATGTCGCCAACAAGATCGGAACCTATAGTCTTGCCGTTTTGGCTAAGCATCATGGGGTTCGGTTTATGGTTGTTGCGCCTTCAAGTACCGTTGATATGGCGCTTTCGTCAGGTCAGGAGATAGAGATCGAAGAGCGGACTGCAGACGAGTTAACATTGATTGGAGGCACGCGTATGGCACCTGAAGGTATTGAGGTGGTTAACCCTGTGTTTGATGTCACACCGGCTAGCTTAATTGATGTTATCGTGACCGAGCGTGGGATCGTTGAAAGCCCCACGCTTGCCAAGATGGAGGCCTTGTTTTGATGAGCCAAGATAAAAATAGCCGTACGCTGGAGGCGATTGAACTCTGGTTGGACGAAAAAGTGATTGGCTTGAATCTTTGCCCTTTTGCTAAACAACCTCGCAAAGCGGGTCGTATTGCGATTGATATTGTGACGACAATGGACGAGGACTCGATATACGAGGCATTTCTCACGGCAGCATATGGCTTGTTATCTGTGCCGATAGAGCAAACGGAAACCAGCTTGCTGGTATTGGAGTCTGGCTTTGAGTCTTTTGAGGATTACCTGGATTTATTGAGTCAGCTAGAAACCTTAATTGACTTGAATGATTGGCGGGGAACTCTCCAGCTAGCCAGTTTTCACCCCTTGTATCAGTTTGAGGGAACTGAGCCCGATAGCCGTGAAAACTACACCAATCGATCGCCTTTCCCTGTGTTTCACCTGCTACGTGAAGACAGTATCTCTAAAGCGAGGGAGTTACACCCAAATACAGAGGAGATTCCTGAGCGAAATATTGCTCTGTTTGAGGAAATGGATGACGAGCAGTTTAACCAGCTTTTTGGTCCGCAATAGCGAGAGGGCCGTTATTCTTCTGTGAGCTAAACGCGTCTGATCGCGTTTAGATCTGTTAAATGGTGTTAGCCTCCAGACTGTTTAACGTCAAAACCTTTTTTCTTAAGTAGCTCAATTAGTACTTTCCGGTGGTCGCCTTGTATTTCAATCACGCCGTCTTTTACGGCGCCGCCAACGCTGCACTTTTGTTTAAGTTCTTTTGCTAGTTTTTTTAGTTCGCCACTGTCTTTTAGTACGCCCTTGATTAGGGTAACGCCTTTACCCTTGCGTCCTTTTGTATCCAAGCTAACACGCACAATGCCGTCGCCAGTTGGTATTCCTTCATGTTTACACTGACAGCTCGATAGCGGCTGCTCGCATTCAGGGCACAAGCGGCCGGTTTCGGTTGAATAAACAAGTGATCGTTCTTTCGCCATAACTATGCTTCCGGTTTAAGGTGTTTTCGGCTCCAATGCCATGCGCCCAGACCCACCAATATGTTAGCAAGAGTCGAGGCCAAATAAAGACCTATCAGTCCAAATAGCTGGTTCAGTACGAACACGAGCGGCAAGTAAAGACCAAGCAAGCGCATGAATGACATGACCAGTGACGGACGCGGGTCACCCGTGCCGTTGGCGGCAGATGAGCTAGTCATTATAAAGCCGAGAAACATATAGGAAATCGGCACTAGCCACAAATACCACCGCGCGGAATCGATGACTAAAGGGTTGTCGCTGAATAGGGAGGCGAGAGAGTGGCCCGCAACTAGCAACAGTGCAGCAACTGCCAGGTTCCAGCGCGTAATAAAACGGAAACTTATCCTCAGTGCTTCCGCGACGCGATCTTTGCGGTTTGCGCCCCAGTTTTGACCGACAAATGGGCCCATGATTGATGACAACGCCATCACCACTACAATACAAATAGACTCAATCCGTGAGGCGACGCCAAACCCTGCGACCGCTTCCGGACCATAACCTGATACCAACCACGTAGTAATCGCGACAGAAAGCGGAGCAATAAGGTTGGTGCCGGTCGCTGGGATGCTGATTCGCAGAATTGCTTTCCAGCTAGCAGCGATATTACGAGTGCAGGCAGAAAAACGTACAAAGCCTAGTTTATAGGTTAAGAAGTAAAGCCCGATAACCAGTGCTATCGAGTAAGAGATCACCGTTGCGAGCGCAGCTCCCGCGAGTTCCATTCGCGGCAAGCCAAACATGCCAAATATCAGCAGTGGGTCGAGAATGATATTGACTACAGCAACGCTCATCATGATGAGGCCAGGAACACGCGTATTGCCGCTTGCACGAAGGGCTGAGTTACCGACCATTGGAACAACGACGACAAAACTGCCCAAAAACCAGATGTCCATAAAGTCGTGAATCAGCGGGAAAAGATGCGCCGGCGCGCCTAATGCACGAAATATGGGGTCCATGTAATGGTAGCCAAGCAAAGCGAATGCGACGGCAATGAATAAGGCAATGATGATGGAGTGGGTGGCGTAGCTCTGCACCATGTCGTGTTGCTGTGCGCCCAGCGCTCGCGCGATCACGCTAGACGCGCCAATGCCAACACCAAAGGCCAAACTTAGTAAAATGGAAACAATCGGGATCGTAAAGCTCATCGCTGCCAGCGGTTCTGTGCCCAGCTGACCAACGTAAAACGTGTCGACAATGTTCATCGACATGATCGATAGAATGCCCCAAATCATGGGCACGGTCATGTCGTAGAGATGATTACCGACATCGCCGTCGGTTAGGTCTTTTTTTAACAATCTATTGAGCTCAAATAACCTGGCGGAACGATGCGGTCCGATTGATTCTATTTATAGCAATACAGCCCGGTGGCCTAAGCATCATAGACCTGCTGATTGCCTTAATCAGAGGAGGGCGTTTGTTTATCTGCTGGCGAGCTCTTGTCGCTTGGCATCTGGGCGTCTCTCAAAGCCTGTACCGTTAATTCCTGTTCAGCAACAAAGTGAAGAGACATGTTAAAGGCTTCACGGGTAAACTCCAATACTTTAGCGTAGCCCTCATCTGAAAGCTGGCGCGCCTGATCTTTTGAGCGAAAAATATTAATGAACTCTCGCTCTCGCTGATACTGGAGAGGGAGGCGTCCTGCTCCCCAATCGTGCAGTAATTTCCATGTTTCAGGTGAGTAGGTGCGGCTATATTTTAAGATGAAGGGAATTGGATCATTTCGCGCGAGCAGCGCTGAAAGGCGCAAAATTAGTTCAAATGAAAGTGTCGCCGTGCCATTCTCGACAGCTTCCAGAAAAGACTTATCTTTTAGCTGCAAGGCGTCATTCAGTTCATTAATAGTTAGTCCAGCCACTTCTCGAAGGTCTTTAAGTGACTGACCTGCTGATACCATTAACTTCAATTGATCTTGCGATTGAATAAGCGCTTTGCCGACCTTATAGGATGTGTCGGTGGTTTTCTTTGCCAGTTTGAATGCGTTGGATGTGGCGTCGCTAATGCGGTCAAACAAACCGCTAATAGACTCTTCGCTAATCCATGGCTCTGGCTTTTCTGATGCAGGCGCGGAGTTGCTATTTTTTGACTTTGACGCCTTATCAGCAGTTTTTTTCGAAGCGCTAGCCGGTTTGGAGGAAGGGCCTTTCGATTGGCCCTGCTTCGAGGTGTTGTCTGAATCAGTCACCTTAACCTCCATACCGTTTGTTTGCCATGCCTGCTTAAGCTGCGGCTTTATTCGCTGTCATTGTTTTTAAGTCGATGAGGTCTAGCAGAACTTCAGCACTTTCTTTCACCACAAAATCAGGTTTGAGGTCGTGATCTGACTTACTAGCTTCTTCTTCGATATACGATTCCCACGCCTCAATATCCTTGAATATCGCCTTGCCATCGATAACGCGTCGTTTATTCACGAGGCCTAGTTGTGCTGCCTCAAGTACGTCGTTTTCACGCATGCGTTTTTCTTTGTTTAGTGTCACTTCCTGTTTCGCACGCTGGCCTTCTAACAAGCTAATCTCTTCGAGTAAAAGTTGATACTCAGGATCTTTTTCAAAGCGTTTTTGATGCTGAGACTCAAGCTGCTTCGTCAAGGCGGTTACTCGATTCTGATTGATGTACGGTGCCGCCTTAATAGCGTCCCACTGTAAGGCATGATCAAGCGAGTCTTCGCCAACCTTAGATTTGTCAATGGTGGCCGGAACGTTAATATCTGGAATCACTCCCTTGTGCTGTGTACTCGCGCCGGAGATACGGTAGAACTTTGCTTGGGTGATTTTTAGTTGGCCATGATTAAGTGGGCGCACGGACTGAACAGTGCCTTTGCCAAACGTTTGTGAGCCCATGATTAAGCCTCTGCCATAGTCTTGGATCGCGCCTGCAAAGATTTCTGAAGCAGAAGCGCTTAAACGGTCTACCAAAACGATTAAGGGGCCGCCATAAAACAGGCTAGGGTCAGGGTCTTCCATCGTTTCTATTCGGTCGTTCGCGCCGCGGATTTGTACGGTAGGGCCTTCATCGATAAAGAGGCCTGTTAGCCGGTTAGCTTCATCTAGGGAGCCGCCGCCATTGCCGCGAAGGTCGATGACGAGGCCATCCAATTCGTTTTCTTTTTGCAGGTCGCTCAGCAGGTTCATTACGTCGCGAGTGGTACTTTTGTAGTTTGGATCTCCGTTCTGCATGGCCTGAAAGTCGGCATAGAACGTGGGTATCGCGATCACGCCTACTTTTTTGTCTGCGCCGTTGCGCTCTAGTTCAATCAACGAGCTGTTCGCGGCTTGGTCTTCTAGTTTTACTTTATCTCGAACAATACTGATTCGTTTGGTGTCGGTATCTAACTTCGCTTCTGATGGGATGATTTCTAAACGCACAGTTGATTTCTTAGGGCCGCGAATAAGGTCGACGACCTCGTCCAAACGCCAGCCAATAACGTTTACCATTTCGCCATCTTTATCTTGCGCGACGCCGACAATGCGATCGGCCGCCTTCAGTTTGGTCTGCGTGGCAGCGGGGCCGCCCGTGACAAGACGAACCACTTTGGTAAATTCGTTATCGCTTTGCAATACCGCACCGATGCCTTCCAAAGAAAGGCTCATGTTGATGTTGAAGTTTTCTGACGATCGCGGTGAAAAGTAGGTCGTATGAGGGTCATAAACGGTTGTAAATGCGTTCATATAGGACTGAAACGCATCTTCGCTACGAACTTGTAGGCTTCGCTTGAGCTGAGTGGTATAGCGCTTATGTAGGGTCGCTTGCGCTTCTTCAATGGTTTCTCCATTTAGCTTTAATGAGAGGGCTGCGCTTTTGATGCGTTTGCGCCAAAGGTCGTCCAGTTCAGCCTGCGTTTTTGCCCATTCAGCGTTCTCGCGATCTGTTTCAATATATTCATCCTTTGCAAAGTCGAGCTTAGGTAGTCCATTTTTGACGAAGTCTATTTTCTTGGTCATGCGCTCGATGTGACGCGACTGGTAGACATTATAAATGTTGAAACCAGGCTCTAGTTGACCGGTTTTCAATGCACCGTGAAGGCGCTGGCGGTAGGCGCTAAAGTACTCCACATCGCTTTTCAGGAAATACAGCTTCTGTGGGTCGAGTGCGCTGATATAGTTGTCGAAAACTTTCTCGGATAAACTCTTATCAATATCCTGTTTTCGATAGTGGCTGAGCAACAGCGAGCGAGCGATGTGTATGCTGGCTTCGCGTTGCTCTCTTTCCGGCTTGAGCTCGGCAAAAGCCTTGGCTTGTTCCAATAACGCGAGGTCAGCTTCACTCGAATCGGTTAGGGCAAAGCTAACGGATGAGAATAAAAGAAGCAGTAAAGGTAAAAATAGTCGAACTGAAATCATAAAAACGACCCGAAAATAAGCAGGATAGCCTGCCCGATTGTATTGGATTGCCTGCACTGCCGCCAGAACAGGTGCGATTAAGTTTTGTTAACCGCGTTACTAAAAACACAGTATAGGTGCAGTTTCGTGAATCTGTTTTGTTGTTCATAGCAAATATTGGGACTAGTCTTAAGAAATCAAAACTTTTGTCCTTTGGAGTTCCAGATGTCTTTACTAGATAACATTCAAAACTATTACGAAACCTTAGTTGTAGAGGTGCTTGCTGAACACTATAAGGGTGAAGAGGTCGAACTGGAATTTATGACTGATGTGGTGTGCGTGGCGCTTAACCATTTGCCACCACGCTATTTTCGTCATGGTGTTGATATGATTTTCTATACCTCACCGATTGAGCGCGATGAATTAGCCACTAAAGCGCGAGAAGCGGTTGAAGCGGCGATCCGATATGTGGAAGAAAATAACCGTTAACTGATCGTGTTCTGTTACGTTTCCATTGTTTCGAAAAAAAAGGATAGGGCCTCTCTGGGCGTCTATCCTTTTTTGTGCCACCGTTTAAGCGCAACAGGGCAAGTCTGTCGCTTACTTACGCGAACAATTGGTCGATACACGCCTGGATGCGAGTATCAAACTCTGTTTGCTCGTCGTCGGATAATCCCACGCTCGAAAACCAATCTGATAGCAACAGCGTTAGCTGCTCTTCTCTGCTGAGATGGTCACCAGAGGACATACCCTCTGACAGGCGCGTCACCTGCAACTGCATGCGTAGTTCTTTATCTTGTTCCGGTGAATCAAGGCCCGCAGCAATCTCACAGCGAATGCAAAGTTGTCGAGTGGTTTCCGTGGTGAGTATCTTCGACGCGCTTAGCGCGCCTGCCTTTAATGAAATCCAACTTTCTTTCATGCGTGTTTCGATTTCAGGTTTGATCGCCATTCTGGACTTAAATTGCGAGTCTAATTCCGAGTCCTGACTGGCGTCTTGCGCTAGATGGCGCTGGCGCAGTATCGCAAGTTTTCGTGTTGCTTCTTGCCATTGCGCGTAGCGAAGCTTGTTTTGTTCAGCTCGGATAAGGTCTTTGATATTGCCAACCAGCGAATCAAATAATGCACTATGTTGTTCTGCTGCTTTGCGCGGCAGGCCTGGTAACTGTTTATTTTGCTTTCTAAAATCGTCGAGAGCGCTTTTGAGTGCATCCGCGCTGAGGCTGCTCGCGTCCGCAACAAAAGACTTCATTTGTGTAGTAAGTGCTTGAGCCGCTTGAATAGCGCTGTCAGCCTCTTCGCGTCTGGTTTCGCGCGCTTGATCACGGCGTGCGAAAACTTGGTCGCATGCCAGGCGAAAAGCCTTCCAAAGTACCCGGTCCTTTTTATGCTCGGTAATGCCGATGTCTTGCCATGCTTTTTGTAGTGATTTTGCAGACTCGATCGCTTGGTCCAATGGCTCATGTGTAATCAATGCGGTTGCCTTTTCAACGACCTGTTCCTTCAATGCAAGATTACTCGCTCGCTCTGCATCAAGGTGTTTATCTAGGGCGTCTAATAAACCATTAAATTGTTTTTGAATCGGTCGGTTCGCTTTGTGGTCGACCGGAAATGCAGCGCGCCACTCTTCGCGTGCTTTACGGTTGATTTGATCCGCCGCCTTCCAATCTGCATTCTCCCAATCGTTGTTTTCAACAAACTGTGTGAGCTGTTCAATCAGCATTTTACGTTTATCTAAATTATTGCTTTTAAGAACGCCTTGTTCCGAGTTGTAGGCTTTGCAGGGTTCGTAAGCAAGATCAGAAGCGGTCTTAAACCGAAGCCACAAGGCATCGTCAGAAGCCCCACCTAGAGACTTCCACTCCATTTGCATGTCTTTGATTTTTTTGGCTTTATCTTGAGGCGGAAGTGTTTGCTCAGATAAGCGTTCCATTGCTTCACAGAGCTCGGTTTGACGTGGCGTGGACGCAAAGCCCTGCCAGTCTCGTAGCTCATTGAGTTGCTTGGTGCGTAGGCTTAATTGGGTATGAAACTTGTCGCTCTCGCGTGAGTTAAGTTGGCTAAGCAGGCTTTGTATTTCCTTAACGATGCGGCTGGAGCCTTTTATCTGCTTTTCTTCCAAGCTGGCATCAAGCTTTTGTAGCTTCTGTTCCAACTGGCTTGTGAGCTCTGCGCTGTTTTGTTGTAGCTTTTGTTTAACCTGCTGGGTGACCCCTAGAGCTTGGTTAGCCTCTGTTAGAATTTCGGGTTGCGCAAAGGCTGAGGGCCAGTCAATACCTTGGATACTCTTGCTCAAGGTCAAATTCAGCTTACTGAGTTTAGAGGCATCTTCTTTTGCTAGTTTGATCCCCGCGATAAGTTCGCTAAGTGTGTCGTTTTGATCTGCAAGTGCCCTAAGTGCTTTTAGATAGCTGCGAAGTTCGCCCATCAAAACTTGATAATGCCGCGCTTGGCTCTTGTCAACGCTACTATGCCGGGTTGCTTCAATCCAACGGTTTTCCTGTGTTTTAACGATGGCATCTAACGCCGAAAACTCTTGGGTTGAGGCAGGTGAGTCGCGGAACTGATTCAACGTTTCTTCTAAGGTTAGCAATGTCGCCTGTTGTTCATCACCGCCGGCTTTGGCTAGCAGTTCAGCTTCAAGTGCTGCCTTTTGCTCATCAATTAACGTTTGTGCACGCGTTTGGCAGCGTGACGCCGCTTCGTCGAAGCACTTGAGCTGGCTTTCGGTTGCTGTCGTTTTTGCTGACGCCCACCGTTGCGTAATGCTTTCGAGCTTTGAGTCGTAGAGATTTAAGTTTTCTGTGTTGGCGAGCTCGGTGATTGACTCAACCAGGAGCTTCACTTGTGACTCAAGATGCGCAGTTTGTTTTTGGCGTTCACGAATGCGCTCTAACTTTACTTTGACAATTTGGTAGACGCCTTTGTCTTTTGACTTTACCGACTGGGTCAGTGCTTTCAGCTCTTTCTCACTTTCTAGAAGTTCTGCAGCGGCCTGTCTAATACGGCTTGTTTTGCCTTTAGTCGCAATCGTTAACAATGCTTGCGGCTCTTCAATGCGTGCGAGCCCGTTAATAAATGTGTCGGGGTTACTGGCCGCGACAATCATATCGGTTAGCAACGTTAGGTCTGTAATGAGGTCAAAAATGCTTAACGATTGTGTGTTCGCTAATGTATGTAAGCGTTCTTCGATAAGCGGTTTGATTTTTTCATCGCCGTTTTGATGTAACTTGATCAAGGCATCGGTGGCCGAAATCTTTTCAATGGCTGTTTTTCTAATATCGAGTTCTGGGTCATTGCCCGCTAGAGATAACAGAACCTCTTGGTCTTCTTCGTTATTTGTCTGTAGTAATTTGACTGCTTCTAATCGAATCGCTTTGTTCTTATTTTGCCACTTGGGCTTGAATAACTTAGAGAGAAAAGTAGACATCAGAGTTTCCGGTTAACGTAAATTAGGGTGATAAAGGTATTAGCTAGATAGCAGGGCTGTTTGCTTGGGGTAGCGGGAGCTACTTTGAGCGAACTAAACACACTGCCAATACCAGTCAAATTCGTCAAAGCCGAGCGTAAGGAACTGTTCACTTTGACGTAGCATCATAAAGCCACCAATTTAACTACGTATTGAGCCAATCGGGAAGGGCTTTGTCGGCATTATTCATGATAATTTCGTGTCGTTGATTGATTGCTCAATCAAGGTATTATTGCATTTAGGTCTTGAGTGAACTCGTGATTGAGTGGGGATTAACTTTTGATCGTTATTTTTGAGAGAAAGAAACTACTTTTAGACAGTTAGTTAAGGCTTTACGAGAAGCGGATGAAAGGGTTTATTACACCGTATGTCAAACCATGAAATTGCAGATTCGCCGGACAAAAACAGCACAAAAACACGCCATTTTTTGTATAAAAAAGCGATTGACTTGCTATCGCGCAGAGAGCACTCGCGTGCAGAATTAGGGCAGAAACTTCGGCTTAAAAGTTCGGCTGAAGAAGAGCTTGTCGATGCTTTGCTTCCTGACGTTCTCGATGAATTAACGCAGCTGGGTTATCTGAGCAATGAGCGCTACGCGGAAATGATTGTTCGTAGTCGTTTTGAAAAGGGACATGGTCCAGTTCGGATACGGTTAGAGCTAAAACAAAAGGGCATTGAGTCTGCGTTGGTTAGTGAAAGTCTTGACGCCTTTGATGCCGATTGGTTTGCCTTAGCGGCGACCGTCCAGCGTAAACGATTCGGCGAATCTCCTGTTGATATGGCGGCGCGCGCAAAGCAAATGCGCTTCCTTTCTAGCCGGGGCTTTTCCTCGGACCAAATAGACTATGCCTTGAGCGGGCGTGAAGAATAGTCATTTTTCTATCTGTGGTATTTAATCTTAATTTATTGAATTTAAACGTTTTATTTTATATATGCAGCGTGATTTTTTTGTTGTCCGTCTATTGTCTGTTCAGTTTTTTTTTCGCGAACGAGGCTTGATATGGCGCTTTGCGGCTTGGGTATCGAGTAGGGTATAGTGCGCGGCGTTTGAATTATCATTTTAATCAGCGTCTTGGTCTAATGTACACATGAACCGTCTAAATATACACTGGTTTGCTATCGCAGCGCTTGGCTCAATGCTAGTGCATGTGCTTGCTATTGGCTGGTGGTTGGCGAATTCGCTAGATAGCCAGGATGGTGCTCGTGGTGTTTCGGTAAGTATTGTTTCCCTTGAGGTCAGTTCAACTACTGCTGACCCAAATGCCGCGAATCCTCATAAGGCAGTGCCAACAGTTGATACGGGAGCGCCGCTGTACTCAGAAGATGAGCGCTCAGAAGCCACGCCGTTTTTAACGGCTTCCAAGCCAGTATCGAATATATCTCCACTTAGATCTGTTAAGGTCAGTGTGAATGCGTCTGATCGATCCGACGTCAAGGTTGTTACAGCAGCACCCTCTTACATTTCAGAGCCTGTCCCGCAAGCGATTGTTAAGAATATAGCGAGTGGAAAAACAATTGGGGTGACCGAGAATACAGCCGAAGTCGAGCCAATTGCGCGAGCGACAGGCGAGCTGGCTGGCCTAACTGAACCAGCTGATAGTAATCCCGCGACGGAACAGCCTTACTTGCCTTTGGCAACACTGCCGATTACCGACAACGAAGCTATTGTGACTAACGACACGAATAGTGAGGGGATGGTTAGTTCTGCGGCAAACCAAGGTGACGATTCAAATCGGCCGCCGTCATATGACATAGGATCTGACCGCAACCCTAAACCCCAATACCCTTTTATCGCCAAAAAACGGGGTTGGCAGGGAGACGTGCTGATAGGGGTGGATGTAAAACAAGATGGCTGGCCTCAGCGCGTTCGCGTAATCGAATCGAGTGGCTTTGGCCTGCTAGACAATGCAGCGGTCGCTACCATTCGAGACACTTGGAAATTTCAGCCAGCCCAACACCTGCGCCGGACGGTTATTGGCTACACCGAAGTGCCCATCTCTTTTCGCCTCAATTGATATTTTCGTTGACATTCTAAGGTTTGCTCATTAGATTGGCGCCTCGTTACAGGTGTTCCAGTTCGAAATTTGAACAGTGAATGAAACGGGAATTTGGTGAACGTGATGCTACTTGATAGCATTAAGTAACTCCAAAGCTGCCCCCGCAACGGTAATTGAGAGTGTCGCTTAAGCAATGCCACTGTGTGTATGCATGGGAAGGTGTTAAGTGACAGATTCGCTTAGATTAAGTCCCTTTGGGGATTTCGAATCACCTCATAAGCCCGGAGACCGGCCTGCAACGTATCACCGGTATTGCGGAGGGCGATACAGCGGCAGAATCTATATCCCTGCTCACTGCTTTCCCTCATCTCTGCATGCCATGGTTTTTCATTGCCGGGGTTGGCTTTGGTGTACTGTTTACTCTTTATTCTCGTCTTTCTGTTTTCGGGCTGGCCCGAAAGTGTTCTTGCCGATACGGTAGCTACGCGTCTGAATACCGTGGTCGTTGAAGCGTCTCGCCCGCCGGCTGACCATGTCGATACAGACTATCAAACTGGGCATGTCTCCGTTATTTCTCATGAAAGCTTCGATAGCGACGTCTCTACTGTGGCAGATGTGTTGCGCAAGCAGTCTGGGTTGCAAGTACGTCAATCGGGTGGCTTGGGCAGTTTTTCCACCTTGAGTGTGCGCGGTTCTACCAGTGCGCAGGTTAACGTTTATTTGGACGGTGTGTTGATTAATGATGCACACGGCGGTTCCGTCGACCTAAGTCAGTTCGTGTTGTCGGTCATTGATCGGATCGAGATTTATCGCGGCGCTGTGCCTGTTCAGTTAGGCATGGGAGGCATTGGTGGTGCCATTAACATCCGCACCAAAAAAGCCGGTGCAGAAAATGTCCGGCAATTGATACTGGGTGGCGGCTCGTTCAGAAGTCGTAAGGTCGGCTTGTCTGCCAGTGGCCATCTTGGTGAGACTCGTTATATGGGCGCGTTGGAGCTTCTGGAAAGCGACAATAATTTTGAATTGGTAAATGATAATCAAACACCGGATAACCCTCGCGATGATCGGTTGGAAAAACGTAATAACGCCGATTTTACACAGGCCCATGGCCTGCTGACTCTATCCCGTCCCCTCAGTGATCGCTGGACGGCGCAGCTGATCATGCAGCACAATGAAAAATCAAAATCGGTTCCTGAGGTGATGAACCTAGCTTCTTCCAGACCATCCCTGGAGTCTGAATATAGCAGCCTGAAAGCTCGGTTCGAACATGAGTTTAATGCGCAGCAAAACCTTGTGTATAGCGCTTACTTCTCGCGTAAATGGACTCGCTACGATGACCAACAAAGCCGTGTTGGTTTAAGCGCAAACCTAGAGGAAACAACCACTAATAATGTTGGCGCAGGCATCGTGTCGCTCAATAGCTGGTCGCAGCATTTAATGACAGCCAGCTTGAATGTGTCGCAAGAAAACTTTCACGATGAAGACATTTTGCGCAATGCCAGTGGCCGCTTCACACGTCAATCAGCTATTTTGGGGCTTCAGGATGAGTGGCTAAGTCATTCCGGTGTCTGGATGCTGAATGCCGGTGTGCGGCTTGTTTCGATCGACGACGAGGCGCTAATACTGAAGCGCGATATAAGTGACCGGCACCTGAACTGGAGCATTGGTGCGCTCCTGATGGTCAACGATTCTGTTCAGATAAAAGCCAATGTATCACGCGACATTCGCATCCCAACGCTTTACGAGTTGTACGGCGATCGTGGCTTCTCGATTGGCAACGAGGAATTACAGCCGGAATCCGCACTCAACGCCGAATTTGGTTTGAGCCTTGATTCCACCGACTATACAACGAGCTTGACCTATTTTCAGAGACGCCTCGAAGACGCCATTCTTGTGATTTATGACTCGCGCGCGATCGGGCAGGCCGAAAACGTTTCCAAGGCCCGCATTGCTGGGGTGGAGTGGGAGCATGCCTGGCAGGCAACCTCATTCTGGAAGCTCGATGCACAGCTCACTTATCAGGATTCCGAAGACCGTTCCGGTGCCAGAGCGTTCCAAGGGAATTCGCTGGCCGGAGTATTTAAAAAGCAGGCACTGCTGGGCTCCGAGTGGGGTGTTGCAGATCTAAGGCTACGTCTCGAATACCACTATCAGGATGACGGGTTTTACGATCGTTCCGCAGTGGCAGGCATGCCCACGCAAAAACGCATGGACGCCACCTTCGGCTGGTACGGCACCAGAACCGCAATCGAAATGCAATTGCTCAATCTGGGCGACCAAAGAATAGAAGACTTTAATCGTTACCCAGGGCCCGGGCGGCATGTCTTTTTTACCTATAAACAACAGTTTTAAATGAGAATGGGAGTAAAGGAATGAAATTTTATCAACACTATATGAGAGCCTTGGCGTTCGCGGTCATCGCGTTCGTGATAACAGGCTGTGGCAGCAGCAACGGACCGGCAATCACTTCTAGTAACTTTGAGGATATTGCCAGTAACCCCTATGAAATTCATGTCGTGAGCACGACCAAAGCCTACATTTTGCGTTATGGGTCTCCGTCAATCTGGATTGTTGATCCGAGTGTAAATGCCGCCGATGAGGAGAACTTCAAAATTGGCGAAATCAATTTGAGTACCTACGACAGTGACAGAGTACCCAATATGGCGTCGGGAGTAGTTGTCGGTGGCGTGTTATACGTTGTAATGCAGGTCATGGACGATGATTTTGTGCCGGGACAGGCTTATCTGGCAGCGATCGACACCGCCACTGATACTGAGTTGTCCATTGGTGCTGGCCCTAAACAAGGCCTGGCGTTAACGGTCGTGAATCCGGTTGATATTGACGTTGCCGATGACGCCTTGTTGGTCACCGGTGTGGGCCGCTACGGTAGCAGCTTTGCGACGCCTCCGAGGGAAACAGAATATACCGGTGGTATCGAAAAAATCAGCCTCGCGGACTACAGCTCCGAATTATTGATCGATGACGGTGATGCCAGCACCCACCCCTATGGCCAAATTAATGGCTTAACAGTGATCAGTGATACGCAAGCGTATTTTACTGGCTATGCGGCCTGGCAGGATATTGGCTTGTACGAATTCAATCCAACTACAGGCACCGTCACCAATACCGTATTAAGCGGTGAGAATATCACGACGATAGCAGCCAGCCCAGAAGGTTACTTATGGTTGGGGTTCGGTGAATTTGGGGCGCCGGAAATTCAGATTCTTGATCCTGCCGATAACACTGAAGTTGATATCATCGAAACTGACAATAACATTAGCCAGATCTTCTTCAGCGGAAGCCTGAGCTTGATGGGTAGCTGTGATTTTTGTGCGGTCTTGGTCGGGGTGGCTCAGGACTATGGCTCCAGTGATATCTCCATTGCAAATGCCGAGTCTCCCTATGATATTGACCAAGGCTATGCCGCGCAGGATTTGTCAGATATTGTCGGTGGTGTAGGCGGCGAGTTTTTCTACCGGTTGGGACGCTCGAGCCAGCATAATATTACGCAATACCGTTTCGACAATCCGATGGTGCCGCAATGGCAATTTTCCACTAACCCATAAGAGAGCCTGAACAACATGGCCACACTCATGGTTCAGGGTACGACCTCGGATGCTGGGAAAAGCACCTTGGTCGCGGCTATTTGTCGTTGTTTACATCGGCGCGGCGTTTCCGTTGCGCCATTCAAGCCTCAGAATATGGCGCTGAATAGCGCCGTCACAGAAGATGGTGGCGAGATTGGACGAGCTCAGGCCTTGCAGGCTCAGGCTTGCCGTTTGCCGCCCACAACTGATATGAACCCTGTTTTACTGAAGCCGAATACCGATATTGGTGCGCAGGTGATTATTCATGGTAAGGCGATCGGCAATATGAACGCCACGTCTTATCACGATTACAAACAGACTGCGATGAGCGCAGTGCTTGAGTCTCACCAGCGCTTGTCAGACCAGTACAACATTGTAGTCGTCGAAGGCGCTGGATCGCCCGCAGAAATTAATCTGCGCGATAAAGATATTGCGAATATGGGCTTTGCTGAAGCGGTGGATTGTCCCGTTATTATTGTCGCCGATATTGATCGAGGAGGAGTGTTTGCCCATCTAGTAGGGACCTTGGCTTTATTGTCTCCCAGCGAACAGAAGCGGGTGTGCGGTTTTATTATTAATCGTTTTCGTGGCGATATCGCCTTGCTTCAATCAGGTGTTGACTGGTTAGAAGACTATACCGGGCGACCCGTGTTGGGGGTTCTTCCTTACCTTCATGGCCTACATCTTGATGCGGAAGATGCTATCGCAACGCGCGATGACTCGCATGCTGGCACTGACTTGCAGTCTAACTCTGAGAACGACGAGAACTCGGCAATCTCTCTGCTGCGTGTGGTGGTGCCAGTGTTGCCCCGCATTAGTAATCACACTGATTTTGATTCGTTAAGTTTGCACCCCGATATTGATTTTCGTTTTGTTTCTATTGACGATGAGTTGCCACCAGCAGACTTAATTATTCTGCCGGGTTCTAAGTCTGTCAGGGATGACCTCGCTGCATTAAAATCGCGCGGCTGGGACAAAAAAATCGATCGCCACCTGCGTTATGGGGGTAAAGTATTTGGGATTTGCGGTGGCTACCAAATGCTAGGGCAGCTTATCAATGACCCGAGCGGGGTTGAGGGTGCGGCGGGCGAGTCTGTAGGCTTCAAGTTATTGCAGTGCACGACGGTGTTAGAGAAAGAAAAACAACTACGCAATCGCCAAGGGCGTTTATTGCTGCTTGAGGGTGATGAATACTCAACGGTCAAAGTAAACCAGTTTGCTGACTCAGCGGTCCAAATTAGCGGTTATGAGATTCACGTGGGTGTGACGACAGGCGAGGACTGCCAGCAGCCTGTGATTGCCTTTCAAAACGAAAACGACAGCAAAGAATGGCGCTATGATGGCGCAGTGAGTGCTATGAATAATGTAGCAGGTGCCTACTGGCACGGACTCTTTGATTTGCCTGACGCGTTGGCGAGTTTGTTGGGGTGGGTTGGTTTACGCACGGAACGTCGTGTTGACCTTAATCATATACGTGAAACTCAGCTAGAGCGTTTGGCTGATTGTCTTGAGCAGCATTTGTCGGTGGATGAGTTACTGGCATTTTTAAATGACGCGCCTGCTGATATTGCCCGCGACTCTGACGAGAATTCGAATAAAAAATCTATCAGAAATTATGACGCTAAAGTGTTGCGTTTCGGTGAGGTAATTGAGTGAGCAATTTTTCGACAAGTGCGGCGAAAAATCCTACTGAAAAAACGCTCGTGTTGGGTGGCGTTAAATCAGGTAAAAGCCGCTTTGCAGAAAGCTTAGTTCAGCAACGCTTTGATAGCCTGGTTGAGGGCGCGGACACACCGCCCACCATCGCGGTGATCGCAACGGCACAAGCCTTAGACGATGAAATGAAAAAGCGTATTGCACGACATCAAGACGACCGGCCCGCTGCATGGCAGACCTATGAAGAGCCACTCTATCTTGCCAAACAAGTGCGTGCGCTGATTGACGCTGACGTTATCTTGATAGATTGCTTAACGCTCTGGTTGACTAACTTGTTGATGTGCGATGATGACGAAATGATGCGCACTGAAGTTGACGACTTTTTGTCTGCCGTGAAGGATTGTTCTCAGCCTATGGTGATGGTCTCGAACGAAACGAATATGGGCATTGTTCCAATGGGCGACTTGTCTCGGCGCTATTGTGATGAAGCCGGTTTGCTGCATCAGAAACTCGCCAGCCTGTGTGACCGAGTCGAGCTGATAGTCGCGGGCCTACCGCTTAATTTAAAGCCGGGAGCATGACGCAGAATGCTTAGCCTAAGCGCGTTGACATTGGCCTTGATCGCTGTTCTTGCATTCGTCATGGACCGAGCCCTTGGCGAGCCGAAAAAATTCCATCCCTTGGTTGGCTTGGGGCGTTGGATAAAACTAATTGAAGGTGTGCTGTGGCAGCCTTTTTGTGAGGTGAGTGACTCCGTTCCCCAAGGCGCAAAAACAACGTCGACGAAAAAGCTAGTTTTACTATCGGGCTTTGTTGCATGGAGTGTTGTTGTACTTCCGCTGGTTTTTTTTCTTGCCGTTTTAATCTATTCCTTGCCTGAGCTATTAGCGCTTCTGGCAACGCTGGTAATTGTTTATGTCTCCATTGCGCCGCGTAGCTTAGCGGAACATGCATTAGCGGTTTATCGGCCTCTCATTCATGAA
>Ga0209825_1000751_pt1 | contig 19275 bp, 13 predicted proteins | sample EN8Hudsemesocosm_FD_184631 | JGI IMG/M metagenome (GOLD analysis project Ga0209825, IMG submission 184631) | Methane-oxidizing microbial communities from mesocosms in the Hudson Canyon - EN8B Hudson Canyon (SPAdes) (version 2) | ecosystem: Environmental > Aquatic > Marine > Cold seeps | place...
CAATGAATTGGCTGAATTAGTATCCACCGAAGTAAACGAAACCTGGGAATTTGAACCATAAGCATTGGAAGTCACATCAAAACGTTTATTGGTGGAGTCGTAGATTACCGACGCCTTGGCCCCTTTTGCGGACAAGCTGGATGTGGCATTAATTTTTGACTGAATCTCAGCAGCCAAAGATGCCCCGGTGGTATAGCTGCCTTGCGCCAGGGTAAAACTGCCACTGGTGCCATCAAGGTTAATGGTATAAGCATCATTTGCACTATCAATAAGCACTGGCACGGCAAAATCCAAGGCTGATATTGTGGCCCCTTGAAAAGTCCCCTGACTGGCCAGTTCGGTGATATTGATATCGTAATTACCCGCCTTGGTATTGATGGAGTCATTGCTGTATACAATGAGTGAGTCAGTGGTGGCACCACTAACCCCAAAAATATCAATAACACTGTCTCTATCTTCTTCCATGGCTGATAAAAATGTAAAGGTATTAAATTTTAGTTTAAAGCTATTGTTTTGATCCCGAGTGATACCCAATTCAGCAAAAGACTCAAATTCCTTACCGCTGATACCGGATACTGCACTGGCAAGTATATTATTAACCCCCAGCATGACTCTGCGTATTGTACTTTCACCTGTGAGTAAACCCGCTTCATTTTTAACTGCATCATAGGCAGAGTAAAACTCAACGCTATCTGCCAAATCATTATAGGCTGTCACCAGCTCATCTATTTTATCCGTGAAAGTAGAAAGGTCTGCACCCACGGTGACTGTGACGTTTTGACCCACGTTAGCAGATTGTAAATTAAGGGTAGTGCCCGTTATTAAGTCCGTAATGGCATTGGATTCTCGAGTTACCGACAAGCCATTAAAGGTTAGTACGGCATCTTTTGCCTGCTGAGGCTCTGACATGTTTGAAGCGGTAGATTGATTAACATTAAAGGCAATCGCCTCTAAACCATCGGTAGATAATGGCCCATTAGCGGCAGAACGGGCCACTATTTCTATGCTGTTATCTAAACCTGAATCATCACTGACAACACTCAACTTATACCCGCTACCATCAAATACTATGGCTGCGGTGACTTCCAAATTGGCATTATTTATGGCATCACGTATATCGGAGAGGGTCGCGTTTGCCCCTAGCGTAACCGTTGCCCCTGTTTTATCAGAGTTCTCGGTAAATGTGTCATAGACCGTGCCGCCCGTATAAGTGGTGGTACCAAAGGTAAATTCCAGTACACCACCACCCGTGCTAACGATAGAGGTCGCATCAGCGTAAGACTTGGTCGCCAGTGAATGTGCCTCTGCCACTGCCTGCACTTCGATCGTATAAGTACCCGGTACGGCCGTATTGCTTCCTGTCGCCTTTAGGATTGTTTCATCGCTTGAGCTTGAAACGGTACCACTAATAACATCAGGATCGGTCAGGTCGTCGATAATCCCTTGAAATGTAAATAGCTTACTATCAATCTCGCCAAAGGCAGATATTTTAGCTTCCGTTATTTCCTTTTTGGCATTAATAATGGCTTCTGAGCCAGCACGATCGGCGGCAATAATATTTTCCACCAATTCACTGGTTAAAATAGATGAGCCGATACCTAATGTTTGAATGCTGGCCATGAGCGCCTCCGCATGTTTGAACTGAGCATTTTAAGATGAGGCAAATGCCATGCCTGAAACCCAAATGTAATGAACTTTATAACGCTTCCATGAATAGACCACTGCGGTGTATGGGTTAAATATCTATTTGCCAGGCAAGAGTCAGACTAAACGTCCCTGTCCATATATTTCTTAACGGCCATAGTAGAGTTTGCTTTAATTTTCAACTAGAACAATTGAGCATAACCACAACTTTTACTGATGTGTGCCATTTAACACTTCTTAGAACAAACCGGTAAATGATAAATGCAGAAAAAGCCTGAACCCTTGGGGGAATGCAACACTGATGAATGAATAAGTTTAGGGAAGATGTACTGTGGGTGTACACACATTAGACATTAAATAGCAGGAAATTGATTGAGTAGAAAAAGTTAGCCCAAAATTAACCCAACAGGTACCGCTAAGAAGTAGATACCTGTCAGATTAAGTCTGAGCTGCAACACCTAATTACACTTGCGCTTCAAACAATAAGGATGGCTCCTCTTCGTTCAGCCTTCGTGCCAGCTCCAGTACCAACTCATTTGGGATTTGCCTAATGAGTTTATCTGACTCTCGGTCATAGACTTTAATGACGGTCTTACCGCTATCATCATCTACTTGAAAGTTGAGCTTTCTGGATGTTGTTTGCACATAATCATTCAACTTGGATACAGCACTTTCAACAGTTTCAGTATCTGCTTCTTGTGCCACCTTAACGACACTCTCACTCGGCAATACCTTGCCGGTTTTTTCTGTCGCTTTTACTTCAACCTGCACTTTGGCGTTTGCTGGAGGTGCAGTGGTTAGCGTTGAGCGTGGCTGTGTTTCAGCCCTACTCATATCTGCTTTAATCTCACTCATATTTCACCTCATCTAAGCTATTGTTACTTCGTAAAACCAAGGCCTCAACCTGAGGCCCCATTATCTAGCTTATCCGAGTAGAGATAGCACTTGCTGCGGTGCCGCATTCGCTTGTGCCAGGATTGAGATACCCGCTTGTTGCAGTACCTGAGTTCTTGACAGTTCAGCGGTTTCGGCCGCAAAGTCAGCATCTTGAATTCGCGAGTTCGCAGCACTCAAGTTGTTGGACGTTATAGACAAGTTGTTTACTGTACTATCCAGTCGGTTTTGAATCGCACCTAGGGTTGCCCGTTGGCTGGCCACTGCACCGATGGCATTATCCACCGCTTTAATGGCTGCTTGCGCACCTGCCACCGTACTTACATCCAAGTCAGAGAGTCGAGTACCAGCCTCGGTTGAGCCATACTCACCCACCCTAAACCCAAGGTTCTCAAGAGCAGCCGCCCCGTTCGAACCCGCCTGGATATCAATGGTACCAGGTCCATCCAGAGTGACAGTACTGTAGGCAGTTTGTGCAGTAGCAGCAAAGGTTGCCCCACCACTAATATCGGCTTCAGCTATATTCAAACCGATAGCCGACCCTGTAAGCGCCCCAAATGCACCACTGGATTCCAGCGCCGATTTCTCAGCATTATTGATCACCGCACTAATATTTCGACCATCGGCGGCTGAGAGCGTAACGCCTTGACCATCATCAATGGCGGTTACCCCTGTTTGCCCCGATATGGCGTTAATAGCGGCAATGGTTGCCGATCTATCATCGGCACCTCCATTAGCACCGTTGGTGGTAATGGTGGCTGTTTCAACACCGTTTATGACAATTGAACCCTGCTGAGGCGTATCCGCTGGCGTAGTAGCAGTCTGAGTACCACCCGCTAGGCTTGTGGCATTCACCGTCGCCACCACACCCGTTTGATCCGAAACAGCATTGATGGCGGCGGCGGTCGCTATACCACTGGCTTGTTTGCTACTCGACAGTGCAAGGTCGCTAGACGCCGTATCATCGGATGCCTTCGCCGACTCGATAGAGAAACCATTGATAATAAGGTCTCCAGAATCTAAGCCATCCGGTGTTGACACTGTATCCACAGCAACTGAAGACTTCTGATAATCCAGTAATCCTGAAAGCCTACTAAACGTGGCTGCCGCCGTATTGTTAGCCAGTATTTCAACACTGGAGCCAGCGCCTACCTTATCCGATGTGATGGTCACAAAACCATCGTTATCCAACGATAACGAGACTCGTCCGGTTTGCCCTGCTGCGGCTAAATCATCATTAATTTCGCTCTCTACGAAGGCCAAGGCCGCCGTTGCATCACCTGCAGTATGTGTGGCAATCACCGCACCAATGGTTTTACCCCCATCCACACTTATGCGAAGAGTCTCGCCCGTCATAAGCCCGACACTGGCCAGTAGTGCGGTACTGAAGTTAGCAAAGCCGGCCGCGTTTATTTCGCCTACTCCTTCTATCGCACCGGAAGTGGCTGTGGCACCTGAAGAGCCAAAGCCGTCAAGGTTGTCAAACACCCCAAGGATATCAAGCGCGCCATTAAGCGTGTTCACAGCTGATATTTCGATACTGGAAGCATCTCCTTTACTTCTAGATGACATCACGAGTTGGTTATCGGCATTAATACTGACCGATACCGAGCCCGTTTGACCATCTGTGGCTAAGGCAGAGTTAATCTCTTCTTCTAACCCGTTTACATAGTTACTTAAGGAAGTAAACTCGGTGACGGTGGCAGTGGCTTGAATGTAGGACACTGTTACCTGGTCACCACCATCCACTTCAATAGTAAATGAGACGGTAACGTTAGCCGCAATGTTAGCAATAAATGCGTCATCAAGGCCCCCGGTAGACAGCCTTTCCCCGACTACAGTACCTGAGGTAGCAATAGCTCCACCCACCGACTGAGATTGACTGGATGCGTAGGCTTGCCCGGCATTAAAGCTACCGCTTTGTAGGCCGGTACTTTCTAAGTCGCCACTGCCCGCCGTGATATCGATAGCGGCCCCATTAATTGACCGTAAGGTGATGGAGCCTTCATAGGTTTCAGAGGCATTTTCTACCCCGTTGGAGCCCACATCTCCATTGTCAGAGAATGCCCCAAAGGTATGGGACACTATGCCCACTTGAGAAGCACCGGAAGCCGTGGCAGTAATTCGAACGGCCGAATCGGTTCCCTCTTCGTTTGATTCAATGACTAAACGGTAACCTTCGCCAATATAGGCATCCACTGTGCCCGTTTGACCATCGGCTGCTAATGCAGTGTTAATCTCGGTTTGAACCTTTTCAGCATAAGCATCCAGGTCACTCACGGTGGCCATTACGGTACCCTCTGCGAGCACCACAACAGCAACCGCATTACCGCCATCCACTTCAATACTAAAAGTAGCATCAGCAAGGGTTAGTTCTGCTAAGGCAGCCCCTGCGCTAGTGGCTAACCCTACGGCGCCTATAAAGGTACCCGAGGTATTCTCAATGCCATCAGAGCCTTGATCTTCAAAGTGAAGACCCGCCATATCACCCGCTGTGAAACCACCTGCACCAAATATAAGAGAGGTAGTGGAGTAACCAAATACCTCTGCAAAGTTAAGGTCAGCAAATGCTGCACCACTGGTTACACTTGAAATTTTAAGTGAAGAGTCGGGACCTATTGAATCTGAGGTAATACTAACCACACCATTTTGATGGCTAACCGTCACACCAACATCCAAACCGTTGGTGGAAATAGCGGTATCGATTGAGCTTTGTAAACTACTCACTATTTTATCAATGGTGTTAGCTGTACCGGTGAGCGCAACCGTAATGGACTCTTCGCCATCTATGGCAATTGAGAACCCCCCGGTAAAGTCACCGGTAAATCCGCCTGCTGCTGTGGCGATGCCGGTAACCACTGCTGATTCAGCGGTAGCCCCGGATGTAGAGCCCGAGCCCCCGGCGGCCAATCCAGTGGCTGCGGCTGTTACCCCATTAGCATACTTGTTACCTGTGCTATCAAATTTGTCATAGCGAATATCTATATTTCGACCATCTGCTGCATTAAGTGAGATACCAGAATCATCACTACCTGAATCCACCGCCGTCACACCGGTTTGACCGGACACCGCGTTAATTGCTGTAAGTACTGCCGCTCTATCTGCTGCCGTATCAACGCCACCTGTGGCGATATTAATGGTGACACCATTTAAGGTAAGTGAGCCATCTGTTGCCGCCGCCGTTTGGGCAGAACCCGCTGCCACGTTAACATTTACATCAGCTGCGACACCGGTAGTGTTAGATACTTCATTAATGGCTTTTGCTTTAGCAATGGCCGACCTGTCTGCACCCTGTGTAGATGCGGTATCATCTGTGGCCGATGATGCCCGTATGCCTTCACCATTGATAACAAGGTCGCCATTGGTAAAAGCGGTATTGGTTCCAAGGGCTGAAATACCCGCTTCTTGACCTGCGCCTAACTTGTCGGCGGTTAACGCTTCAATGGATACGTCAACCGTTTGGCCTGCGTTTGCACCAATTTGAAATGATGCGGAGAAAGAACCATCTAATAACTTACGACCGTTAAAGTCGGTCTCTTCCGCGGTACGGGTAATCTCAGCAATGAGCTGGCTTACTTCCGATTGCAATGCCTGGCGATCCACATCTGAGTTAGTGGCGTTTGCCGACTGTACTGACAGTTCTCGGATTCGTTGAAGGTTATCATTTACAGTACCCAATGCACCTTCAGCTGTTTGGGCGAGGGAAATACCATCCCCGGCGTTCCTAATGGCTACATTTAGCCCTCGGACTTGGGAATTAAAACGCGTAGAAATCGCTAGACCAGCAGCATCATCCTTTGCACTATTAATACGTAAACCAGATGATAACCGCTGCAATGCGGTCTGGTTCGCGGTTTGTGATTTATTTAAGTTCCTTTGCGCCGTTAAAGACGCAATGTTGGTATTAATAATCTGTGGCATAGCACTTCTCCTTTACCTGCTAAAAGCAGGATCCCTTAAATATGGGAAAATAATTTCGTTCACATTATTTAGCGACCTCATTCGATATTACTTAAATGCCACCTTATATTAGTTTGCTATTAATGGAGGGCTTATATACCTGAAAGGCATAAGTGTGGTGGTATAGAAATTCATGCAAGCGAGAAATGGCATAAGCAATGCATTATAAATGCAATACAATTATTTCTTAAGGGAGCTTTAGCGTATGGTTGAATTGATAGAAGAAAGGGAAAAAGAAAAATATATTCAAATACTGAATGAGGCACAAGATTTAAAAATCAAGAATTTAAACTTTTTCAAAGAGTTCCACCCCAAGATATATAATGCTTTTGCTGAATACGAACTAGGCGACTATAAAGTTAGTCTTAATACAGATGTGGCACAATTGGACATCCTGCATAATGGAAAATCCATTTATAACGGACGACCTATAGCTGAGGCCAAAGAAACTGTCGAAGAATTTAGATTAAGATTCGGCCAAGGGTGCTTTCTTAAAACAATCGACCCTCCTTTTAACACTTACACTGGACCTCGTTTTTTTCACAATCATTGCAGAGAATTAGTAGCGCACTCACCCCTAAATCAAAGTAAGTACATTGCCTATAGAATTCCTGATTTTTACCCTGTTATTATTTTTAATGGCATTGGCGCAGGCTACCATATAGCCGATTTTTTAAATAATAACAAAGTACTTAACTGTGCAATAATGGAAGCTGAACCTGACTTATTTGCCACTTCACTGTACACAATTGACTGGGAAGAGTTATGTAAACCTTTTCTTGATAATCGAGAACGTAATATTCACTTTATTATTGGCCCCTTTCAAAAAGAGGAGCACATACCTGCATTATTGCTAGGTTACCTTTCCGCTCACTGTCCGTTGTACCCGTTAACGACACTGTTCCTAAATCATAATAATATGGATATCTATAATCGCGCGACGGATAAACTCAATAAAGATACGCATGCCTTTGTCAGTACATGGGGCTATTATGATGATGAAATAAACCAAATTAATAATTGCTTGCATAACTTGCATCTAAAAATACCGGTTATCCGGCCTAATAGTTCCAAATTAGTAGACTTACCCATTTTTATAATTGGTGCAGGACCTTCGTTAGACGATAAGATTGAGGTTCTAAAAAAGCATGGAGATAAAGCACTCATTGTGTCCTGCGGTACGGCTATTCATTGTTTATATAAACACGGAATTAAACCCGACATACAGTTTGAGTTGGAATCGGATCAATGCACGGTCACCTCCTTGGAGGACCTAGGAGATCCAGATTGGATTCGCAGCATACCCATGATGGGCCCATCTCAACTAGCCCCAAGACTATATAAATTAGCCGATAAAAAAGTGATATTTTTCAAAGCTGAAAGTGTCACAAGCATGTTATTTGGCAATCAGGATTCCTCTGTCGAAAAAGCCACACCTACTTGCACAAATGGCGCTTTAGGCGTTTTTGCTCAATGGGGGTTTAAAAATATATATATGTTTGGGTTAGATTTTGGTTACCGTGACACGGAAAATCACCACGCTGAAGGGTCTATATATTACACGTCAAAAGATCCTGCGTTTATGGCGGATGCAGATGTGGCCGATGAAGCTACGATTGAGGTTACAGCTGTAGATGGCTCAAAAATGAAGACTAAACCCCTGCTATATACTGCAATGAGGTCAACCGAAATATTAGCCAAACGCTTCAATAAACATTGCACGTTTTATAATTGTTCAAATGGCGCTGCCATGAAAGACACTATTTGGTTACAGGACAATGACTTACCCATAAAGACTAAAGATAATAAACAAAAGAATAAGTTTATGGACCTCCAGTTCAATAATAATAAAAATATCTACAATATCGCCGACATGCAGAAAAAACTCGAAACACTAGAATATAATATGACAGAGTTAAACAAGTATATGTTAGGTCAAATTGATAAGATTGATACTAATTTATATTCATTTACTTCAAAAATAAATGATATAACGTCTTTCTTGGAAAGAAAGCTAAAACCCGAAGCCGCCTCGTTTTATTTCTTTATGCGCGGCTCTATATGGCACATACTCTATATTGGTTACTCCCACGCGATGGCAATAAAGGATGAAGAGGAACTGGCCTCATGGATAAACATATGGAAGGAAAGAGCGTCAACCATGCTTATTGATATGACTAAACATTATTGCTCTGTGGTTTACAAAGATTATGACTATGATACTGATGTATGGATGACCCGTTCAGCGTCAGACCCAGAGTAGGGTCTAAAGGCGGTACAATAAGAAGGCCGCCTATTGTACCGTATCTACTTCTTTCCAGATTGTAATTTCTTTAGCATCAAATTCACGTTGATTTACATTACCTTCTTTGTCTATAAATCGAAGTAGCGTTTTATCTCTATAGATCTTAAATGACGTTAAAAAGAAATCTGAATTTTGATAATATCCGGTAGAAGGGGCAGGAATTCCATGCTCTTTTTGCGCCTCATTAAATAAACGTTCTATATCAGCAATTTGTTGAAAATGACGTAACTCATCTGGATAACCGTCATATTCAGACTCAGCACAAAATACATTTTTAGTCACATCAACTTCAATAGTATGGAGATTTAAGATATAAGTATAATTATCGTGTGATTCAATTTTAACCTTCATTCTACAACCCGATCTAACCGCGTCTTTTAAATTGTGTATATCGCCACCATTCGTCATAGACCATATCCCAATAAACCTCCCCTTGACTTTGAAATCCATTGTCTTATAAATTTTAGAGGATATAAATCGCTTAGTCCTAGATACAAGTCCGCTGGTACATACTACGGAAGAAAAATTATTATAAGCATAAGATAGAGTTTGATTAGAATATAGTTTATCGTGACCTACCGCCGGGTGAACATTAGAAAACTTCCCCCAATATTTATTTTCAGAATATAAAATGTTAGTAAGGCGATAACTTTCCAGGTAGTCAAACTTACCATTAACATTGGATAACACCACAAATAAATCTTTACAGCATAGTATATCGCTACAAATGTCGGTCACAAACTCACCATATATAATACTGAAGGACAATATTAATGAACTGATTTACCTTTTTAAAGGATAAAATCATTCACTGACAAACATCTCTTTAAACATTGATACAACCCGGCTGACTGTATCCCTGGTTACATGGCGATGATCTGGCTCCCACGGGCTCTCGGTGCATTCTGTAACCAACTCATAACTGGGCAGATAATAAATATCGTCATGCTGTTTAACCACTTCTTCTAAAGCCACTCTTAATACAGCTTTTGAATGCGTATTAGCCTCTAATATATGGTGGGTTTCTGCGCGGCCTGTTGCAAGTAATGGTACAGGCGATAGTGTTAATACCAACTTAAATTTAGGGTTATGACGCTTTACCAAATAAAAAAATGACAGAATGTTATCAATATTTTCCTGAACTGTTAGCACCTTGTGTTGAATCAAATGGTAAAAACCCTCTCTTGGGTTACGAGATATTACAGTTCCATCAAACATCTGCCAGCACTCATTTAAACCAGCAGTAAATATAAAGACTTCACTTTGCAACAAAACTTGCTTTATGGCTTCTACATGCTTTGGGTAATCTCGCAAGTAATTCTCTTCTGATCGAAAATATACATTTTCCCGGTAGGGGTCCATATACAAACCATTAGGTGCTTTCGCTAAATATTTAGTGAATACTTTTTCCGAAAAGGCTTTTTGTGCAATTTGCAATAAACTGGGGGTATTAAATAATATTCCAAAATTGGCACTGTACATCGCTTTACCACTGTCAACTTCATAGCCATCTATAATGGCCTCCTCCATAGGATTGTCACCTAGTTCAGTTACAACATAGTTAAATTTTTCTTTTTGTAATACCTCGGCAATTTCAACAGCAAAACAAGAGCCAGCAGATCCTATTGGTGTATTCTTTGTCATGATCTTTGGTTTGACAACAAATGGACTCATAGTGTACTTGGAATTTGGATGAGTCTCATGATTTGGTATTGGCCACATCATGGCGGTTGGATCCGGCTTATTAGCCATAACAAAAACATCTAAAGAACCAACATGATCAGACTCAAAACCTAATAATCTATTAATATTTATCAGGTCGTCTTTTTTAAACTTTTCATCCCAATTTAGGCCACTACTAAACTGCTTCTTCAAAAAAATTGTCAATTCGGTAATTGTTAACGATTCATAATTAACACCTATTTCTTGTAATTGATAAAATAGGCTATTACTAAACTCGCCTTCACCAAATATTACATTAAGGTGAAACCTTAAGGAGTTTTCACTATTAATACTTCCGTTTGAGTCTACATAAATAATATTTTCGATAACCTTAGGTAACTCTCCTATATTTAAAGCCTTCAATAACCGACTAACCTGCCCTTGATAGGCCGCATAGGCATTGCCTGGAGTGAACCCCCTTCTAAGTGCTTCTTGCCAGGGAACGGGAGAAGGTATAACCGCAATATCTAAAGTTGACCTTACAGTCCCGGCCCTCGGAACTTCTGCCCTGTGCGCTACTTGTGATGCACCAAAAATAACTGACTCACCTGCCTTAAAACTATGCCGCTCCACTGTAGAATCCAGCTGGTAATAGTCCAGCATTTCATCTATATGTTCATGCCGATCCTTCACAAAGGAGTAAATATAACCCAGTTTTTTTAATTCTTTTGTTGTGTCCTCTGATAAAAACAAAGTGGATGAATCGTGGTCTTCATCATCATTTAGGTAGCAGATAACCATCGCTGAATTAGTGGGCGCAACGTCACAATGCCATTTAACAGAAGGGTTATCTTCACGGCTTTGAGCCGTTAATTCACGGAATCCGAACGACATAACAGCATAATTACTGCCCAAATACGCCTTTAGCTCTTTATCAACCTCATCTGTTAGAACCATACTTAATAGAGCATTAACATCTGGTGTAAATTCAAGTTTCGGGTTTTGGTCGGCCAACATCTTAGCCTTTACCACCGCTTCAGGTTGTAAAGATTGAAAATAGCCTACATGTTTGTCGGAGTACATTTGTGCGGGTGATTGCTCATCGAAGTTGGAATATAATTTAGATACCTCATTTAATTTTCGAAATTTATGATCCTCCTCCATTTCCACCATATTACGCTGTACGTTACCTGGCATAAATGTGTCATAAAACGGCTTTTTATCTAAACTCATAGTAATCCCCTATAATAATATGCTACCTCTATAAGCTGTATCGGAGGGCTCCGATTAAACTAAAGAGTTAATTTCCTTTTCAATAAACCTACAACATGCAATTAACAAACCAAATAGATCCACAATAATTAGAACTAATACTAAGTATCTTATATCAGCCAAATATGCCCTCATAAAACTTACAATTCGCAGTACAGTTCATAAAACTCACACTCTACAAATGTATTTCTAATTTCACCATCACAAGTCTCTCGTTTATAAATGACTCCATCATCCAATAAAAAAGACACCATCGAAAACGGACTATTAACCATATAGTCTGTGCCTGCTGTCTCACCACTAGGCTTATTCTTTAAATAGTCATTCAATTTCTTTCCCAACATTACAAATTGGTCAAAGTCATATATAACTGAAGGTACAGACTCAAAATCAGTATCTACACCAAAAGATCTATTACCTTTATATAATTCAATAGTATGAACAGGCATGATATGAATGAGACCATTTTTATCACAGATCACTATTTTTATTGACTTACAATTTTCAACTGCGCCATCTAAAGTGTCTAAATCCTTATAGCCAGCGCTATTGGCCACCAACTTAAATGTCCCTTTACATTTAAAATCCATTCTTGAGTACATATTTGTGGAGGTAAATCTTTGCATGCCTTCCGAAGCCCCCATAACACATGCAATATCAGAATAATTATTATAAGCATATGAAAAGGGTTTATTCGTTTTGAAGCCTTTGTGGCCCACAGGAGAATGAACGCTCTTGAACTTCGCCCAGAATCTATTCTCTCTCAAAATAATTGTATCGAGATTATATGACTCCTTGTATTGCGGACCATATCGACTCTCTAGAACCACGAATAAATCCTGCCCCAATAGAAGTTTATCAATCAACTTATGACTCGTTTTTAACTCGCCCTCTTTGATATTGATGTATTTCTCCTAATTTTATCCAGAACTGAAAACTAGGTAACTCATAATTAATTACCTTTTATATAGTCTATATTGGTAATCGTTCGACAATTACCCTGAGGAAATCCACTGACGAGGTGACTACCTCTAGTTTACCTCTGCAAAAATCCCTATAGATTTAGTTTCAAATAGCTTATCAACAACTTGTTTGTTTTTATCAAACTCGCGCTGCATGACATTAACGCCGTCTGTAATAAAGGACATCATAAAGAATTTTTGATTATGGTTGTAGGCTGTACCCGGGTAACTTGGAGGAGTAAACTTGTCGAGTGCCACTTTAAAATCATGAGCAAGACTCGCTATAAAATCATGATCCTTTAATATGAAAGGAAACCCATCAAATTCAGATTCAAGGTTAAACTTTTCTTTATTTTTAAACACTTCTAATGTGTGAACAGGAACGATATAGCTGTATCCGTGACCACATTCAAGAACCATTTTCATTTTTAGACCAGCACGAACTGCCTCATCAAGTATTGATATATCTCCTACCCCCTTATCGCTCCATATTTTTTTATAGGTATTTCTAGACTGAAACTTAATACTAGAATATACATAAGATGAATAGAATCTCTGAGTAAATGAATTTAAGCCAACGGTACATACCACATCGCTGAAATTATTATAAGCATAAGAAAGAGCGATAGATTCATTCATATCAAAATGCCCCGTGGCTGAGTGCACGTTCCCAAACTTAGCCCAGAATTTATTATCTTGAAGCATAATTACGGGAAGTTGATAGGACTCTACATACTTATCTCCATACCTATTTTCTAAAACAACTGTCAGATCTTTAGCGGACAATATATCCTCAATGAGGTTTTCACTACTCATGTGACCCACCCTTTTGAAATTAAAATATAACGATCATCTTTATAACTGACATTTTTGTCTTTGCTAACGATGAAATTGCAATCATCTTCAATTGGTAATCGATTATTTGAGATAAATGATTGGGGTGGCTGAGTATAAGTATCAATTCTTTTCCAGTTCCAGTTGCTATCTTTCTGCCATATTTTTGGATTACGGTGAAGGTCCAATATAAATTTTAGAGAATTAGGTGTCACTCCTAACCAATCCATAAACTGCTGACTATATTTAGGATCTCTATCTTTATACTCTTTAGTTATTAATAGACCTTGCTCACGACTAAGGCGCTTTAATCGTATTTCACGGTTAACATGATCCGTAATCTTTCCATAACCCCATTTTAAATCCTTTATATAGTCGTGAATGTCTGAGTAGACAAAACTGTCCACGTCGTTATAACTGTCAAATGTTCTGGTTTGTGCATAACTTTCATACTGATATTTTTTAATCATGTTTTCATGCTGAGCCTTAGTATCCCAACGAAGGTAGTTATTTAGGTATATCCCCCGTACCCCCACACTGGCTAGGTCGTGATTATCAGGGTATCGAAACTGATAAATATCTTTTGCAAAAACCTGATCCTCATCACTAATGAGGTCTTCAGCCTCCAATCCCATTAGGTCGTGTTCTTTACGATATTTTCGCGTCATCTCCACCTCATCAAGATGAGAATACATACCTACCTGATCAATCCCCTGGTGAGCCCCCCATATTATGAGGGGGATTTTTAAACGAACCGCCACTTGCACAGGAAATACAGTTTGTCCTGCTAATACATGCCAATACAGAGAACCCAGGCGCCTCAGCGTTGCCCTGGTAATTTGTTTGATGCTTTTGGGGTTCACGGTTAGGGTAAAAATATCACAATCAAAATGGGTGCGAAGAAATGCGAGGTTTCGAATGCCTCGCTCGGTGTTGTATTGGGCATTGTAAGTGACCAATAACGGGTTCATACCGTATTCGTTCTTTATTTTATCCACAATAAAGTAACTGTCACGGGCACCGGATACTGGAATGATACAGTCGTAGTTGTTTAGGTTTTTATTTTTGTACTCAGCAAGTATTGCTTTTAGCTTTAACTCCCGCTCTGGCCAGTTAAGCGTATCTTTTTCCTCGTGAACCTTACAACCGCTGCATAACCAATTTTCATCGATATAAATACCCAGGGGATGGTTCTGGGTGTATAAACACCGACTGCAGACTCTTACACCCATCTTCCTTCCCTCTTTACAAACTTCAAACCATCCAGATAGTCATCTTGCTGTTTTATCAGGCGCCCCTCTTCAGACACCTGCTCTGCCAGGTAACCCATATCGCTTTTGCGGATGGACGCGGAATTAAGGTAGGCCTTAATTAACGCTATGCTGTGTTCCACATAATTAAGCCCGTTACCTATGGCAATAGCGTTAACCCCGGTGGTGATAACATCCTGTACGTGACTGGGCTTACCGTAACCACCACTGGCTATGACAGGTATGGCTACACTGCTAACAACCTTTTGGTAAACATCCAACTCATAGCCCGTTCCCAGGCCATCTCGATCTACGCTGTGGATGAATAATTCACCGGCCCCCTTGTCTTCGGCTAATTTACAGGCATCTAACAATTGGTATTGACCCGTGGTTTTGGTTTTATGATCAAAAACCAGTGCCTGCTGTCCTTGCATAACAAAATCCAGTGAGACCACCACTGCCTGGCGGCCTAACATGTCACTTAATTGAGTAACTAAATTTGGCTTAGTGTGAAGTTCCGAGTTGATGGCAATGCGGTCAGCGCCTTTGTTTACTAAAACTTCGGCTTGTTCGACACTTGCGATCCCTCCACCCACTGTAAGTGGGGATCGACACACTTCCACTACGGTTGAAATAATATCTGCATCTATCACTTCCCCTCTAATACTGGCCGTCCTATCAATTAACAGGACTTCATCTACCTGCCATTGATCAAGAAACTCGGCCAATATTTCGGGTTTACCTAACGGTAAATAAGTAGAGAACCCCTTACTCTGAATGGCTAGATTACGATCAATTAGTATCTTTCCGACTATTCGTTTGTTATCCATACGGGCTGCCTATCAATGTGATAACTATTTAATAAACCCATCAGTAACCTTTTACCGGCTTGCTGGCTTTTTTCTGGATGAAATTGAAAACCCACTACATTGTTTCGTTTAACCATAGCCGTGAATTCGGCACCGTAGTGAGTACAGGCATAGTTGTGCTGATCATCCACTTCAAAATAGAAGCTGTGGTCGAAATAGAAACTCTCCAAGGGATTCACCAAATCAAACAGGCTGTCATCTGTTTTTTTACTTAAGGTGTTCCAGCCTATGTGTGGCAAAGTATGCTGATCATTTACTCGTTCATTGAGGTGCTTCACATGGCCCGGAATCCATCCTAGCCCCTGAGTGTAGGAATTTTCGTCTGAGCTTTGTGCAAATAGCTGCATGCCTAAACACATGCCCACCATTAGGGTTTTTCCGCTGTCTTTTATTTCGGTCAATACTTCCACCAGTCCTTTTTGGTGTAGCTTGGACATAGCTTGGTTAAAACTTCCCACCCCAGGGATATAGATCACCTTTGCACATCTAAGTTGATCAAATTGACTGGAAATAATCACGTGACAGCCGATCTCCCGCAAACAACTGGCAATGGAATTGGCATTGCCTAAACCATAATCCAGCACCACATGGTCTACCTTGATCATCAATTACTCCACCGTGAATGAGGGCTGCCAATGCCCATTGGCATCTTTGTGAAATAAATCTTTATTCACAAAGCCGTCCACCACCTTCCAGAATTTATCTTCTGTTATTTCTATATAATCACAAAATTCTAGAATATTGCTGCGACTACACTTACCGTCGTAACGATTAACTAAGTCAATGGCTTGCTCTCTATTCATTGAACCTTGTCGAATCATTTCGTTAACGTTATCGGATACCTTGCCAAAACCAAATTTTAGATATTTGAGCATTTGATTAAGCGATACCCAGTCGTCGTCCAGTGCATCTAACCCCAAATTGTCTCCAATATCGGCCGGGTGTTCATTTCGAACATCTAACCCCCGTGAACCAGAAAAACAGCCATTAAACGTTTTACTCCAGTACTGCCAGTAGTAACCAAGGTAAGCAAACTTTAACCCAGCGGTATTTAATTCCTCATTACTTGGGTAGATGTATTGCAGGATATGATTACGCTTAGTTTCGTCATCGGTTAACCAGCTGATATCACCTCCCCCCAGGGTATTCCCCCCCAAGGTGGTATTGGTAACACCACCGGTATTTTTACCCAAATTTGATATTTCACCAGTTGTAGAAAGTGAGGGGTTTTCCCCCCAGAAAATCAGCTGAATCTGATAGGCCAAGGCAAACCTTGGCACACTGGCAAACAGCGCCAGTTCGGTGGATCGAGCCCAATTTCCATATTGAAGAAACCCTCGACGCACCATTTTTTTCCAAGTTTGAGGGCTGGGTCCAATGGAGATCACATCAAAACCTTGTTCCACTAGGTTGGCCAGGTTCTCAGCGCCCCGTTGAGTCTGTTGTTCAGGAGAATAGGTTAGAGATACCAACAAAGGGTTCATATCCAATACATCCCTCACATACAGGGCCTGGCGTGTACTGTCTTTACCACCACTAACCCCCACTATACTGTCGTATTCACCGCGCTTGGACCGGTGTGGTTTACAAACATCCAAAAGCTCCTGTTTACGCTTTTTCCAATCCACGTATTCGAGGGTTTCAGAGTAGCGGCAGGCCGGGCATATACCCTGCTCATCAAATTCAATTTGGGGGCGGGTATCTGACTGTAGACATTTTTTGCAATATTTCATTTTTTGCCAGTCAAAGTATCGTCATATTATTTTTAAAATACTTAATACTTTTATGAGGCAAGATTGGTTCCAGTTTATCCACTGGGAAATAACTAATGGCCGCTATGTTTAGATAACAAGCATATGCCAGTACAGCTGACTGATATCCCACCACGACACAAGAACAGGCTAAATCTTGCCACAACTCTTGCTGGCTAATGGTGACTTTAAATTTCGGCGTTAATAAATCCATCAGTATCTCTAAGCCCGTATCGGTGCCAGATGGATGGTCACGAATCACTACCTTGTTTGTTCTAGAGTTAGAATTAGACAAGTATTTTGCAAGGCGAGCATAAACTTCCGTGTAGCTTATGCCGTTCCGTATAGGCTCTAAGCAAATAAGTATACAGTCGGCTTTACTGACATGAGTTGCTACCTGTCGTTTAAGTGTACAAAAGTACTGATTACGCATAAAACGAAGCTTGATATTTTTAGAAACAAAAACTTTTTCTGCCAAATTAAGCGCATCACGATCCCCTGCCCAAATTTCGTCTGGATATAAAGAAATATCCCCTCGAATGAAACGCTCCTGGTAATTCACCCAATGATCTAGATAGCTCGCAGTCTGAATATTGTGCTGCTTTGCCCATTGAATGGCTTCGTATTCCATGTTTGATTGCCAGCCAGTGGAGGTTACTACTGCATCTACTGAAGCGGGAGCTGGGTATTGCACGATGCAGGCTTGTCCAAGATTAAGGGACTGAAATATTTTTAGAGCAGGCCCAGCCACTTTATAAATAAAATTTATCCGGCTTTGCCAGTTCTTACACCAGTGGGCCAGAAGGTTAGCACCACCAGCATCATGACTAACTATTAGTACGGTCTGTAAACTCATCTTTTAATAGTCCATATTCCACAACATCTTGAAATATTCCATCATTAAAAAGCGCTTGGCGCCGAAGACCCTCCTGAATAAACCCCAGCTTTATGGCCAGTTTATTCATCGGGGCATTTTTTTGGAGGCAGCCTAGGTAGAGACGGTTAATATTCATGTGTTTAAATGCATGCCCCATGGCTAATTTTGCTGATTGAGCTGCGTAACCTTTTCCCCAATATTCAGTTTCGCCAAATAGAAAAGCCATCTCAGCGCATTGATTAAACTGATCGATGGACTGCAGACTAACGTTACCTATGTGCACATTGTCTTTCATAGCAAATACCGCGAACACCAACTTACTTTTGTCGGCGGTTAGGGAATCCACAAACTGGCTAACCTGAATTAACGTAGAGGGCCGGCGCCAGTGGGAGTTATGTTGGTTCACCGTTTCGTGAGAAAACCAGCTTGGATAGCTGCCGCTAAGCTCCTGATCAGTTAATAAACACAAGCCTGTATCGCCTTGTTGGTATAACAACCTTGAAATTAGCTCAGTTCGTTCCATGTATTCACCATACTGTGGGCTATGAATTCACATTCCTGATCAGTTAACTCATACATGCTTATTAGAAAACCTACAAAACTTTCACCCTTTAATTTTTCGGCCACGGGACATAACCCTGCTCCATATTCAATTTTTCTATGGGCCATATTCCAAGGATAGGATTTCCCAAACGCTACTTTCTTTTCATACATGGGAAGCCTATGAACATTCACATAGCCTGCCATTAGGCCTGGAACCCCCATCTCCATCAGGCTGTCTAACCAGATGCCGCGCCTGTGATAGTGTTTGACGATTCGTATGGGAAGCACATAGTAGGCATGCTGTGATTGCTGTGCCGTTTTAGACAATTGGAAGTCTGGCACGGTGGCCAATAGATCATTCACTATGGCAGCCTTACGCTGGTTCACTTTCAGTAAACCACCCAGCTTTTTGAGTTGCTCACGACCCATGGCCGCTTCTATCTCACCCATCC
>Ga0209825_1000757_pt1 | contig 19092 bp, 18 predicted proteins | sample EN8Hudsemesocosm_FD_184631 | JGI IMG/M metagenome (GOLD analysis project Ga0209825, IMG submission 184631) | Methane-oxidizing microbial communities from mesocosms in the Hudson Canyon - EN8B Hudson Canyon (SPAdes) (version 2) | ecosystem: Environmental > Aquatic > Marine > Cold seeps | place...
AAAAATGGCCGTTTTTTGAAGGTGGTTTTTTATTTTCCTCGCCTGAGACTATAATCCAGATTACTAAACTTGAATGGGTTAAATAATGTCTTCAAATGATTACGTGTGTATTTTCTTATCATTTCGGTATCTATGTTTGTATCGTTATTGAAAACGATGCTCGCTACTTGCTTGTGTTTTATATTGACTCCTTTTGCTCTTGCTAAAATATGAAGATCTAACATGGGGATTATTTTGTACCTTGTCAGTTGCTGACGTTTAGTGATTATATTGGGCTTTATATCTTCTTTTTTCTTAGCTCTGTGTTGCTCTATCTTTGTCTTTAATGACTCAAAAATATATTCATCTTTTGCACTTACATCTATTGACACATAAAAGTCGTGAGCAGGGTTTTGTGAGCAAATATTTTTTTTATTGACTGACTCATGTAGCCATTTTGAAGATTCATTTGGTGCTAGGTCCAAATAATAATTGAATGAAACTGGGTTTGTGATTGTGACTTTTTCATCGGAGAGTGCATTAATGCTTATATCGACTGCATCAAAGTAGGTGGTTTCTTCGACAGGAGAGTCGGAAATTCCTCTGTTGCAGCCGTTAAGGTAGTCCCAATCTCTCCAGTTGCCGTCGACTAGAGCAATTGTTCTATCATTGTTTTCTAAAGCTTCAACTATACTCTCAATATACTCTACATTTTTAAAATTCAGGTTTTTATCTATCTCGTCAGTTTCTTGATATGCTGAAATTCGGTCATAAATAATGTCAGAAAATTCAAGATCACTTAGCTCATTTAGCCACTCATAGTCTCGGTTAGTTAGAATATTGAAATCGTAATTTTTATTTTCAGGTTTTAGTCTTCTAGTATCTAGGCGTAGCTCCATTGATCAGAGTTCCTTCATTGCTTCCTTCAAATTAATAACCAACTCAGACCAGTGAAGGTTTCTGGTTTTTCAGGAGCGACCCTAGAGATGGCTAAACTTTTAAACTTCTTTCATTCGCTTGCTTATATGTACAACATTCTTTTTAGGGTGAATAAGTAGTTCTAAATAGCTATCCCATGCATCCATTGCTTCGCGTTTTTCTTTTAAATAATCATATCTATCGTAATGAACAGAAGATACATCGGTTAAAGCGTGGTTTTGTAGTCGATCTCGGATCGCTTTGCTCAAGCCTGCTTTACCCATTTGAGTTTTAACTGTCCGGCGTATATCTCGCGACACAAGTCTGTCGGTTTCCCAATTATCACTTAGGCAATAACGCGATAAAGCGCGATTCAAAGAGTCTGAACGCATCGGTTTATCTGTTTTAAATGCATTGCCTTTGCTGCCAGCAAAAGGAAATTCACAGCGACCTGTAATTGGTTTTAGTTCTTCAAGCACCTCTAAAGCAAGCCTGTTTAGCGGTATAAGGTGAGGCCTTTTGTTCTTGGTGACGTTTGCGGAAAGTGAAAGAACACACTGTTTGAAGTCGTAACCAGACCAAGGGGTGTTAAGTATTTCATTCGGTCTTTGGCCGCCAATTGCTAGGAGGAATTTAATTAATCGTCCAACAACGGGACCAAAGTCATCAACTTTATGATTCCAGATTAGTTTTACTTCGTCGTCAGTTAAGTGTCGTTCACCGACATATTCAAAATCTTTTTGTCGTGGGATAGCTGAAACGGGGTTAAATTCAAGATTGAACATTACGTCAGTATGTAGGAAGTTTCGGGGGTCGTTATCTTGTTTTAACCCATGTTGAAAGGCTGTATGTAGATAGGATCTAACTCTATTGGCTTGTGTGGTAATACCTAATTCGTTAATCATTCGTGCAAGGATGTTTTTTATATCCGTGACCTTAATGTCTGATGCTTTTACTTCTTTTAGCTCAGGGAAGGGTATAAACACATAGCGTTTCAGTTCTGCATCTACATTTGACCAAGTGCGCTTGCCCTCGGCTTTCATGTTGGCGACATAAGATTCAACTAATTGTACAAAGCTACCTTGTATTTTTTTAAGGCGTTTGCTTTCACTTTTCTGTTGTTCTTGCTCGGCTAGATACTCTTTAACATTTTCGTTTTCTTTGTAGATTGCAGAGTAAGTATCTTTTTTATTACGCGCCTCTTTAACACTTAGGCCATTGGTCCTTGGTGTGTCTTTGTATCGGTCAATCAGAATGAGTTTACGTTTACCTTCCAAATAATAGAGAAAGTAAAAATGCTTTGAGTTGTCGGGCTTAACTTCAATCGCTAGTCGCCCAGCGCCTCTCTCTTTGGTTTTCTCAGACAGAAGGTATGCTTTGTTTTTGGGCTTCAATGTTTTTAATTCAAGGTCGGTCCACATGTTTTTTCTCTACTGGCGGTAACACTGGCGGTAAGTATAGCGCACTAGCGGTATCATGTGACATCTTCTGACGTTATGTTTTTATAAGGTATTGAATATGTTGTTATTTATTATAGTGTTAGATTGCTGGTGAGGTTTTGTGAGGTTGTTGTTATGAAGACTCATAATCGGTAGGTCCCCTGTTCGAGTCAGGGAGGGGGCACCATTAAAATCAAGTACTTATCCGTAAAAATAATTTTCTCTTAAGTCTCTGTGCCGCCTATGTGCCGCTTTTCGCAGAAAAAAACCTTGTGCCGCTGTCCTTTAGTTTTTTACTCTTTCTGCTTTGATAGAAAAAATTAAATTGTATGGCTCAACTATAGATTTCATATTGGATAGAACGCAAGACTTACACATGAAAATAAAATTTAGCACTGTATCTATGACACAGCTTGTAATTCAGCTTGATCTTGCTGTTGAAGATGTTTTGGAATTGGCGATAAATGATTCTCTTAATCTCTATGTGAATGTGCAGGCAGTAGAGTCTGTAGACTATTACGAAGTTGAGGGCTGGTCAGGCGAGTGGTGTTGTCTAGGTGCACAACCTGTGAAATCAACTATAAAATTGCCTGTAGATGCACGGCTATGCTCTAGGATTCAATTAGATGGCTTTGTGAAGACTAAGAAATTCTACTCTCATGGTGGGCGTGAGGGGTGGAAACTTGGCAAAGAAGTGACAATATTGTCGGATAGTTTGTTTGCTGATTTCGATGAGCTGAATAAAAGCCTTTCATCTTCTAAAGCTCTAAGAGCTGAGCTCCACGGGAATGCGAAGCCAGCATATTATCGTAACAAGAAAATTTATTCTGTTGTTAAAGAAGAGATTCGAAAAGACCCTTTCGTGTTTTGTACCAAGTCAAGTATGAAAAATGAGAGCCTCAAGATGGTATCAACTAAGATTGCTGAATATTTGGAGTCGCATCAGAAGGAATTGTTTGGCTCTGACAAATTTATTGACGTTAATCGTGAGACACTGGTCGATCGTATCCTGAATCGCGATGGGTTTGATAAGCGTAAGATTGATCGGTATGTTAAAAAACCGGACTGAAAATCAATCCGTTTTTTGGTTTCGTGCTCTGTTAGCAAATTTGATTTGGGTTGATCATTTGCTTCGACAATATCGTCGTATATACAGAGATAGATGACATGATCGATACCAATAAGCATAAACACCATTTCACAGAGCCAAACTCACGTTCTGTAATAAACCAAGAAATAGCTTCAAACCTCAGTGAGCAATCAAACTTCTTCTCAGGCCCTCTTTTGCTGCCTAAAGCTGTAGCGTCAATTTTGTGCGTAACTGTACAAACTTTATCTTCATGGCGGTGTAAAGGTAAATACAATCTAAGTTATGTGAAAATTGGATCAAAAGTTTTGTACCGTCAGTCTGATGTGCAAGCTTTTATCGAGTCGCGCATGGAGAGGAAATAATGGGAAGCGCTCTTCTAAAATCTAAAGGCAGGTTAGGTAAAGGTCGTTTTTTAGGTATTCCGCATAATGTGTGGCTTCATCAGGACTTTATTAGTCTGTCCCCAGTTGCCCTAAAGCTATTGATTGATATTTTGGGTCAATACCATGGAGGTAATAATGGTGATCTAGTTATCACGAGATCGTTTTTAAAAATGCGTGGCTGGAACTCCGTTTCTCAAACATACAAAGCACGTGATGAGCTCGTGGAAAAGGGGCTCATATTATTGGCGCGTCAGGGTGGTAGAAACAGATGTTCGTTGTATGCCATAACTTGGAAAAATATCGATGAATGTAAAGGCAAGATAGATATTAAGCCTACGGTAGGAAGTTATCGCGTTTTTACTGGTCTTGTTCCGTATACCAGAGCAGCTTGAACCTGTATTTGGATTAGTGTCGTTTGTTTGGTTTGTTTGGTTTGTTACTTGTACCAAACTGCGGTGCTGTCCTTGGGTTTTTGGTTGTTTTGCTGCTCCGCATACCAGACACCTATATATGTATACCAAGGGGTAGTTCTTAAAAGGATAACGTTATGAAGATCGAACTTATTACTCAATCAAAATTTGAATCAGAAAAAGAGGCATTGAAAACAGACGGGGCTCGTCGAGAAAGAGAAGTCGAAAACCATCATGGCATTGAGATTGAAGTCTATTACGGCTACTTGTTCGATGGATATGAAATTTGCATTGCCCGATGCAAAGATAACTATTTTAGTGTTTTGTTTGATGATCATGATATTGAAGATTCAGAGATGAATGTGGATGAATTAATTGAAGCTCAAGCAGCATTTGCTTTTAAAGCGGCCATTTGGCGTGAATTAGAGATCGAGGAAGAGGCTCAGCGAGAGGATTATGGCGAGTTGATTTGGGTATCCGCTAAAGGTTGATCGCACTGGTTGTGCTCATAAGACTGACATATTGGTTGGTCTTATGAGTGCAGTCAGAATCAAAGGACGTCATTGTCTTAGGTTGGTAGGTGTGTTTTTTACCCGGGTGCGTTAAAAATAAAGCGCTTCATTCAAATTTGCCTTACATAGGGGTATATCAGGTTAATTGGTTTGATGTACTAAGCGGCTGGCTTAGCATACAGTTTTAAGTATTGTCTTAGTTGTGGTCTAAAAAATAAGGAATTACTTAGTCATAAGTTAGTGAGATATTAGGTTTTGTTCATATTTTCTAAGTTAGCCCCCTCTTGTAATGGTCGTCCCTTGGAGTTCCTGCCCCTAAATCTGTTTGTGATACGCTGATTCTGGATTCAGTGAAACTGCGGTTTCATCAGTTGGCTTTTAACTACTATATTCTTTGGCAGGGCTGTGGCGTTCTTTCTTGCGTATTCATGATTTCACATGCCATGCGTTAGGTGGTTTTTAAAGCTTCCTGACAGCTTTTAATAAAGAAGTTCTAAATGCTCATCTTAACTCTTAAAGTTTGTAAGGTGTGACAGGTATAGCTTTAAATGACATATTAAGTCGTGTTCTAAGAGCTAAGTTAGCTAATACAATAGTGTACCTGTCAATGTCTTAGATGAGGTGAATTTAAACGTATCCGGGTCGAGGCAAAATCTTCCTCGCTTTCAAAACAAACCTTACATCACGGTATGAACAAAGCTTAGTGGTTAAGAAGTGTGTGCCTTTTCATAGATGAGCAAATTTATCGCATAGATATTCATGTTTTTGGAGTGAGTCAGCTAACTAAGTTGTTAGTAAGCTGTTGTTTTATATAGGAAATTTATTTATAAAGTGTACTATTCAATTTTCATTTGTGGTAGTTTTGCTCGGTGATTGGGGGGTGTTTTAAGAGGTTCTTAAGCGAATAAGAGTGATTCAATTTCAGCCCTAAATTATCGGCAGCTGACTTTTAAATACGCTTAGGCGTTGTCTTGAGAGACCATCTTCCGTTTTTTAAATTATCAAAAATCCAAAGGAAATAGAATGGCATACGAAACACATTCTCTAGGTTATGCACTTAAGCAGATGGATGAGGGGTCACCAACTTTTTTTATTCCGGCAATGCAGCGTCCATATGTTTGGGCACAAGATGAGGCAATTAAATTATTGAATTCGATTTATCAGGGGTTTCCAATTGGAGCGTCGTTGATCTGGAATACTATATACGATAACCCTGACAACTTAGGTGCAAAGAGAGCTTATAGATTCCCTCATGAGCAAGGAGTTGATTCAATTGTACGGTCGCAAGCGCATCTTGATGCTGGTCACCCCATTACATTCGTTTTAGATGGGCAGCAACGTTTAACGTCCTTGAATATTGCAGTTAGAGGGGGGTGGCGGAAAAAGAATGGCGAGCTGTATAAGATGTACTTTAATCCAACTTTAGATAAGAAAGGTGCCTTTTTAAACTTAAATTCAGAGTTAGATAATATTAAGGGAATGATTTTATGTAGTGAAATCCTGCAGTGGGAGGATGAAAGTGTATTTGAACAACAGTTAATGCATCCTCCTCTTTTTGTTCATGGTGAGAGTGAGCTGTGCGCAAATGTACGGGGAGAAAATATACGGCTATTGAGGAAACGATTTTGGGAGGATTCGGCTTTTTGTTGCGGCGTTTATAACGCTAAAAATATGCAAAGCGCTCTAGACGTTTTTATATTGGCAAATGATACGGGCAAGAGACTAGAAAAATCTGATTTACTTTTAGCTACTTTGACTACTTCTTGGAATAATCTTTCTGCAGATCAAGTCGTTGATGATTTACGAACAAAGCTAAATAAATTATTTGTTGGTGGGTTGCCGTTTAAGGCCCGTAAACCGTTACTGAAATCGATGCTTGCTGTAGCTCCGATTCGATTGCCAATCGCTCACAACATGTCATCTATAACGCCTGAGGTAATTGTTGATCTTGAGAGCGGGTGGCCTGCATACAGTGATTCAATGATTAAAACGGTAGAACTTGTTACAAGGTGGGGGTTGCACCGTAATCGTTGTTTAACTTCAGTAAATGCTTTGATCCCTCTAACATGCTGGATTCATAGATATAAGATTGACATTAATGCAGAAAATAATTCTAGCACTCAGAATCTTGAGCTAGCCCGGGTATGGTTAATAAGTGCGCTTATGAGTTCGGCCTTTGGTGGGAATTCTGACTCTGCTATAAGTGCTGCGAGAGACGTTATTTTGGATTCAGAGACTTCTAAATTTCCTTTTCAAGAGCTCCATCTCACGCTTGATGCTCATCATAACTACAACTTACTCAATAGAGACGGAGTAACAACCTTCTTGTCAGGTCTTTATTATGATTCAAACGGTCAAAGAAGCTTAATACGGTTAGTGTTAACACTAGTTAGAGGCACCATTAATGAAAGAGCTAATTATGAACTTGATCATATTTTCCCTAAAGGTGTATTTGAAGCGATTTTGGGAAGAAAGGTTCATGCAATCTTTAATATTGAGCTACTGACGGAGAGTGAAAATAAAGTTAAACGTAATCAAAGTCCTGCAACCCTCTGGAATAATGAAATGTTTAGCGAGGAGTGGCGAGAAGCTAATCAACTACCGGGTGATAGGTTAGTTAATCCTGAAACACATCAAGCTATTTACGATGAGCCTGATAGATTTTATGAAGTAAGACTGAATAACTTAGTAGAGGCCGTTTGTCTGAAGCTTGATATTGAACAGGGGTTGCCAATAGTAGGCAGAGAAAAAATGAGACTGAAAAACAAGAAGTGAGCCAGCTTTAATATAGGGAAGTCCTAATCAGATAATAAGATCTAGAGTGCTTGGTTATTTCCCAAGTACCCTATTTTTCTTGTGACTTGAAGCGACCCATTGCTGACATCTCGTGATGCTCACGATATATTTTTAATTTGTACCATTTTAGGTCTATTGGTTCAGTGCAGGGTTTGGCTGCTAAGTGTTTAAAAGGAGACATTCGATCTTCAGGAATTGCCAACTTCGTAAGTCGATCCTTTAGTTCGCATTTCATACCTTAATTCAGGTGTCTTTGTTTGAGGCTCTGTTATAGTTCATTTAACAAGGGGGCTACTAGGTTAGTAGGATCTGAAATTGTTAAGTCTAATAAAAAGAACGAACACCTCTTATGTTTAAATAAGTCTGTCAAATGTTAGGGTTGACCCCTAAATCTCTTTACGACACAAAACACACTATTTCTAACTATCTAAATAGATCGTCTTGAGTCGTTGAAACTAATGTTGAGCCATTAAGTGCATCGATAAGGAGTGTTATGAATTCTGTAGTTATAGAGTTACAAAAAGAAGCTATGGATAAGTCTGTTCACACTTCTGATTTGTTACGGAAGGCTTATGTTGTAGCAAGAAAGCTAAAGCTATCTGAAATTCTTGAGTGGATCGAGAATGAATTAAATGGCTATAAAGGCGAGGTCCCAGATTATCGCATTGCTCACGGTCAAATTCGTGGTTGGAACCCATATAACGGCTGGATTCCATTAATGTTTGAAGACCCTGAAGAAGGTGAAGCCGTTTCCAAGCGTGCCTGCGGACAATCGATAGCCGAATTAGAGCACTTGGTCTTAAATGGGAATAAAAATTCTAGTTTACACATGCCATATCCACAAGATATGCAACGCCATCTTTGCAAGGGCTTTGGCTTTGAAACTGAGGTGAGTTTATTTGTTGGGCAGTCAGCACTGATCAGGGTAATTGACTCCGTAAGAAATGTCATACTGAATTGGGCACTTAAACTAGAAGAGGATGGAATCCTAGGTGAAGGACTTTCATTTTCAGAGGAGGAAAAGAAAAGCGCAACGGATGTACCTCAAAACGTTAATAATTTTTATGGTGAAGTACATTCGCCACAAATTCAGCAAGGTAACCAAACTGCAATTCAAGTGGCATCAACAATTAATGCTGACGCACAAACAATTAGTGAATTCTTGAGTACACTAAAATCAGAATTAGACGGATTGGGCTTGGCAGGTGAAATTGAAGACGAACTAAGCTCAGAAATCACAACTATCGAAACACAATTAAAGTCGCCAAAACCAAAGGCAGTTATAATTAAGGAAAGCTTTAAAACCATTCGTACAGTGCTCGAAAGTGCAAGTGGGTCAGCAGCTGGCCAGTTACTAATTGAACTCGGAAAAATGGTGTTTGGCTAACAAAGCCAAGCAGTGGACTCGCAAACTGTTAGCGGCGTTAGCAAAAAAAGGAGATACAGTGAGTATTCTTGAACCAAAAGATGTATTTGAATTATTAGATCCTAGTGAATTCCTAATCAAGGAATCTATGATTGCTGGGAAAAATGGAATCATTGTCGTGCCAGAATCATATGAAGAAATGGATGACCCTGTTGTTAAGGCTGGTACTGGTGACTTTATAAAATGGTTAAATCACGAATCACCTAATATCGAGACCCATAATGAAGAAGAGCGCACTAAACTGGTCTTACGTTCAGGAGACTATTGGCTACCTCTGGTTTATCTTGCAAACGATATATCACTACCTATTTACCTGAATTTAGTAGCAAGCTACCTTTATGATAAAGCTCGAGGGGTATTAAAAGGTGATGCTACCCGTGTTCACTTGAGCGCAGTTTACGAAGATAAGAATGCTGGAAAAATGAAACAATTCAATTTTGAAGGTGATATTGAGTCTTTACAAAAAGCAATCAAGCGGTTTGATCTTAATAAGTTTTTAGATGACTAAATATTTTAAAAGTGAAGTGGCCTGTACGATCTATGATACTTTGAAATCACCAGCCTTGAGAGTTATGTCCTGTGTTAATGGCCTTGACTTTTCTGGTGCTTCTGATGCCCATGACGGACTATTGCGAAAACTTGATCAAATGGAGTTCGCTAATAAATCAACCCAAGAAGAGTACCTAAATGACGTCTATGTATTAAAACAGTTCGTAAACTTTATCTCATTTTATTCAGGACTGTGGGAGTCAGTCATTAAAGGTGAGTTTTCTGAATCCTGGAATGTACTGCAAAATGCACTGGACACCATGAGGTGCATTAAAAAATTTTCGAAACTCGATTTATCTTACTTTGAAGAACAGCTGATAGAGCTTGAGAAAATATACCCATATAATGTTTTTTTTAGCATTGGTGCAACTGTTGAGTTGTTTGAGTGTAGTATCTGTGGGCTTGATATAGATTCTTTAGCATGTTGCCATCGAAAAGGTGAGTTGTATTCAGGCCAAATGGCTATAGCTATCGCTAGAAATATTTCACAATTTGATCATATTGCGATGGTTTCTATTCCAGAGGATAAGAGGTGTGTTATTACTTACGATAACGAAAGTGAGCAATTCAAACTTATCAGGTATTTGTCGGGCTTAGTTAAGCATGGAAGATTAACAATATCTGATTTTAAAGGGCTAAACTTCTCTGTTGTAAAAAGAATAAATCCAGATTTCGTCAAGCAAAATAGAAATGAAAAATGTAGTTGTGGAAGTGGAAAGAAGTTTAAGAAATGCTGCATTCATTCTCGATATATAGACGGGGATCATGTTGATATCGTTGCTGAACCATATTGTGTTAAACATATGATTACCTAACAAGACGCCTTGATGTAAACAGCAACCGCTAATTTACAAGTTAAGATAATTAAAGGGGAGTATTGATTTTATTTGATCAGCAATAAGTACTTTCAAAATGTAGTTGATCAATTATATGACCGAATTCAAATCGAAAGTCGTAGAATAAAGGCCGCCAACTCTCCAAAACCCATTACAACGAAGTTGGTATGTTTAGTATAAATTTGAGCACCGAGTGAAATGACCGAACTTTATATCCAACATTTAGCCCGACAAGGATTTGAACTTAGAGAGAAAATTGGCTCAGGTTTGTCCGGTAAGACGATGATGGGGTGTCAGAGTTCTCTTGGTAGACCTGTTGCCATCAAATTCTTCGATAGTGCATTCAATAGAAACAATTTGGATTTAAAAAAGAGATTCCTGCGCGAATCCAGATTGTTGGCCGAACTTCAGCATCCTTCGATACCTTATGTAATTACATCTGGAAACATACCTGATATTGATACACCTTATATAGTCATGCAATATATTTCTGGCGAAACATTAGAAGAATATATCAAAAAGAATTCGCCTGTTTTGCCAGAGGTAGCGTTACATATCTCAATTCAAATCTTGGATGCTCTGAGCTTTGTTCACAGTAAAAATATAATTCATCGCGACATTAAACCATCAAATATAATGATCTTACCTTCAGGGCATTGCTACATAATTGACTTTTCTATCGGGTTTAAAGTTGACCCAGAAGCGGGTTTGACTAGAGCTACGAAAACTGGAGATCGCTTGGGGTCGGTTCAATATATGTCACCTGAGCAAAGCCAAGATATGAAAAATGTAGATCAAAGATCCGATATCTATTCATACTCAAAAGTTTTATGTGAATTACTATCTGGAAAGCCCGAGGTTTCAGGCTTAGATGAGATCAAGCTTCCAGGCTCTCTCAAAAAAGTGATCTCTAAAGGGGCTAGTTATGTGGTTGATGACCGATATAGCAGTGCCAGTGAGTATTTGCGAGAATTAAAACAGGTATCATCATCTGCCTTGCCATTTTTGGATACTCCGAGTAAGGCTGTTTGTAATAATACGAAATGCCCAAGTGCTGACTGGAGCTCACAGGGGTACTACCGTGGCGCATACTTTATTGATGAAAGTATAAATTCACACTGTACGAGCTGCGGTAACAAACTAATCTACCAGTGCGGTAATTGTGGTTGCACAATCGACAACACCAAACATTGTGGTGGGTGTGGGGCACAGCAATTTTACGTGCCTGAATGTGGGAAGTGTGGTTCATATCTAAAGAAGGTTGATATGGATAAAGATACAGAATCCCTAGGCTGCGAAAAATGTAATAGTAAACAGCCTGCTCAAGTTACATATCCAGTGCAGCAAATGCCAATGCAACCAGCAAACCCAGTACCAGATGATGATATACCGTTCTGAGAAAGCCGAATATACTAAAAAGTGTTTGTGTAAGGCTTAGGTTCAAGGCTTTCATTTGACATGCTTGAAATGTCCGATATCCGTATCATAGCCGTCACCCAAATAAATACATAAACAGACCGCTAAGTCGATTTTTAAGATGCTGCTATTTGTTACATGATGTCGGCTCATGGCACTGAGAGCCGAGCTTGTGCGAGGTCAAGACACTGGTCACCTAACGATTTCTCTGCTCTTTGAATAAGCAAATTATGTCTGGCACTGGTTGAAATATTATATAATACTTTTCTACTCATATTGTTATAAGGAAATTTAGCTTACATGTTCAAATCGGTATACATAACTTTCATTTTACTATTATCCCTCAGTGTAATTAGTTGCGGCAGCGGTGGTAATGGCAGCTCAGGTTCTTCTGAAGATTCAGAAACATCCATTTCAGAAGTCGTACGGTCTGAGAAAATTGTAAGCACATATTTTTCCTTTGCATCATTGAATAGTGATGGAAGTGTTACGACATGGGGGAATTCAGAGTGGGGTGGTGACTCAAGTAAGGTCAGAAGTCAACTGAACAATGTACTTGAAATCTACTCAACAAATAGCGCATTCGCAGCTATTAAAAAAGATGGAACAGTTGTCTCTTGGGGGGATAATGGAGGGGATTCATCTGATATTGAAGAGGAGTTACATGATATAAGTAGAGTCGTAGCTTCAAACGGAGGTTTTGCAGCCTTAAGAAACGACGGTAAAGTATTTACTTGGGGGTATCCATATAACTACAGCGAAGAAAATACAGCTCCTATCATTTCCGAAGTTACTCATCTAGCTGCTTCATATTCTACTTTTTCGGCGATCAAGTCTGATGGAACAGTAGTGACGTGGGGCTCAGATAGTCTAGGTTCTTACGTGCCAGCAATCGAAGAACTCGTAAACTATGCTCCAGAATCAGATATATTAGTTCCAAATGCTATCGATGGGTACGCCGCTAAACTTGGGTCTGGAGATGTGGTTACTTGGGGAAACTCGGCTTCTACTACCGGATTTTCTCCCGAAAGTGTAATAAATGCGTTGAAAATAATGAGCTCTGGACGAGGGTTTGTAGCGCTATTACCAAGCGGTGAAGCCAAATATTGGGGCGTTCAATATACTTCTAGCTGGAGTGTATCTCCACCTAGCTCTCTATCGAATGTGAAGGATATTGTGTTTGGTGAATGGTCTGATGCGGTTGCTTTGCTCGACGATGGTACTCTAGTTACTTGGGGGAGTTATGGTAATCCAAGTGTGTTTCCTACGACTTGGGAGCAGTTGGATGATTTCCCAAAGACTTTAATGAATACCGTAGAGATATATAAGGGACGTAGAGATGGGTCAGGGGGGAGTAATTTTGGTGCAGTTGATGAGTTTGGTAATGCCTATTCGTGGGGTTCAACACCAAATCCTGATGAGAGTATAACGAATGTTGATTATTTGGAACTTTCTAGCAGCGCCGTAGCTGCTCTTAAAGATGATGGCAAAGTTGTGTATTGGGGAAGAGTTGAAGTCGAATTTGATTTAGATACTCTCAAACCTTTAATCGATCCTTTATTAGTAGATGTGGAAGCAATTTATTCTTCTGGTGTTTCTTTTTCTGCAATCCGGTCTGACGGGTCAATTGTCACATGGGGAAAATTTGTCAATGATGGTATTGTTGAATTTTAATTTGATCTCTTTAGCTACTACTCGAATCTTAAGGGGCCAGAGCCATTTTCCTTAATACGTGGCTGTATTTGCACTTATAGCGGTCACTTCAAAATCATCAATTATATGTTTTTTAGGTAGCATATATTGCGTAAAAATTTTAATCGCCTAATGTCTGCAATTGGCATGGAAGAAGTACCACAAGTGCCATTTATTGACACTAAAATATTATTTAGTAATAACTATATGAATTGGTTTTCAATGGAAGAATGCTGAAAGTGCTCCTAATTAGACTAAAAAAATACTTAAAATTCCCACTTTTTATTTGTATGGTGCTTTCACTTTCAGGGTGTGTAACCCCTACTGGCGAACAAAATATTAGCCGGGAATATAAGAGTTTCAAGGCATATGGTGAGTTGTGGACTTTTTCTTTAAATGCGGTAAAACGTAATTATTTCACGCTTGATAGTGATTCTTTTTCATACCCAGTTTATGAGAAGTTTATAAAATCTGAAAGCGGAAAAAAAATAAACATAGCAAATTCTATATTCGTAATTCAAAAAGATGGGACTTTCGCTAAATACTCTCCAGAATATAACGGTGTAAATGGAATGAATGTTTGGGAGCTTGATGGAAGAATATTTTTGTCTATTGGTCGAGTCCCCCTAATAGAGATGACTGATTGCTATGGCTTTCGAGAGAATAATACAGGGCTGCGTTCTTCAAAATCTATTGTCGAGGTGTTTGGGGAGTTAGACTTGGAAACAAAAAGCTTTTACTTATCTAAATTCATTCCTTTTTCTAGCTCTATTTATAACAAAATGAGAGATGCGGGATTACACCCCAAAGTGGCAAGAAAAAAGGCTTATTACTATTCTGCAAACCTGAACTGTTCTGAACCTTTTGACCTAGAAATTACACAAAAAGAAAGTGAAGATATTTTGGTTAGAGTTTCTGAAGAGGTAAAAAATCAGTGATCGACTTACAGACGTTCTTTTGCTTAATAACACTTAAATAGCGTCAGGTCTTCACCACAAAGCTGCCATCAAAAAACGCTACTCGATGCCATCTAAATCTATTCAATAGAAGGTGTAGCCTTAAACACCTGATGTCTCCTAATGGCACTTTTGAGTCTAGTGGTTCAACAGGTTAAGTGACTTGTTCTGCCACAAACAATACCTTCTGTCTGTAAATTACAGGCTCTTAAGTAGTTCGACTGACAAACATGCGGGTATGTCAGGCGCATGTAATATCCAAAATTATTTGTTCCAGTGCCTTTTAACCGTGGGAGGCTGAGACCCAACAATATGGCTACTTTTGACTGACTTAGTCCTTCTGATTTTATCACTTGAACCAATTTAGTGGTTTCTCAGCAGTGGGTCTACCTAGTTTGTTACCTTGGGCCTTGTATGCTTCTTCAGGAGCATAGTTTTTGCTATATCAGATTCGACCCTCTTCTCTCGCTTTGTAATAGGTGCGTCTTGATATGCCTGCATCAAGCGTTGCTTGAGAGACGCTACAGCCGCTTTCTATGGAATCTTGTGCTTGCTGTAGCTTTTCTTTGGCAACAGGCTTACGACCAGTGTATGCGCCGTTCTCTTTGGCAATAGCAATTCCTTCTTTCTGTCGTTCAAGCATTATCTCTCTTTCAAACTCAGCTATAGCTCCCAACATAGTCAGCATCAGCTTTCCTGTAGGTGTCGATGTGTCGAGCTTTATGTTGAGTACTTCTAAACTGGCACCTTTTATACTGATTGTTTCAGCGATTTGCAGAAGGTCTTTAGTTGAGCGTGCAAGTCGATCAAGTTTCGTGACAACGACGATATCATCATCACGTATAAAAGAGATCATCTCGTTGAGCTTCTCTCTTTCAGTGTTCTTTCCGCTTTCGTGCTCCGCAAAGATTTGCTCGCAGTGTGTATCGTATAGTGCTGTTTCTTGTGCCTTGAGGTTCTGTCCATGCGTGCTGACGCGAGCGTATCCAATTCTCATTTTACTTTCCTGTGCGTTTAGGGTGAGTGCTAATAATAGGATGGGCATAAACTCGGAATCAACCCTAAATGCACACTAATTGTATATTTATTTTTGTGCGGTTAGTGCGTGATCTAAATGCACACAATGGAAGATAAATAGATTGTAGTTAATGACTCACTCTTACTTACTGAGCGTCGAATTTGTATTGGGGTGTTCAGCGCTGACGATATTGGTTAACTGCATTTGTCATTGTCTTAGGTGAGGTGACTTCTCATGCACCCGGGTCGAGGCAAAATGTTCCATACATCCAAGTTAACCTTACATAGGCGATAAATATAAGCATGGCTCTAGAGATGTAAATGTGCCATGCACTGCCGTTTTGCTAGTTGAATTTAAACGGAAGTTCCTGCCACTGAAGGTCAGGGTCAAAATGGCCTAATTATTATGATTCCGCTTACTAGCAGAACTAAGGCTTTGGAGTTAAAGCGATACAAATTCAGGTGACGATAAACCTTTAACTCCCAACCTAAACCGTACATTTACAGATCACGTTAAACTGCTTGCTTGTGTTCAAGCACCGCCCCTTTTCCAAAATAACTTGCAGCAATCAATTTGAATAAAAATCTAAAACTCACCGCTCAAATAAGTAGTTTCATTTGGCATATATCAATATAAACCAGATATTGTAGCTTGAATCATAGAAGCTGAAATTGTGCCTTTTTTGTTATATTTTAAAATACATATTGACCTGTCTATAACTTTATAGTTTAAAGTTCATAACAGTAAATAAAGGGGTTGTAACTTGTGTATCGAATATCAGAATTAGCGAATAAGATCGGAATATCTCGTACAGCCATACTGTACTACGAAAAGATGAACCTGATTAAAGGTGAAAGGTTAAGTAACGGATACAGAGTATACAGTGATCTAGATTTGCAACGTATTAGATTGATAATGCAACTCCATCAGGGCGGTCTGACCTTAAAAGAATGTAAAGCCTGCATAGAAGGCAAGGTTGATAGAGAGTTGATTAAACGTCGCCTACAAAAGCTCGATGAAGAGATTGAACAAAAACAACAATCTCGAAAACTTCTTGCTTCTATGTTCGGGAATATAGGTGAAAAATCGTGGCACGAAGCCGCAATAAAACAAGCGCCAGAAGCGTATCTGGATTGGTCAATTAAACAAGGCTTCACTGAAAAAGAAGCCTTAAGATTAAAGTGGTTATCAAGAAATATGACTCAACATGAACAATACATGAATGACTTTATGAAGATTTTTGAAACTTTAGAGCGTTGGGGGCCTGGCGGTGAAAGTGAGACTTTACGTGCATTATCTAATCTGCCTGCAAGCCCAAACAGTGTTTTGGAAATAGGCTGTGGAAAAGGCTTGGCTACATTAGTATTAGCCAGGAACTTAACCGCACACATAACAGCAATTGATAACGAGCAATCAGCATTAGATAGTTTAAGTGAAGTTTTGGACGATGAATGTCTTAAAGACCATGTTGAGCCAGTTTGCGCGAGCATGACCGAATTACCATTTGATATAAAGTCATTTGATATGATTTGGTCAGAAGCTTCAGCATACATTATGGGAATTGAAAACGCCTTATTGAAGTGGAGCCCATTACTTAAGGATCATGGCATTTTAGTGTTTAGCGACTTAGTACTGTTAACGTCAAAACCAAGTGAAAAGGTTAAGGAGTTTTGGGGTACAGAATATCCCGATATTCAAACAGCAGATACTAGGCGAAAACAGATAACAGACGCGGGGTTCGAAATACTATCAGATTTTGCCTATAGTAAATCGTCATGGGATAACTATTACCGCCCCCTGAAAGATCGTGTAGAAGAGCTAATACCGATAATGAAAGGGTCAGCTGCATTAGGAGATATTGATAAAGAAATAGATTTCTACCTCAATCATAATGCAGAGTTTGGGTATCAGATGTTTGTCTTGAGAAAGCTCAGTTAAGGCCAATTTTTTTCAGGGATTACTATGTCAAATTTTTCATTACTTGCCAATTTAGGTTGGCAGTCATTTTTTCAACAACAACTATCATTAGAAGAATGGGAAAATTCTATTGCTGCACGGGTTATCGAACAGCATAGGTCTGAAATTACCCTCGCGACAGAGTCGGAAACATTTGATATAGCGCTATCTCACACTATGCCTACCTTGGTCGTAGGCGATTGGATATTGTTAGACAATAACAAACGGTTTATAAGAGTGCTTGGTCGGAAAACCTGTTTTCAGAGAAAGGCGCCAGGTAGTAAGATTAAATACCAACTCATTTCAGCAAATGTTGATACTGCTTTTATTGTGAGTTCAATGAATGAAGACTTCAATCTCAACAGGATTGAACGTTTTCTTGCACTGGTTAATGAATCAGGTGCTGAGCCAGTTGTAGTTCTGAGTAAGAGTGATCAATCTTCTTCGCCTGAGGAGCTTATCGCTCAAGTCAGAAATCTAGACAGCAATCTGATAGTAGAAGCGGTTAACTGTCTGGATTCAAACAGTGTTTCCAAACTAGAGGCATGGCTTAAACAAGGAAGTACCACCAGCGTATTAGGGTCGTCAGGAGTGGGAAAGTCCACACTGATAAATACCTTACTAGGTGGAAATAGTCAAAGCACAGGACGTATCCGAGAGGATGATGACAAAGGGCGCCATACCACGACCAGACGCTCACTTATACCTTTGGAATCTGGAGGTTTGATTCTAGACACTCCAGGTATGAGGGAAATACAGCTTACTGACTGTAAAGAAGGTATTGCGGCAACATTTTCAGATATTGAAAATCTTTCCAATCAATGTCGTTACGATGACTGCCAACACCAATCGGAACCAGAGTGTGCCGTACTTGAATCAATCAAATTGGGTATTTTGGATATAAGGCGTCTGAACAACTATCACAAACTACTTCGCGAAGAAGCACTTAATTCTGCCATTCTTATAGATAAGCGAGCTAAAGATAAGGCTTTAGGGAAGTTCTATAAGCGAACCCTGAATGAGTCGAAAAAGTTAAAAGGTAGGTGATAATAAATAAGCTAGGTCAACTGAAAACTGGGCTCCATTCTCATAAATATGGTTTGATACCTAGCGATTTATTGCTATTCGAAAGTGTACTACCTTTAACTCCAAATCCCGTGTTTTATCATAAATACTGAAAGGGCCGCGTTGTGCTCACTAGCTATCGGTTGTTAGTGAACGTGAAATTGCTCAAGGGCTTTGGTTAGCTATTCTTTGCTTCAGGATAATCTGGCCAAGCGCTAAAAATGCGTGATACCTTTACGGATAACGATAAACCGCTAGGAATGAGCTAAAAGCGAACATTTACTATGTTTTATTTTCCAAATTAGCCAACAAATTATTTTATTAAGTGGTGATAGAAAGAAACGATTTTATATGATCTTTAAACGCTATTTGCTTTTGAGTTTTCCATTGACTTTTTTTATAGAGTAAATAAAGGCGTTTTTTTGGCAGGTTGCGTTCTGGCAAAACAGCTGTAAACGTACCGTCTTGTATTTCTTGTTCTACTGTAATATCGAGCAACATACCGATACCTAAGCTCGCGCGCACAGACTGGTATACCCCTTCAATATCGTTACAAGTATGTGCCGTTGAGTTATCGGTTCGAATTTTTTCCTTAGTGAAAAAGGTTCTTAGTGCTTCAGAGCTGTTAAGTGGTGACATCAAAATCAGTTT
>Ga0209825_1000760_pt1 | contig 19061 bp, 17 predicted proteins | sample EN8Hudsemesocosm_FD_184631 | JGI IMG/M metagenome (GOLD analysis project Ga0209825, IMG submission 184631) | Methane-oxidizing microbial communities from mesocosms in the Hudson Canyon - EN8B Hudson Canyon (SPAdes) (version 2) | ecosystem: Environmental > Aquatic > Marine > Cold seeps | place...
AAAGAGACATACGCCTCCGGTTATTTCCCTTACAGTAAAATTCTACCACTGTATCTACCACCCATGGTTGAATCTATAAATCTGATTTGCTAGTGTGGCGTAAAAATTACAATAAAAGGACACCCCCATGCGCTTTATTATTGCAGTCATTACCCTGGTCTGCGCGCAATATTCCTGGTCTATGACCCCCTTTCACCAACATGTATACAGTACGGCGCAAGCGGTATCGGCCTTTTATATGTATGAGTTAAGTGAAGGAGATAATAAATACCTAGACCAGTTTAAAGAGCATCAACTCACGGCCAGTCGTGCGCTAAACAATAGCACCTCGTTAGAGCAAAAATTGTACTTGGAAGAATGGCAAAATTTCCAACCCTATTGGAAGTTTAACTTTGTAAAAGGAGTGGGCTTAAACCTGGATTCGGTAGTACGTAATGACGTACGTCGTTATCTTACTGATGTTTATCTTTATGCTGAAAAATTACCCGCACACCAGAGTGTAGTGGCGAGCAAGCTGCAAAGCATCAACCTTATTACGGCCATGTTATCGGCTCGTTTAATTGATGTGGTGGCGGCACAAAGTGGTAGCCGAATATTTACCGAACACGACCTGCAAGTTAATGAAGTTAAGTTGGCGGCCACCGTACAGCGTCACATAGATGAATTGTTAAAACTGGATTTGCCTAAGGATCAGGTAGCCAAGATTCGTAAAGTGAATACCAAGTTTAGTTTTGTGAAAAAAAGCCTCATTAATTACGATGATATTACTCCCTACTTTTTGGTGCATAGAAATGTCATGACCATAGGGGATCTTTTGAAAAGTACTTCACCTGTCATCGCTGGCTCTTAGCTTTTATAAATAACAAGAAAGCCTCTTGCTTGTAATGAGCAAGGGGCTTTTTTATGTTCAGGATGAACGGTATAGCGTGGTGGCATGGATGCCAAGGAGCGTATATGTTCAGGATGAACGGTATAACGCGGTGGCATGGATGCCAAGGAGCGTATATGTTCAGGATGAACGGTCAGGGCTATTGCTCCGGGCAAGCCCTAAGTACCTACATCCATGTAGGCAATAGCGCGGTGGCATGCATGCTAAAACGCCAGCAAGTGCAAGTTTCAGCTTTGTCCGCTTTGAAAATTTCCCTCATTAAAAACTAAACTTTAAATTGTTGTACCAGTGAATCCAATTGCTGGGACAGTGTCATCAAATTCTCACTGGCTTGCACGGTTTGCTCCATGGCTTGGCTGGTCTGTGCACAACTGTCACTAATGTTTACCACGTTACGGTTTATTTCATCGGCCACTGCTGATTGCTCTTCGGCGGAGGTGGCAATCTGCATATTAAGTTCGTTCACTTCATTGACCCTGTGTTCAATATCTTGCAGGGCGCCGCCGGTTTTATCTGCCTGGTGTGCAGCGGATTGTGCATCCTCGGTGCCCTTGGACATGAGGTCCACCGCCTGATGACTGCCCGATTGCAGCTTATGTATCATAGTATCGATTTCTTCGGTGGACTCTTGTGTGCGTTGGGCTAGGGTACGTACTTCATCGGCCACTACCGCAAACCCTCGGCCCGACTCTCCCGCCCGGGCTGCCTCTATGGCGGCGTTTAGTGCCAACAGGTTGGTTTGCTCCGAGATGCCACGAATCACATCCAGTACTCCGCCAATGGCGCTGCTGTCCTGCTCCACTTGCAAAATTACATCATTGGCTTCCTTGATTAAATCAGACAACACCAACGTGCTGGCCACCGAAGTATCCACCTCTTGGCGTCCTTGGTCGGCGGCTTGTTTCACCCCTTCGGTGGAGTCTTTAGCCCTTTGCGTGTGCACGGCCACTTCTTGTACCGTGGCGGCCATCTGGTTGATGGCGGTGGCCACTTGGTCGGTGGAATGTTGCTGTTGCACCACGCCTTCCTTGGCTTGTTTCATCACGTCTACCTGTTGTGATATTGCCTTATCCAAAACCTGACAGCTGCTCTTAACCTGTTTTACGATTTCTCCAAATTGATCCATCATTTTGTTAAAGGCGATGCCGGTGATGCCTATTTCATCGGAAGAACGTCCTTCGTAGCGGGCCGTCAGGTCTGAATTTTGTTCTATGTGTTCCACTGTATTGCGCAGTCGTTCGATGGGCCGGCAGACTTCTCTGCGCATGAAAAAGCTATAAAAGCCGCTAATAAACATGAAGGCGATTAGAATCGTCACCACAACCAGTAATAGTTCGGCATTTTTATCCACCACCTCATTGGCGGCGGCGCTGACCTTGTCTGCCGAAACACTGACAGTGAGGCTGGCGGCGCTGGCTTGCTGGCTAATGTCTTCAAAGGTGGCCTCACTTTCAAGCTGCATGGCCAGGATAATGTCATCAATTTCTCGTACTAGGCTGCGCCCTTGTGCCACCCTGGCATTGCCCTTTACCCGATTGCCATCCACATAGATGTCCACCGCCTCAATCATGACTTCGTAAAGTTTTTCATTTTTAACCCGCAGGGTATTGGCCAGTTCAGCGTCTGCCAAGGCCAGCTGGTCTAATAAGCCATTAAGGTGTTCCAATGACGCATCGGCGGAATCTTCCGCTTCGTTTAACCAACTTAAAGACAGGTCCAACAACCAGGCGCGTAAGTCGCGAAACTCTTCACTGATCTCGTTGGCCAAGGCAATTTTTTTAAGCTCCACATGCATCTGCAGCAACAGGTGATCCTGGTTTTTAATGGCTTCCACTTGGGACTCCACCTGTGCCTGCTGTCGTTGGCTAATGTCTGAGGTATTGTTGATGGTGAACAGAATAAAAATGAAAGCCACGGCTACAATCATGGAAAATATCATGCTGCCGGCCACCAATTTGGTGGATATATTGATGTTTCTAAGCATGTGAATTGCCTCTGTTTGGCAACTTTAATGGAGCATTTTGGTTGCCATGATCCCCATTAAGTATAGACCCATCAGGGGTAAATGCCGTAGCGGTGGCGAGTGGTCATTATTTGTGTATAAGAGCTTAGGTTTTTCGAGTTTAATAATTGTCGCTAACAGGGAAGGCGGCGTTGGCAGGCATAAGCGCTTGAAAGTATTCATAAAGCGTTAATGGGAGTAATTTGGTTTAAATAATGCCTGGGCCAGTTACGGGCTGGCCTGGTCATCTGCGCCCAGCATCTTTACAAGAGGGCGCGGTAATGAAGGGCTGTTAGTCGTGACTATTTAGCCGTTTTAAGAATATTGGGTGTTTCACTTAAATGAAAACCATCGAAAGGTTCGTTGTGCTGGGTAGCGGTTTGCAAATCGGTGAGCGGCGAATTTAAACACAGGGAGCTGCCGCCATCGATGCGCAAGGTGGCGCCATTAATGTAGCTGGCACCATCACTTAGCAGAAAGCACACAGCCGCACTCACTTCCGATTCTGTGCCCATGCGCCCCCAGGGAATGCTCTGACCAAACTTAGGGATGCGGGCAATCATTTCTGGGTCTTCGTAGCTGTCCATGCCAGAGGAGGCAATGTAGCCAGGGGCCACACTGTTAACCCGTACACCAGATTTAGCCCACTCCACGGCGGCGGTTTGGCTGAGGTTTTCCATGCCAGCCCGTGCCGCACCCGAATGCCCCATGCGTGGCATGCCACCAAAATAATCGGCGGTAATATTCACGATGGCGCCACCGTGTTGCTGCATGGAATGACGAAAGGTTTCTTTCGACATTAAAAACCCTCCTAGCAAGTTACTCTTCAGTACCGCCAGAAATCCATTGGCACTGATATCTTCCAGGTTGGCCGGAAATTGCCCGCCGGCATTATTCACTAGCCCATGAACCGGTCCATACTCTTCTACGCAAGATGCAATATTTTGCGAGACCACATCTGTGTCACGAATGTCGCCGCACCGATATTCGCACCAGCCACCATCTTGTTGAATTTCTTTTTGAACGTTGCGTAATTTTTCTTCGGTGCGACCAAACAGAATTACCTGGGCCCCCAATGAGGCAAGTTCATGGGAAATACAACGGCCGATACCACTGCCGCCACCGGTGACAATAATGGTGCGTTGATCAAAAGTGCCGCTACGTAGTACCGATTGGAATGTCATATTTTTTTACCTGTTCTGTGTGCAACAAACTATTTTTAATAGAGGTGTTTAAAGTAACTCTTGGGCCTGCTTTGTTAACGAGCCAGGGCCACCTTACTTTGGCTGTCCCTGCCTAGCTCATTACAAATCCAGTGGCCAATCTCAACTACCTCATCCAGGTTTACCCCGGTTTGAATATTCATGCCGTTGAGCATAAACAACACATCTTCGGTGGCAATGTTGCCGCTGGCACCCTTGGCATAGGGGCAGCCGCCTAAACCGGCCACCGCCGAATCAATTTTTGAAATGCCCAGTTGAAGGCTGGCGTAAATGTTGGCCAAGGCCTGCCCGTAGGTATTGTGGCAGTGCACGGCTAATTTATTCACCGGTACTTCTTTCATCACCGCTTCCAGCATGCGCTTGAAGGTAAGCGGGGTGCCAACGCCTATGGTGTCCCCCAAGGAGACTTCATAGCAGCCCATCTGATATAGGTGCTTGGCTACCTCGGCAACCTTTAGCGGGTCTATGTCCCCCTCGTAAGGGCAACCCACTATGGTGGACACATAACCGCGTACCGGTAAGTTAATTTGCTGTGCTTGGGCCATGATGGCATCGAAGCGCTGCAAACTTTCCTTAATGGAGCAGTTGATATTTTTTTGAGTGAAGGACTCCGAAGCCGCGCTAAAAATAGCCACTTCACCGGCGCGGTGCTGGATGGCCCCTTCAAGTCCTTTTAAATTAGGGGTAAGGGCGGCGTAGCGCACTCCGGTATCCAACATTAGTGACTGGTTACCATTGAGCTTATCCAATACTAGATCGGTGCCCGCCATTTGTGGCACCCACTTAGGGGACACAAAGCTGCCAGCTTCAATTTTTTTAAGACCGGCCTTGGCCAGCCTTTCGATGAGCTCAACTCTTAATTCGACACTGAGTGTTTTCTTTTCATTTTGCAGGCCGTCTCTTGGGCCCACTTCGATGATTTCTACGGAACTGGGTAAGCTCATGATTCACTGGCCTCATTTAGTTCGTCCAGCTCAATTAATATGTCACCGCCGCCTACTAGGTCACCCACTGCGAAGGTAATAGATTTTACTACGCCGTCATGGGGGGCTTTTATGGCGTGTTCCATCTTCATGGCTTCCATGATCATCAGTGAATCACCCGCGGATACATTTTGGCCAACACTTACATCCAATTGAATTAGAGTGCCGTTCATAGGCGCCTTTAGGCTGCCACCCACTTCTTCGTCCTGGTTATAGTTATTTTGCTGATAATGAAGTTCACTTTCACCCAGGCTGTCGTATACCCAGATGCGCTGATCGTGATTGATCACCCGGGCGTTGTGCCATTGGCCATGAAATTCATATTGTAACTGTTGGTCTTGTAAGCGACCTTTCACGTTAGTCGCCCCCGTTTCTAAATGCAGGCACCATTCGTTAGGGGCAAGTGAATCCACCTGAACTTCCAACGTGCCTCCATTGCTGTAGGCCAATTTTAAGGTTTCACGGGCGCAGGCATTAAGGCGTAAGGCACTCATGTTGTGCCATGGACTATTAGCATCTCCCTGGGCGTTGCTATTAATTCCCGCACTGGTTCGTACCAACATATGTTGGCAAACGGCCGCGATCAGGTGATGTTGCAAAACCAAATTATCGGTGGTGAGTTGGCTTTCAAACTCTTCGATAAAGGCGGTGCTCACAGTGCCTTCTTTAAAGGCGGCCACGTTCACTAAGCGGCGTAAAAACGACAGGTTAGTGGTGACACCGGCAATCTGATACTGCTGCAGAGCATTTTTTAAGGTGCTTAAACATTGGCGGCGATCTTCACCCCATACAATTAACTTGGCAATCATGGGGTCGTAAAACGGGCTTACCTCGTCTCCTTGCACTACACCTGTATCCAAGCGAACCTTGCCGTCAATTAGCTCAGGTAATTGCACAAAATCGAGTGCGCCTGTGGTGGGTAAAAACTGATTGTCCGGGTCTTCGGCATAGATACGAACTTCCATGCTGTGACCGTTAATGCTTAGTTGTTCTTGCGTTAACGGCAGAGTTTCACCCTGCGCTACTTTAATTTGCCAAGCCACTAGATCTTGGCCGGTGATCATTTCGGTTACCGGGTGTTCTACCTGCAAGCGGGTATTCATTTCCATGAAATAAAATTCGCCGTTGTCATAGAGGAATTCTACCGTGCCCGCCCCCACATAGTTAATGGCCTTGGCTGACTGTATGGCAACTTCCCCCATTTTTTCACGCTCAACGTGGCTGAACTGTGGGGCAGGTGCTTCTTCGATAACTTTTTGATGGCGACGTTGAATAGAGCAGTCGCGTTCAAACAAGTACACGCCGTTGCCCATTTCATCCATGAATACTTGGATCTCCACGTGGCGGGGGCGTGTAATGTATTTTTCAACCAGTAACTTGTCGTCACCAAAGCTGTTTAAACCCTCACGTTTGGAGGCGGCAATGGAGGCGGCAATTTCAGCTTCCGATTCAATCACGCGCATGCCTTTACCACCGCCACCGGCGCTGGCTTTTACTAATACAGGGAAGCCAATTTTTCGTACCTCTTCGCTTAAGAAAGCTTCGTCCTGGTTGTCCCCGTGGTAGCCAGGTACTAGGGGCACGTTGGCCGCTTCCATCAATTTTTTAGATTCAATTTTTGAACCCATGGCTTGTATGGCACCCACAGGTGGGCCCACCCATGCCATGCCGGCATCCATAATGGCCTGCGCAAATTCCGCGTTTTCAGATAAAAAACCGTAACCTGGGTGTACTGCATCGGCGTTTGATTTTTTTGCTACCTCCAGAATTTTGTCTATCACTAGGTAGCTTTCTTTGGCAGGGGAGGGGCCAATGAACCAGGCCTCGTCGGCTTTTTTTACGTGCAGGGCATTGCGGTCAGCTTCTGAATAAAGGGCGATGCAATGGATACCGAGCTTTTGCGCACTTTGCATGATGCGAATGGCAATTTCGCCACGATTAGCGATCAGCAGGCGGGTTATTGTTTTTGTATTAATAGAGGTGTCCATATTAAGATTCCTTCACCCAGTTTGCTTGGCGTTTTTCCAGGAACGAAGACAAACCTTCCTGGCCTTCACTGCTCACACGAATAGAAGCAATGAGGTTTACCGTGTAATCGCGCATCTCTTTATCAATGTCACCACGGCTTACGGTTTGAATAAGCTGCTTGGTTTTATCAATGGCTTGAGGGCTGTTTTTCAATAGCGCCTCAATTAACGTTTGGCCCTTTTCAGAAAGCGCCTCTTTATCATTCACCACTTCGTGAACCAAACCCAGTTGGCCGGCGGTTTGCGCATCAAATGCTTCTGCGGTTAAGAAGTAACGGCGAGATGCACGCTCTCCCATGGCACTCACCACAAACGGACTAATGACCGCCGGGCTTAAACCAATTTTTACTTCACTCAAGCAAAACCGACTGCGCGCAGTGGCCACTGCCATATCACAGCAGGCAACCAAGCCCACCGCGCCACCAAAGGCGGCACCATCCACTAAGGCGATGGTGGGTTTGTTTAAACCGTTTAGTTTGTGCATCAGCTCGGCTAAGTGTTGGGCATCATCACGATTTTGTTGTTCGTTAAGCTGTGCCATGCGTTTCATCCAGGCAAGGTCGGCACCGGCAGAAAAGTGTTTGCCGTTGGAACCCAATACCACCACGCGCACTTGATCATTATTTTCAATGTCCGTAAGTGCACTTAATATTTCTGCAATTAACACGTCATCGAAGGCGTTATGTATTTCGGGTTTGTTTAGGGTCAGGCGAGCGATGCCGTCTTCTACTGTAAATAATAAATGACTCATGATGACTCCCCTTACATTCTAAATATGCCAAATTGTGTTTTCTGAACCGGTGCATTTAATGATGCACTGATGGCCAGGCCTAAAATATCGCGGCTTTGAGCTGGGTCTATTACCCCGTCATCCCATAAACGAGCTGATGCATAATAGGGGTGACCTTCTTTTTCGTATTTCTCTAAAAGGGGTTTTTTAAATTCGACTTCCTCTTCAGCGCTGAAGGTTTCTCCACGTTTTTCCTTGGCACCCTTGGTAATTAATGCCATCACGCCGGCGGCCTGTTCACCGCCCATCACCGAGATGCGCGCGTTGGGCCACATCCACATGAAGTTGGGATCGTATGCTCGACCGCACATGCCATAGTTACCGGCTCCAAAACTGCCACCAATCACCATTGTAAATTTAGGTACCTTGGCACAGGCCACGGCGGTGACCATCTTGGCGCCGTGTTTGGCGATGCCTTCCTGTTCGTACTTGCTGCCCACCATGAAGCCTGTGATGTTTTGCAAAAAGATAAGTGGGATATTGCGTTGGCAACATAGCTCAATGAAGTTAGCGCCTTTTTGTGCACTCTCGGAAAACAGCACACCGTTGTTGGCCACGATTCCCACCGGATAACCCCAGATGCGGGCAAAACCACATACTAAAGTTGTACCGTATCTGGCTTTGTATTCGTCAAACTCACTGCCATCTACCATGCGTGCAATAATTTCGCGCACATCCATGGGTTTTTTGCTGTCTTTAGGCACCACACCGTAAAGCTCTTTAGCGTCGTGCAAGGGCGCTATAACGTCACGCACATCCAACTCGGTTTGTTTTTTCCAGTTAAGGCGGTCCACAATGTTGCGCGCAATTTGCAAAGCGTGTTCATCGTTTTCAGCCAAATGATCGGCCACACCACTTTGGCTGGTATGCATGTCGCCGCCGCCCAGAGTTTGTGCGTCTACCTCTTCACCTGTGGCCATTTTCACCAATGGCGGGCCAGCTAAAAAGATGGTGCCTTGTTCTTTAACAATAATGGATTCATCGGCCATGGCGGGCACATAAGCGCCCCCAGCAGTACAGCTGCCCATAACGACGGCAATTTGTGGAATGCCCTTAGCCGACATATTCGCTTGGTTAAAAAAGATGCGACCAAAGTGTTCACGGTCGGGAAAGACTTCATCTTGGCGGGGCAGGTTAGCGCCACCACTGTCCACCAAATAAATGCACGGCAGGTAATTTTTCTCGGCGATCTCTTGGGCGCGTAAATGTTTTTTCACACTTAGCGGGTAATACGAGCCGCCCTTTACCGTGGCATCGTTGCCCACGATCATACATTCAACGCCGTTAACCTTGCCTATGCCAGCCACCACACCGGCGCAGGGCACGTTATCAGTATAAACGTCATGGGCCGCTAACTGTCCCACTTCTAAAAAGGGCGAGCCCTCATCTAACAGGTGGGCGATGCGTTCACGAACCAAGAGTTTTCCACGACTTTTATGGCGAGCCTGTGATTTTTCACCGCCCCCTAACTGGATGGTGGCAACCAAGCTTTTTAAATTATCAACTTGACCCTGTAAGTGGGCCTGGTTGTCTTTAAATTCGGCGGAATGAATATTTAACTTTGAATGAATGACGGGCATGGAGCAGTCCTCTTAACCGTAAAAATATGCAGAATTGTTATGAGTGAATGGGATGTTGATGATCGTGGCCGTTGCCCGAAAGGATTCGGGCGAGAGTCTGCATGGATGTATTCACGACGTGCCGCGAGCATCAATATCCCGTTCAGTTCTTCGCTGCTACTTACTTTCGTTAAATAATTCACGACCAATTAACATGCGTCGCACTTCAGAGGTACCAGCACCAATTTCATAAAGCTTGGCATCGCGCAACAAACGACCACAATCAAAGTCGTTAATGTAACCATTGCCCCCTAAAATTTGAATGGCATCCAATGCCATCTGAGTGGCTTTTTCAGCGCAATACAAAATTACACCGGCGGCATCTTTACGGGTGGTTTCGCCGCGGTCACAGGCAGCGGCCACAGCGTACAAATAGGATTTACAGGCGTTCATGGTGCTGTACATGTCGGCTACCTTGCCTTGAATCAATTGGAACTCACCGATGCTTTTACCAAACTGTTTGCGATCGTGAATGTAGGGCACGACTAAATCCATGCAGGCTTGCATTATGCCAGTGGGGCCACCACTTAATACCACACGCTCGTAATCCAAGCCGCTCATCAATACTTTTACACCCTGGTTAAGGCCGCCCATGATATTTTCAGCGGGTACTTCACAGTCTTCAAAAATTAGCTCGCAAGTGTTGGAGCCGCGCATGCCTAACTTATCCAGCTTTTGGCCACGGCTAAATCCAGGGAAGTCACGCTCTACAATAAACGCGGTAATGCCGTGGGCGCCTTTCTCAAAATCAGTCTTGGCGTAAATTACATACACGTCAGCGTCTGGGCCGTTGGTGATCCACATCTTGCCGCCATTTAAAACGTACTTGTCGCCTTTTTTATCGGCGCGTAATTTCATGCTCACCACGTCGGAACCGGCATTGGGTTCACTCATGGCCAAAGCACCAATGTGTTCGCCCGTTAATAGCTTGGGCAAGTACTTGGCTTTTTGATCTTTACTGCCGTTCTTGGTTAGCTGATTTACACACAGGTTAGAGAAGGCGCCGTAGCTTAAGCCAATGGAGGCAGAGGCACGGCTAATTTCTTCCATGGCCACCACGTGGGCCAGGTAACCCATGTTGATGCCGCCGTATTCTTCTTCGGCGGTAACACCTAGTAGACCCATGTCGCCAAATTTTTTCCAAAGCTCATTTGGGAAGGCGTTTTCTTTATCGGTAGCTTGCGCCAACGGTGAAATTTCGCGGCTGGCAAATTCATTTACCTGGGCGCGCAACATATTGATAGTTTCGCCTAGGCCAAAGTTAAATTCGTTATAAATGCTTTTCATCTTGTTATTCTCACTCTCAGTAAACGGGTTTAATTTTGGGCTGTGCCCTGAGTTCTAATTACTTTTTGTTTATGGCTTCACGAATACGACTTTCTTGGTCATTCAATTCAATCATCATGATCTCAATGTCGTTCATTTGTTCTTGCAGGCGCTCGCGACTTTGCTGCACCTTTTCTAATACTTTTTGATATTGCTGCTGGTTATTTTCAGCTGGGTTATACAATTGAATCAGTTCACGGCTTTGCGCCAAGCTCCACCCCAAACGCTTGCCCCTAATAATAAGTTTCAAAGTGGCGTAGTCACGGGGACTGTAGATACGTTTTTGCCCCTGACGTTCAGGGCTAAGTAGGCCCTCACTTTCATAGAAACGAATAGCACGGGTGGTGATGTCGAAGCGCTGGGCCAAATCACTGATGGTATAAATAGTGGGGCCACCTTGGTGGCTTGGTGTCTTTTTAGTCATGTAATCAGTCTAGATGCAGTTGACGTTTACGTCAACGTAATATGCCATCTTGGGTAGACGCCCCTGGCCATAATTAACATCTTTACCTTGTAAATAAGAGGAAGAAACAAGCATTTGCTTGGGGTGTTATGCACATTTAATTATGACTGGTAAATAAACGTCACTCAAAACTGGCTGCTGGCTCATTCGATCTGTTGACAATGGTAAGTGCTTGAAAAACATCGATAAAACTAATTGTTTGAAAAAAAACCAATTTGAACTAGGGGCAGCTGCAATGGGGCTTTCGGGATGTTTTCAATAAGTTATGAACTAAGTTATCCACAGGTTTTGTGGGTAAACCTATTTAGCCCTGTAACCATGGGCTTTTCTTTCATACAGGTGTTTTAAAAAGCGCCCAAATCGTCTTTGCCATGAATTTTGATTGATGTGGTTATTGGCCAAAATAAGGCTTCGCGGTTTAATGAAAGCCGTTTTTAATGTCATTTAAGTGAGGAATATTGATGCAAGCGTATTTAACCAGTAGCCCATTCTTCGATTATGACGATGTGGGCATACAGCAATTTAGTGACAGGCTAGTTGAAGTAGGCATGAGCGATGTTGAAAAGGCGGTGGTGCTTTATTACGGGGTGCGTGATGACATCGCCTATAACCCTTATGTATTTGACCCTGCCAGCGAGGCTTTCAAGGCGAGCGCTTGCTTGGAACAGGGCCAGTCTTATTGTATTCCTAAGGCCATATTACTGGGGGCTTTGTGCCGTTTAAATGGCATTCCGGCCCGCCTGGGTTTAGCAGATGTGCGTAATCACTTATCCAGCCCAGCGCTCATTGAGTGGTTACAAAGCGATGTGTTTGTAATGCATGGCTATATAGAGATGTATTTGTCGGGGCAGTGGGTAAAGGCCACGCCGGCCTTCGATGCCAAGTTATGCAAGCGTATGGGTGTGGTTCCTTTGGAATTTAATGGGCTGGAAGATTCTATTTTTCACGAACACAACGGCGAGGGCGACCGCCACATGGAGTACCTCACCGAACATGGCACCTTTGAAGACGTGCCCTATGAAAAAATTGTGGCCAGCGTGGCCCAGGCGTATCCACACCTAAAGGATAACTTTAAGGCTCGCCAGCATCACAGTTTGCAGCAGGATAGTTAGGCAAAACCAAAGCGGTTGAAAAGGGCTGCCATGTGCGCTTCCAACGGGGCGCTAATTTTCATTCGCACGCCAGTTACCGGGTGGGTAAATTGCAAGCTCCTGGCGTGCAGCAGCAGCCGATGGCAGTCCAGTTCGTTGGAAAAATAGCGGTTGTAATTGCCTTTTCCGTACCTGGCGTCGCCAATAATAGGGTGGCTAATGTGCTTTAAGTGCCGGCGAATTTGGTGGGTGCGCCCTTGTTTGGGGGTGGCCTGAATCCAGCTAAAGCGGCTCTTTGGGTAGCGGTCGATGGTGGCGTCTATTTCTGTTAGTTCAAGGGGCCTAAACTCGGTTTGTGCCTCTTGAGACTTGCCATCATCCTGGCCGTAATCTTTCATGCCTTTTAAAGCATGATCCACCTGTACCGGCTCTTTTAACCAGCCGCGCACTAACGCCCAATAGGTTTTGTCCGCCTGCTCCCAGCCTTCTTGAATTATTCTGGCCAGCTCTCCGCTGAAGGCAAACAACAGCACCCCGGAGGTAGGTCGGTCCAGCCTGTGTACAGGGTAGACAAACTCCCCTACCTGGTCGCGCACCATCTGCAGGGCAAACTCCTTGGCATCCTTGGCCACCCAACTTTTATGCACCAGTAAGCCGCTGGGTTTGTTCACGGCCACAATGTGTTTGTCTTGATAGAGGATGGATAGGGCCATGGAAGGGGACTTATGCTTAAAAAGAGGTGAATTATAGCAAGCCTGTCTCACGGATAGTGAGTTAATGAGCCTTTGCTCTGTTGTGCCCTCGCGATCCTGTCCTAAACTCACAAGATAAGTATCTACGTAGACAATCACCTCATGATTAACCTTGGTTTATGACGTTTTTAGAAAAACTTGGGAGATTGCATGTTCAGTGGACGGACAAATTAATAGCCAACGGCCAAGCCCTGTCTGTTCAACAGCTAAGACGGGCTAGGCTGTTAGTGGGCATCCTGTGTTATGCCTTAGTATTTGGCACTCTGTTATTGCTGGTGCGATACCTTACCAAGGGTTGGGCCCCTGCCACCCAAGCGGCCATAGTCGGGCCAATCTTGTTTGGTGGTTTGTTGTTGTTTTACAACCGTTTTAATCGTTTAAATCTGGTAGCAGATATGGCCGTAGGGCTTGCGGTGCTTGCCATATTTATGACTGCTTATAACGATGGCGGTTTGTCTTCTCGTGTTCTTATCTGGTTGCCAGTTATTCCCCTGGTATCACAATTTATTGCTCATACCATGAAAGCGTTCATGACGTTTTTTCTATTAAGCCTGCTGTTAGTGGCTTTATATTACCTGCATCTCATGCAAGTGATTATTAGCCAGGTACCCAGTGATTCACTATTGGGCCGCTTGGTGGCCTGTGTTTTTGCTGTGATGTTTGTGGCCATAGTGTCACGAATTTACGACAACAGCCGACGTTTATTGAGTGATGCGTTAATTAAGGAAAAAGAAAAAGCCGAGCAGGCCTATCGCCATAAATCAGATTTCCTTGCCAACATGAGTCATGAATTACGCACCCCATTTAATGGGGTACTGGGCATGTTAGAGCTATTGCTAAATAGCTCTCTTACTCAGGAGCAAAGGCACAGGGCCACCCTGGCGCGCAGCAGTGCCGAATCATTGCTGTTATTGATCAATGACATTCTGGATTATTCCAAGGTGGAGGCGGGCAAGCAAGAATTAGAGTGTTTGGATTATGACCTGAGAGAGCTGTTGGGGGATTTATCCGAGGCACTGGCCTTTCAAGCCGAGGTAAAAGGGCTTGAGCTGATTCTGGATTACCGGCAAGTAGCAACCGGGTGGGTCCATGGGGACCCCACTCGGTTGCGACAAATACTTTCCAACCTGGTGAGTAACGCCATTAAGTTTACACATGAGGGAGAGGTGGTGATTGCTGCCAAGGTGGAAGAAAAGGACGGAAGGCTGTATTTACAGGTGTCGGTCACCGATACCGGCATTGGCATACCCAAGGACAAACTGGCCGGTTTATTTGAAAAATTTACTCAGGTGGAATCGTCTACCTCTCGGGAATTTGGTGGCACGGGGTTAGGTTTGGCCATCGTGAAAAAATTGTGTGAACTCATGGGGGGCACAGTAAGCGTGAAGAGTGAGCCCGGCCAGGGCAGTGAGTTTATAATGGGCATCGAACTGCAACCTGCCAAGGCACCCAACCCCGAGGGCACGTTACCTGATTTAACGGCGCAAAAGATATTGCTGGTGGATGATAACGCCACCAGCCTGCAGGTGGTGAGTGGCCAGCTCAAGGATTGGGGGGCAGAGGTTATTACCGCGCAATCAGCACAGCAGGCACTGGGTTGGCTTGAAAAAAATAGTGGTTCATCTTTTTCCATGGCCTTCATAGACCTAAAAATGCCTGGTATGGATGGCATTGATTTGGCCAGGGTTTTAAACAAACGTGAAGATAGTGTGTCCACCATCTTGGTGATGATGACCCCCATAGAGTCCATTGCCAATGAGGCGTTTTATGCTGAACTTGGGGTCAGTGCCTGCTTTCCAAAACCGGCCATTTATGGGGATTTAGTTTCGTCCCTGTCTTTGTTGGTGGCGAGCGCCTTAAGTAACGAAGCTCCACTAACCCATCATTATATGGATGCCATGCATCATACGGGCACTGAAGTTCGAATCCTGGTGGTGGATGACAATGCCATAAACCTGGAGGTGGCCGGGGCTATTTTAGAAGATTTGGGTTATGCCACTGTCATGGCCAACAGTGGTCAGGAGGCCTTAAACACACTTAAAACCTGTAGTGCGGCAAGCCCCATTCACGGAGTAATGATGGATTGTCAGATGCCGGGCATGGATGGTTTGCAAGCCACCAGAGCCATTCGAAGCGGGCAGGGCAGTGATGTTTATCGAGATGTGCCCATCATCGCATTAACCGCCAATGCCATGAAGGGAGATAAGGAGATTTGCTTGGAGGCTGGCATGAATGGCTATTTGAGCAAACCGCTGGATGTTAAGAAGTTATGTGCGGCCATCGTGACGCTAATCGAGCCTGCTATGACACCTCCCTCCTCCTAAAAAAGTGAGCGCCATAATCTGTTATTTGCTCATAGTTAAGGGGCAACAGAGTATCGGCAGCTTTCGCTGGCAGCTTGGAATAATTGCCGTACAATGCACGGCTTTTAACGCCTCACCCATTGCACATTAAATGAGAGCCATCATGTCGCGAGATCGTATTTACGCCCAGGACCATCAAGCATTGGATGCCTTTGCCTTCGATGAGGCGGTGGCGCGGGTATTTCCGGATATGATTAAACGCTCGGTGCCCGGTTACACCACCATAATCCCCATGATAGGTGTGATCAGTGAACATTATGCTCAAGACAACAGTCAACTGTATGACTTAGGCTGTTCATTGGGGGCTTCCTTGTTGGCTATGCGTCACGGGGTGAAGGCCAATAATTGCAAGGTGGTAGGCATAGATAATGCCGCGGCTATGCTTGAGCAATGCCAAACCTATGTGGATGAAGATGCCAACACTGTGCCAGTGGAATTGCATCACGGGGACATTACTAACTTTCCCTATGAAAAAGCGTCCGTTGTCACTCTTAACTTTACTCTGCAATTCATTGACCCAGATAAACGTCAGGCATTAATTCAAACCCTGTTTGATGCCATGCTGCCCGGCGGCGCTTTAATTTTATCTGAAAAAATATGTTTTGAAGGTGGTGAGCAAAGCCTGCAGGAGCAACTGCACTGGGACTTCAAACGAGCCAATGGTTACAGCGAACTGGAAATCAGCCAGAAGCGCAGCGCCCTGGAAAATGTCTTGTTACCCGAGACCGCTCAGGATCATATTGATCGTCTTAAAAATGCCGGTTTTAGTCAGGCCAGTCAGTGGTATCAGTGTTTTAATTTCTGCTCTTTCATTGCCATTAAATAAGGGAAGAGTGAATGCCTTTCTTGGAATTTTACAGCGAACTTTTTGAATATATAAAAGCCGATGAAACCCGCCTTAAAATTTGGGGTGAGACCCTAGAGTCTCAGCTTGAGCAGGTTTTTATGGATCAGGCCCACGGCGATATGACCCGTTGGGCAGAGGCTTTTAATAATTTGCCCGATATAAAGGGGGTGTCCAGTGAACTGGGTCAAGACGTATTGACTCTTCAAAGTGCACAAGCGGATGCCGAGCAGCTGGCGCAATTACTGGCGGCCCTCAAGGGATTAAAACCCTGGCGCAAAGGCCCCTTTGATTTTTTTGGCCATCACATCGATACCGAATGGCACTCCGATTGGAAGTGGCAGCGCATTAGCCCTCATATTTCCTCACTTAAAAATCGCCGGGTTTTGGATGTGGGTTGCGGCTCCGGCTACCATATGTGGCGTATGCTGGCAGAGGGTGCGCAACGGGTTATTGGGGTGGACCCGAGCAAATTGTTTTTCTGGCAATTTGAGGCCATGAAAAAATATGTGTTGGCCCAGGGGCAAGAAGTACCTGTGCACTTTTTGCCTTTTAAAATGGAAGAAGTACCGGCAGGGTTAAGAGCATTTGATACTGTATTTTCAATGGGGGTGTTGTATCACCGTCGTTCACCGTTAGAGCATTTGTCTGAGCTGCATCAGGCTTTGCGTGCTGGCGGTGAAGTGGTGTTGGAAACGCTAGTGGTGGATGGTGGTTTAGGCCAGGTACTCATGCCCGAAGACCGCTACGCCATGATGCGCAACGTTTGGTTTTTGCCCTCGGTGGAAACCCTAAGCTTATGGATGCGCCGTGTGGGTTTTAAAGATGTAAAAGTGGTGGAACAAAACTTCACCAGCATTGAAGAGCAGCGCACCACAGATTGGATGGAGTTTAATTCGTTAAAGGATTTTCTGGACCCCAATGATCACAGTAAAACCATCGAAGGCTACCCCGCTCCCAAGCGTGCCACGCTTATCGCGCACACGTAATAGCGGGTTTTCCGTGCCGTTTACGGCTGGTTGCTGGGAGTCAGAAGCTGTAAAAACTGGCTCAGCAAATTCGCGTTTTGTGAATCACTTTTGATGATCTCGCCGCCCCCATGGCCGGTTCCGGTGGCCTTTAAAAATAAGTTGTCGGAGTTGTTTAGCGACGCCGCTGTGTAGTCGATAATCCGGTTGACGTTTATATCTTGATAACTGGCCATATCACTGTCGACAAAAATAAGAGCGGTATCACCGGCCAGACGAAACTCCCCATGACACAGTGTGCATTTATCTTGAATTAAATCGTCTGATAAATTTTCTTTGTAAAAAGCGATAGCCTCGCTGCGTGCTTCATCTTGCATTGTGGCCATTTCAACAAAAGCCTGTAGGGCTAAATATTTATCCGACTGCAGCTCTAACACTTCAGTATGCTCCAGCCCTCGGGATTTACTTAAAAACAGCTCCCCATGTTGATTGCTTCTTTGCAAGTAGGCCAAAGTCATTTCCAGGTTTTTATTCAGGTAGTCCTCTTCAACGTTCTGAAGCAATACATAATCACTATTATTGGCGATGCTTTCACTGTGGTGGCAAACAATGCAGGAATATTGGGTGATGTCGGCGCTGATATTTTTTTGCCAATAGCTGTTTAATGGGCTTTGCTGTTCTTGTAGCGCATCGTAAGAAGTGGGTACACAGGCGCTGGTGGTCATGATCAGTATCGCAATAAAAAAGACTCTGCTCATGCTTTGCTCCTGTTGGTTGGTTTTGATTATTATTGGCCAAATTGCCCTTGCCGCCCATATCCAATAGGCCGCACATGCCTAGGACCTAAGTCATAGGGCGGTGTTGCCCCCGTCATGACAGGCTAAACTATTGATAAGCGGGCTTATTTTGTTATGCTCTGGCCCGACTTTGAGGTTATATCTATGAATTCATTATTGTTACGTATATCTGCCCCTATTTTTATGAGTGCCCTGTTGCTCACAGCCACTTCTGCCCACGCTCAATATGACACCTTATTTTTAGACTTGGCACAAGGTGATGAAATGACACAGCTGCGTCTGGGCATGGGTGAAACCCCGCCGGGCAGTGAAGGTGAGAAGGTCACCAGCATGTTTTATCTCAGTTACTTTGAGAGCGACGATATCCTAAAGGTGAATAAAGCCAATCTGGGTGAGCAAAAAACTGAAATACTGGCGCTGGGTGCTGGCGGTTTTGGTTACCTTGAAAACCCTAATTTAAACGGCGGTGCCGAGTTTGACTTTGAACTGTCTCAAACTCGCATCGACTCTCTGGACAATTACAAACGCACCGGTATTGGTTTTCGTACTCAGCTGTTTATCCCCATTGCCGCAGGTTTGCAGAGCAACATAGGTTTTAACATTCGCCCCTTCTTTTTAAGTAGTGACTGGGACGATCAGGCGCAGCTTGAGTATGAATATCAAGCGGGCCTGGAATATGCCTTTACTTGGGATGTGGCCCTGTACGCCCATTACCGTTATGTGGCTCTAATTGCCAAGAATGATGACGATGTAAAACTGGCCGAAGGCTCAATTTTAGGCATCCGCGCTCGCTTCTAATGTTTACCGTTTGATGGGGGTTTACGCCCCTTTGGATCATATTTTGACCAGTAACTCGCTAATTTTACCCCCAGCCGACCTCCCTTTAGACAATATCTTGCCTGATGAGCCCTTGTTGCTCATGGG
>Ga0209825_1000772_pt1 | contig 18812 bp, 21 predicted proteins | sample EN8Hudsemesocosm_FD_184631 | JGI IMG/M metagenome (GOLD analysis project Ga0209825, IMG submission 184631) | Methane-oxidizing microbial communities from mesocosms in the Hudson Canyon - EN8B Hudson Canyon (SPAdes) (version 2) | ecosystem: Environmental > Aquatic > Marine > Cold seeps | place...
TACAGCAATGTTTTTTATGTTAGCAAGATCACTAGCCGAAAGAGATTGGGCATTCATCACCAAGTCTTCAACTATCATGTCGTCTTCTTCGGCATAGGTATATTGAAAATTAGTAAGAGAATCTACTCGGGTGGAGTAAGGCACCTGCCAGCTTTTTTTGGTTAGTTTTTTAAGGGCAGCCAGGTGTTCCTGGGTGAACACATTGCCATCTTTGGGCACTACGATAAAAGAGACGTTATCGCTTTTGTTGTAAATTTTTTGCATGGAATCATAGGCGATAAGTTCCGGGTTATCTTCATCAAAGAAGATGCGGTAATCACCATTGAATACCAGCTTCTGAGCACCGGAGGCGGCAAAAAAGGTCATGGTTAAAAAAGCCAGGATCACCCAATACGGGTGTCTGGCGGAAAATGCGAAGAATTTATCTCTCATGGTGCCTCCTAAGACTTGCTGTGGTGGTTGGGGTTAAGGTAAGTGTTCATGTGATGTGCTCCGTCTATTTGCCATTTATTACTTACATGTAAGTAAGTGAGGTTATTTAAAAAAATAGCCAAAAATGGCCATCTCTAGTGCGTTTAGTTTTGAGTTAAACCTGTATTCTTTATAGCCAACCTACTTACATGGAAGTAAGTAGGTTGAGTCAAAAAAATAGCCTACTTAAGGCTATTTGCCCAATCGACCATCAGGCCGCCCAGTGCTTGTTTTGCTTGCTTAATGCTTAGCAGATGCTGTGCGCTGGTGCCTATGCCCATCATGATCACATGAGCTCTTATGGCTTCGCGCTGAGCGTCTATATCCGCTCTAATTTCCTTATTGTCGATGGCATCCTGAATCACATCTTGGATGGTTTGCTGAATATTCAGGTAATGGCCACGGGAGACATTACCGATGGCCTCTGGTAATTCAGGGTCAGAGACTAGGCAAATACAGGCGTTCACCTTGGCATCCTCGTTACCATCCGGTTGCTCCCAATAGAAGCTATCCACGGCCTCAAAGAAACCCACAAAATTACCCTTAAAACTCTCACGCATAACGGCAAATTGATCGCAGTAGCGCGCGCCGTATTGCTTGGTCACTTCAATGGCCAAAGATTCTTTGTTTTTAAAATGGTAATGCAGATTGGCTCGTGTGGTATTGAGTTCACTGGCTATCTTGGCGAAGTTCAGTTTGTCGAACCCACCGGTCATTAGCTGTTGCTCTGCTTTTTCTAGTATGGCGTCTCTCATAACACATACCTTACTTGCATGTATGTCAGTTGGCAAGGAGGAATATGAACTATCTTTAAAACCTTAATATACTCAATGAATTACACGGGTTCACTGGGGCTGATTCATAGAGAGAATTATAATTAAAAAAACCTGGTTATGTTCATCACTGGGCAGCCAATTCCCTCCCTGGGTCCACTCATGGTTCAACACGGACGTGTTTAACATCCCCCGTCCATACCTAGTCCGCTACCTGTACTAGCCTTAGATGAACCAAGAGGCTCCATATGAAGCAAACAAATAGTTCAGACAAACAACCCATCGCCGTAGAAGTGATCGCCGGTAAAACGTATATGTGGTGCGCCTGTGGCAAGAGCCAAAAACAGCCCTGGTGTGATGGATCTCACGCGGGTACTGGAAAAACGCCCCTGCCCTTTACCGCCAAAGAAACTAAAGCCGTGCACCTATGCGGATGTAAACACACAGGCCACGCTCCTTTTTGTGATGGCACCCACCAAATTCTTAACGGTGGGGGGCGTGATGAGTATTTTCAAGGCGGCCAATCTGACTAACGTTTACTGGGCTGTTTTATGCTTAAAACGCAGAGCTAAAATCACTGTACAAGAAATTAACGCGGCAAACATAAAGTGGCTTGCCTGCAACGCCAAACCCAACAAGGGCGCACAAAATAATAGGGTAAAAAACGGCTGTAATAACTGCACTTGCCCTGCCCGTCCTATGCCCACTTTCGCCATGGCATCATACCAAAAATGAAACCCCAACCACTGACTCACCAACGCCAGATACAACATGGACAATATGCCGTTAAGGCTCCAGGGAAAGGCCCAGCTAAATGAATCCTGAGTGACAAAAAATGCTAGGCCCAAAGCGCTCACTGGCATGTACAACACACACATCCAACAAATGGTTTGCCAGCCGCCCAGGGTTTTGGCCACATTGCCGCCATAACCGTAACCCACCCCGGCCGCCACCAACATGATCAATACCGAATAGTGAAAGTTACCGGATGATTGTGTGTAAGCAAAAAACATCAAGATAGCCGCCCCCATCAATGCACTTAACCAAAACATTTTGGGATGCTTTTCATTAAACAAAAGTGTACCGGCTAAAGCGGTAATTAAGGGAATGGCCGCTAACACTACGCCCATGTTACTGGCCGACCATTGCCCCAACGCAAGGCTTAATGTGTAGGGAAACACTAGGGTCACCGCCGCGCCCCCTAACAGCAATCCTTTCAATTCACTCTTTGCGGGCAAGCGCCAGCCCAATGCCATCACCATAAACAAACTGCCTAATCCAGCGAGCAAGGATCGTAATAAGGCCACCAATTCAGGAGGAAACACGGCAAGCGCCAATTGGGTCATGGGCACCGTAAGGCTAAACAGCATCACGGCAATCAGCGCATTAATTAAACCGCCATAAGACTGCCACAGGGTGGACTGGCTGGGGTTAAGGGCGTTTTGGGTTGTCATAATTGTCCTCTGGTAAAACTACTTGATGAAACAGGGGCTCATTGTGGCGGGAGAACTGTATTGGAGGCAGATGCAAGCTCGGGCTTATATAGGGGTACAGTTAATGAATTCCGGTAACTGTACTGGCCATAAAACAAACAACTGCACCGGTCTACAGTACAGTGCAAACCAAGATCGAAGCGCCCAGGACCTTTAGCCGGCTTGTTCTGTAAGGCTCGTTGTCACCCTTTATAGTGAAATGGCATAGACCTGCTCGATAGCGTATTCTCGGTGCTCTCACTAATGATTAATCATTAAAAATAATAAAAGGATCACCATGAAGAAGGCGTTAAAAATATCAGCCAGTGCCACGGCTCTCATTGTGGCCGCCATGGCCATTGTCTACCTGTTCACCATCAATGCCTTAACCCCCCTCACCCAAGAGATTCGCAGCCAATTGCCCGGCAGTTTTGTAAAGCTTAATGATGGCGTCATTAGTTACCAGTGGCAGGGTCCAATTGATGGCGAAAAAATTGTATTGGTGCATGGATTGTCGACCCCTAAGTTTGTGTGGGATGCCAACGCAGAAGCACTGGCCGCAGCCGGTTACCGAGTGTTGCGTTTTGATCACTTTGGTCGTGGATTCTCTGACCGCCCAGACGTGATTTACAACGAAGACTTATACGTACGTGAATTATTAGGCCTGCTGGATTCACAAAATATTACCGAGCCCGTGAACCTAGTGGGCTATTCCATGGGAGGCGGCAACGTTGTGAGTTTTAGTGCCCAATACCCACAGCGTGTTAAACAACTCATTCTCATTGCGCCGGCGGGCTTTGTGCCTAAATATTCAGGTACCGCTTCTTTGGTATTAACGCCGGTGCTGGGTGATTGGCTCATGGCCATGGTGGGCAAAAACGCCATGTTAGAAGGCATTCAAAAAGAAGTCAGCGCAGGATCCGCACCGGCTAACATGGTGCAAAAATTTGAAAAACAATTTCAATACACAGGTTACCTTGAGTCCATATTATCCACCATGCGCCACTACCCCATGTACAATTTATCTAAAGCTTACGAGAAGGTTGGCAAGGCAGGTATTCCCACCAGTGCCATCTGGGGCACAGATGATAGCGTAGTACCATTTGCGAGCAGCGAGCAGGTGAGTCAATTTATTCCCCACCTTAAACTTCACCCGGTAGACGGTGCCAGTCACTCAGTGACCTATGCCAACAGCGATGAAGTGAACCGCCTCTTGTTGGGTATTTTAAAGGGCTAATTCAGCACCATTAGCAAATCACAGGTGTGTTTCGCCTTTAAACGAAGCACACCATAATTGCTTTACAAGCACAGTTCTTTTATTGAAAGACACGCCTGCCCTATCACTTTAACCCTGGCACCCAATTCTCCTGGCACCACCCCCCCACTACCAGCGATGGCCACTACTGGTTTATCTAAATTTAGAAATCGAGCAATGAGTTTTTTAGTGCCGTAGCCGCCACCAATAACAACGGCCCCCAGGCATTTTTCGGCAATAAGCTGGTGCTTGGCTTCGCTATCTGGCGCATAAATAACATCATCACACAGAGCTTCATCTAACACTGTACAATTAGGTTCTAGTACAGCCAAGGTATGACCATTGACACTCTTTGCCCCAGTAAAGACATGAGGGAAAGTACCAGTGGAATTACCAGCACAAGCTGTATATTCACCTAAAGCAATTTGACGCCCCACTTCATAGGCGGTTACCTGGTTGGCATCTGAACATTTAGTGGCAAAACCCAGTACCGCTATACAATTTTGCATCACCCACCTTTCCCTTCAGAGTTAACATTAAACTACTGTGGAGCACCTTCGCTGTACTGGGTTACCCCCTCAGGTATGATTTCCCAACTGGCTTTAGAATCCACGTAAATGTGTTGGCCAATTTCAATTTCCGGATCACCGTTTACGCAACCCAAGGTGACGCCATGGACCTCACCGTTAAAAATACCACACAGGGTAGATCCACATTGGCTACAAAACTGCAGGCCAAAACCATGAGCACCCACGTAAGATGTAAGAAACTGCTTGCCAGATAACCAGTTAAATTCGTCCGGGTTAACCAGTGCATAAGCCGATGCTTGCGCATTAAATGCCTTACGGCACCGGGAGCAATGGCAAGACCTGGCATCACGTAGTCTGCCGTTAATCTGGTACTTAACTTCCCCACAAAAACACTCGCCCGTTATTGTCACGTCTCTCTCCAGAATCTTTTTATTTGTTTAAATGAGGGCATAAATAAGAGGTCACATTAAATTTTATTTTGCACTGGGGTAAAAATCATTCTGACCGCTCGGCCCTCTTCACCCCAGGGTGCGATGTTTGTCATTTGCAATACAAGGTCGCCGTTGGGCCGCTTTGATAGCTTGCTGCGCCAACCCCAATCTGGATTTGATGGCACTTCATAACCATGCTCAACCGTGAACAGCCCCCATGCGCCAGGAACATTTTGGCAGGTGGCCGGTTTGGGTTGATGCCAACTGTCGACCCAGGTTGCGCCGCCCTCATAAAAGGTAAAACTGCCATTCTTAGTTTGGCCTTGGTACAACCATGTGTAGTGCAGTGCGTTCGCCTCAACTTGTAGCGTACAGTCGTAACAATCTACGCTATTACCCAGGGGGTCTAACCACAATTCGCCACTGCCGGCCCACTCTACTCCCTGCAGCTCGCTGCGCCATTTGTTGCTCATAGGTATCTCCTGATGCTAGATGTCTTTAAGTAGCTGGCAAAAAATAGCTACCAGACGCTTTTATCTATTGAAACAAATCTTTAGGGAATTCATATACCAGTGTTTTCAAGCGTAGCACGACTATTTAATCGATTTTATAATCTCGTTTAGGGTGCCACTGTCGTCTGTATAGTCGACTTTCATAGACTGGTACAGCCCCTTACTCTCAAGTACCAAGGATGGGAAACCTTGATGGGTCAATTGGCGAGCCTGATGTATTTGTCGCTCTAATTCTGTTTGGGTTTCATTTGAGAAAAGATCCGCTGAAAATTGCTTTTCATCGATACTCAATCCCTGGCCATGTAGCTCCCCAGCTAAACCAATAAGCACGTCACAATCGGATGGGTTTAAGGCGCGTAGGTAATAGGCTCGCTGAATGGCATCGATCATGGCTACTTGGTAGCCTTGATGGTTGGCGGCTATGACAGCACGGCAAGCATTGTAAGTAGATCGGCGCGGGGAATTGGTTTTCCAAAACCCAAAATTGAATTCGGTGCCCAGTTTTTTTTGAATATTTTTCCAATGGCCCTGAATTGCTGATTGCATGTCCATGGGCATGGGAGTGTCGGTATCGGGTGCTAACCCTCCCGCTACATATTCAACGGGCAGCGATGCTGGCAATTTTTTTTGCAAGGCATCCCACACCGGACGATAGCCCCAACACCAACTGCACATGGGGTCGTGGATATAATATAACGTGGAACTCATCGGTCTGAATGCCTTTAGTGGTTAACGCCCAGCACAGCGGCTTGTAAATTGGCGTTTTTTGTACAGGTTTTTTTTGCACAAAACATGGCAATTTTACAAGCCTGCCGTAGCTGCTTGTTAGGTGCTCCCGCTATAAAGGAACAACTTTGTTTGCACAAGGACCTTTTTGACCTTGGCCAACTTCAAACTCTACTTCTTGGCCATCATTCAGTGTTGCGTATCCACCGCCTGCTTGAATTTCTGAATGGTGAACAAACAGATCTTTGCTGCCATCTTCAGGTGTAATGAATCCGAAGCCTTTATCGGCGTTGAACCACTTAACTGTACCTTTAGCCATTTTCTTTACTCATGATTGTTGGTGAAAAATAAAACATTCGAAAAAACACATAACAGCCTATGCACGTCGTATTGACGCCTTTTCAATACATGTTTTCCAGCCCATTATTTAAATGGTCAGTTATCATGGGCCTTATAACCTCAGCGGTCAATAAATATGGCCTATCTACATTTACACCGCCTATTCTAGCAGCCGTTACGAACAATCATTGCAACGTATGGCCAGCCCCATGGCGCGAGCCTACTGTTTTCATCACTGACTTCTGCGCTGCTATTGATCGACAGCAACAATCGGTTATCACTCAGGGGAGGCACTGCATTGGTGTTATCGCAATCGTCATCAATCGCGTGATTACAGGCGACCAATACCAACAAGCCAATTGCCCCTTCAAATACCTACCTGGCATTAACAATAACAGGGTTACCCATGTCAATTTTTCAACTGTACCGGTACCTAAATCCTTTACTGCACCCCTTACAGGTACAATTTTGGTATTATCATGAGTACACTTGCCTAATCCTGGCTAAATAACCCACAAGGCCAACCACATGAGCACCCTGTACTCAAAAATTGCCCACGAACTGGCCCAGGATATTCAACAAGGCCTGTATGGGCCCGGCACAAAGGTGCCCAGCGTACGCCAGCTAAGCAAACAACGCAGCGTGAGCATCAGTACCATTAATCAAGCCTATGCCCTCTTGGAAGATCGCGGCCTCATTCGCTCCAAACCCCAGTCTGGCTATTTTGTGCGCGAAGGTGCCAACGACCCCATCATGGCGCCACCCATGTCCACCGGCAGTGATCCGGCCGTGGTGGGTAAGAGTGAGCTCATTGGCCGCATGCTGTCTGTGGTAAACGGTAATAGCCATATTAATTTGGGGGCTGCTATAGCCCACCACAGCTTTATGCCCCACCGCGCATTGCAAACCCATATTCAAAAGGTGTCGCGTTTTCAATCTCAGGAAGTGTTTAACTACCAGTTTTCACCCGGGTACGAGCCTTTACGCAAGCAAATTGCGTTGCGCATGCGTGATGTGGGGGTACGAGTGCACAGCGACGAGGTGGTCATCACCAATGGCTGCTCTGAAGCTCTGTCATTATGTTTACGCAGCAATACCCAGGCAGGTGATTTAGTAGCAGTGGAAAGCCCTTGTTATTACGGTTTTTTACAGCTGGCCAAACAACTTGATTTAAAAATTATTGAAATCCCCACCGACCCGCAAACCGGCATTAGCCTGGACGCGTTGGACCTGGCGTTATCCCAATGGCCCATAAAAATTATTGCGGTGAATTCCCGTTACTCCAATCCCACCGGGGCTGCATTTTCCAGTGAACGACAAATGGCCTTGTTTAATTTGGCCCAAAGACACGACGTAAAAATATTGGAAGATGACATCTACGGGGAAATTGGCTTTGAGCAATCTATTCACACCGCCATTAAAAAATTTGATACCGATGGCCGAGTGATGTATTGCTCGTCTTATTCCAAGACTGTATCTCCAGGTTTAAGAATGGGCTGGTGCATCCCCGGCAATAGCTTGCAACGGGTAATGGACTTACAAACCTTCACCACCTTTGGCCCGGCCGCCGTAAGCCAATACGCCATGGGCAGTTTTTTACAAACTGGCCATTACGACAAACACCTTAGAAGCCTGCGCACCCTGTGCCGAGATAACCTTGAGCGAGTGACCCAGGCGGTGCGCCAGTATTTCCCAAGCGGCACCAAAATTAGCCAACCCAAGGGAGGATATATTCTTTGGGTATGTATGCCTAATGAGGTAAGCGCCATTGAGCTGCAACTTAAGTCGTTACAGCAAGGCATTAACATCGCGCCGGGGGATTTATTTTCTAACGGCGAACACTTTAGCCATTGCATTCGCCTAAATTGTGCCCTGCCCTGGAATGATGAATTGCGTAACGCCATCAAAAAACTGGGGGCGTTAATTTCATAACTAGATCTATTAAGAATGTTAACGATTAAGGTGTATTAGGCACTTTGTTTTGCCTTGCACAAATTTTAGAATAGTAAAAGTGCTACCCAAACTGGCGTTATTTAGTACCTCCAGAAAAGTAGCTCACAACCATAAGCGCCACTATAAAAATAAAACCGAGTAGCCCTGTTCAAACTCAAGGAGCGAACAACCATGTCCAAACCGTCCACCGCCATCCAACCCTTAAGCACAGGGCAACGCGTTCGCATATCCGAGTTTGCAGAAAACCCCTTAGAGGGGGTTGAAAAAAACCTAAGCCTTGAAGATCAAACAGCACCAGACACAAGCACCCTTGGCCCTCGGGACGTGATCATTAACGTTAAAAGTGCTGCCGTGGGCTGGGTAGACCTGCTCATGAGCAGCGGCCAATACCAGCACATGCCACCATTGCCGTACACGCCCGGGCTAGAATACAGCGGTGAAATCGTTTGGACCGGTAAGGATATTAACGACCGCCAGGCAAAAGTGGGCGACCGAGTGTTGGTCGACGGATTTGTAGCCGGGCCACGTTCACCCGGGGAATATCAGCAATATGGCGGGTTTGCTTCATATGCAGTGGCGCCCATAGAGGCCATACGAACCATTCCAGACGGCTTTTCATTTGACCAAGCGTGCAATCTATTGGGTAGTTACGAAACTGCCTATCACTGCTTAATCGCCTGCGGCCAATTGCAAAAAGGCGAAACCGTGCTCATTCATGGGGCATCCGGCGCAACCGGTTTGGCCGCGGTACACATTGCAAAAATTATGGGGGCCACGGTTATTGCCACAGGTCGGTCGGACGAGAAACTTAGCATAGTGAAAGAACAAGGAGCAGATCATGTTATTAACTGCAGAGCCCCTGACGGCGAAAAAGGCGTTAAACAATTTCGCCAAGAGGTAAAAGCACTAACCGGCGGGCGCGGTGTGGATGTAGTTTACGATGGTGTAGGTGGCGACATCTCATTAGAGAGTATGCGCTGCGTAACCTTTGGTGCACGATTTTTGGTGGTAGGCTGGGCCTCTACTCCCTTTGTGGCCAAAGGAAAAGGCCAAAGAGGCGCACCCAATGCCAACATGTTACCCACTAACCTGATTATGATGAAAGGGTTAAAAGTAATGGGCTGCCCAACTGTTATTTCCACCCAACACGACGCCAGCATTCGACCAGAACGTCTAAAACAAATTATGGCTTGGGTAGAGAGCGGCCAGCTAAAACCTTATATTTCCCACACATTTCCCTTAGCCAGGGTTAAGGAAGCCTTAAAAGCCAAATGGACGGGAGACATCATTGGTGGCTGTGTGGTTCACCCACCTGAATTGTAAGTTTTAAGAAAAAATAAAACTGCAGATTACTCTGGTGATTATATTGCTGTATCGCTATGGCATTACAGCAATATAAGGTCATTAATATGAATAGAAAATTTAGCCCTATGCCCTGAATAGGGTTCCAGGGAATAAACCCCCTTCGATTTTTTCAGCACCTCCACCCAGTGAAAACCCTTCCCTGAAAACTTCAAATTATGGCCATAACGCTCCCCTGCTAAATTCACCTGCCCTTTGATTTCACAGGCTCTATCCACATAAACAAGAATGAGGCTGTTTCTTGATGTGGAATCAATAAATCCGCCGCCACCAATAAACTTTTGGGTTTTTGCACTTAAAGGAAAGGTGCCAAGCCGTGCCAATAAAGCACCTTGAGGCTGAATACTTAAGCCCAGTGACTGCCATTGCTTGGTTAAGGGTTGCGCATGCGGTTCAATTTCCTTGGCTTTAGCGGCTAGATTCAGTGAAAAATCCATGGTCTCGCCCATTTGTTTAATAAACAACGAAGGGGAATCCGGGTTACCAAATATACTGCCTGAGACATAAGGAAAAACTAACACCACATCTTGCGGATAACGGTCTTTTTCTAGAAAAATATTTTGCGGGCCCACGTACTCTACGGATGAGTTTAAGATGGTAAGTCCCACATAAGGGTTATCTGGCTTTTTGGGGGCTAACATTGCACAACCCGATACCAGCATGACAAATAAAACCGGGATTATTTTCAAATTTCTTCTCTCATTAGAGCTCTACTTTAAGGCGTTCATTAAACCTACAACTGTCCAGCTAATTAGCATTTTTATATCAAACCCGCGGCTGCCGCCGCCACGGCTAACTCAGTGGCAAATATTTTATTTAGCTGCTTTTTCTCAGGCCCACTTACTAAATCGGCCAGGGTATATTTTTCAAGGGTTTTAAAGAAGCTCTCCATGGCTTCTGCCAGTAAGCGTTTTAGTTGGCAGGCCGGCGTAATAATACATTGATTATTATCACCAAAACACTCCACTAAGGTGGAGTCTTGTTCAATCATTCTAACCAACTTTCCAATGTTAATTTTTGAAGGCTCTCGTCCCAGTTTAATGCCGCCATTTTTTCCTCTGGTGGCTGTTAGGTAGCCTTTGGTGCTGAGGTCTTGCACTACTTTCATTAAATGATTTTTAGAAATGCCGTAGCAGTCCGCCACCTCCTTAATGGTGACTAACTCTTTGTTATTCAAAGCTAGGTAAATCAACACTCTTAAGGAGTAATCGGTGAAACGTGTGATATTCATGGTAATGCTGCCCTGAGGTCCCGCAATGGTCCCATGCTTGACCTATATCAAGCCATGTTAAAAAGATCCATTTTGTCGGCTTTCTTTAATATGCATCTAGTTTACATCTTTAAAGTGAGAGGGTAAACTCGCCACAATAAAGATTCATTTGAAATACATCTTATAGTTAAGGGAAGGTTCCATGTCATATTTAAATATGCAGCTAGGTGAGATAGCCACCCAAGTACCGGGTGCTACCGCTATTTTGTTTAATCACAAAATAAACTTCTGTTGTAACGGGCACAAAACCCTAAAGGAAGTGATAGATAAAAAAAGCCTAAATGAAAGCGATATTGTTCCCTACCTTGAAGAACTGGCCAGCCGAAATGGTGCGGCCAAAGATTGGTCTGAAACAGATAACCAAACACTCATTTCACACATTTTAGAGCGCTATCATCAGGTACACCGTGAACAATTAACCGAGTTAATTCGTCTTGCTGCCCGGGTAGAAACTGTTCATGGCAATCACCCACTATGCCCCAATGGGTTAGCGGATCATTTAAGTCAGGTTAAACAAGACTTAGAGCAGCATATGCACAAAGAAGAAGCCATTTTGTTCCCAATGCTATCGGGGGCCATACCGTCCATGGTGCCAGGCCCTATAGGGGTAATGATGGCAGACCATGAGCATCACATTAATGAGATCGGTAAAATTTACGCCCTAACTCAAGACTTAAACATTCACTCTGAAGCCTGCAATACTTGGCGTGCACTTTACTTAGGGCTTCAAGAATTTGTAACCGATATCAACATGCACATTCATATTGAGAACAACATATTATTTGCTCGCGCACTAAACAAGGAAGTTGCAACAAATTCTACACCCGTAGAGGCATCTGCCAAGGAAGAGAAACAAGAAGATGCTGAGTTTTGCTGCGGCGCGTGTAGTTAATCATGAGCCAATAAACCAGCCCAAAAAACCTAACCTTATTTTATGAGGTTAGGCTCTATTTGCTGGAATATAAACATTTAGCTTGTTGCCATCTAGGTCCCTAAAGTACCCTCCGTAAAATCCACCCTCCCCTCTATTGCCTGGTGCGCCTTCATCGGTCCCTCCCAGACTAATTGCCTTAGCATGAGCTGCATTTACCGCCTCTTTTGAGGATACTTTTAACGCCACCATGCCGCCATTACCGATTGAGGCCTGCTCTGCATCAAAGGGCTTGGCAATGCACAAGGCAGGGTAATCTCTAGAGCTCCCCCATGCAGCCATGGATTCCGTTTTCCAAAGACGCCTCTCACCTAAATGATCCATCAACGCATCATAAAATTTAACTGCAGCGGTAAAGTCATTAGTGCCTAGTGTGATATAGCCAATCATTATTATTTTTCACTCCATGTGAGGTTAAAAAATTTGTAAGGCTTACATGCCTTATTCGTTGAGACGAAATCTCTACTATTTCTCAAATAGATTAAAGCACGCGCGATAAAGACACTGCACGCACTAAAAGTTCGAGGCACACTTCCATTTGTGACAAATGTTTTACGGCTTTATTAACACCACCGATTACCTGACCAACATCAGCGTATCACTACATGGCCACTTAAATTCCAACTCATTATTAGGCACAACCATAACAGCTAAACCCAATAAGCCCGCCTGCTCCACGGCCAAAATAACAAATAACCACCATAGATAACGGTATAAGTTACAATCACAACACTGGGTCGCGAAATATCGTGCATATAGCTATACTGCCACCATGAAAAACACAGCAAAATCTAAAATCCCACAAGAAGCATCTAATCAGGCCCTGCTAGACAGGTACAAATTCATATTAGAATCCATGTCCGAAGGTGTGTATGGCCTGGATGCCAATGGTAAAGCCACTTTTGTGAATACGGCTGCAGAAACCCTCACCGGTTGGGGAGCACAAGATTTAATTGGCAAAAGCATTCACCAGTTTCATCACCACAGCTACGCCAACGGCCATCATTATCCGCAAGAAGAATGCCCCATCTATCAGTGTTTAATAGATGGCCGCAGCCGCTTTAATGAAAGCGAAGTATTTTGGCGCAAGGATGGCAGCAGTTTTCCAGTGGATTATTCTGCCACCCCGATCATTGAAAATGGCGCCATCACCGGGGCCGTAGTGGTTTTTAAAGACATACGTGAGCGTAAGTTAGCGCAGGAAAACTTAAATCAAGCCTTACAGCAAGTGCAAAGATTAAAAGAGCGTCTGCAAGCTGAAAACGCTTATCTAAAAGAGGAAATTCAAACTGAATTTTTAGGGGAAATTATCGGGCAGTCTTCTAGCATAGAAGCTCTGCAACAACAAATCGCCATGGTAGCCCCCACTGATGCCTGCGCCTTAATACAAGGGGAAAACGGTACCGGTAAAGAATTGGTGGCCCGTGCCCTGCACCGCCAAAGTGCTCGCAGCGACCGGCCCATGGTTAAGCTAAATTGCGGTGCTATTCCAGAAGGTTTAGTCGACAGTGAATTATTTGGCCACGAAAAAGGTGCGTTTACCGGAGCAATGCAGCAACGAATTGGCCGCTTTGAATTGGCCGACGGCGGTACCTTGTTTTTAGATGAGGTGAGCGAATTATCCTTAGAAGCCCAGGTAAAACTACTACGAGTATTACAAGAAAAAGAATTTGAGCGGGTGGGCGGCAATCAAACCTTAAAAGTAGATGTGCGAGTCATTGCCGCCAGCAATATTGACTTACAACAATGTGTAAGCCAGGGCCGCTTTCGCATGGATTTATATTACCGTTTAAAGGTGTTTCCATTGCAGGTGGCCGCTTTGCGAGAACGAAAATCCGACATCCCCATGCTGGCAAATACTTTTGCCCAACTGGCCTGTAAAAAACTGGGGAAATCTTTTAACGGCATTACCACCCAATCTCTTAAATGGCTTAGCGAATATAATTGGCCGGGAAATGTACGTGAATTGCAAAATCGAGTGGAGCACGCCGCTATATTGCATGATGGCAACATGCTACACATTCCCAATGTGGACGGCAGCGCCACCCAAGAAGTACCCACGTCTGTTCCGGTTAGCCTGCAAGCGGCCGAACGCCAGCACATACAGCAGGCACTGCAATATTGTCAGGGCATCATAGCAGGGGATCAGGGTGCGGCACGCCTGCTGGAACTCCCTCCCAGCACTTTGCGCTCGCGCATGAAAAAACTGGGAATCATCTAACCTTAAGAGCGATATATCGTGCCTGCACGACATACCGCCACGATATATCGCTATAAAACACTCAGAAATGAACTAACCCCTTACAAATCAAGGGGTTACACCCTGGCACAGTGCCTGCAATAGGGTCTGCATAGACTTTAAGCAGTAGAGACACTATGCAAAACCTGATTCCCATGGTGCCGGTAGACGCCACCCAATCAAACCCAGCCATTCGCTTGGCCAAGGGCCGTTATCAAATGTGGCGCCGCGTTATTGCAGGTGTCCTCACCCTGCTTTTTTTACTGGCCCCCTGGTTGCAAATAAACGGCGCCCCCTTGTTATGGATGGACCTGCCTAACCGCGAGCTGCATTTATTAGGACTTACCTTGTGGCCCGATGACCTGATTATTTTAATTTGGGTTTCTCTGGCCGCTGCCTTAGGGTTGTTTACCGTGGCCACTTTTTCGGGGCGCTTGTGGTGCGGCTTTGCCTGCCCGCAAACTATCTGGAGCATGATGTTTACCTGGGTGGAGGAAAAAACCCAAGGCAGCCGTAACCAAAGATTAAAAGAGTTGTCACTTCCAGTGTGGCAGCGCCGTTTAATTCCCATGATATTAAAACACCTTGCCTGGTGGTTTATCGCCCTAGTCACAGCCTTTACCTTTGTGGCGTTTTTTGAAACCGGTGAAGTGTTAAGTCAGGCGCTACTTAGTTTGGAATTGGATGGTGAGCAACAATTTTGGCTGGGGTTTTTCGCCATTCTTACCTATTTAAATGCAGGCTGGTTAAGAGAACAAGTATGCCTGCACATGTGCCCTTACGCGCGCTTTCAATCGGTAATGATGGATCAAAAAAGCTTGCGTGTGCACTACCAAAGCGATCGTGGCGAACCCAGAAAAGAAGAAGGCGATTGTGTGGACTGCCAGCTGTGTGTACAGGTGTGCCCTGTAGGCATAGATATTCGTCAAGGCCTGCAGTACGCCTGCATAGATTGTGGTGCCTGCATTGACGCCTGTGATGACATCATGACAAAAATTAATAAACCCAAGGGGCTCATCAACTTTTCATACCCGGGGTTTTCTAAAAAAACGTTCACAGACTTATTTAAAAATAGAGCCAAGTTATGGGGATATGGCGCATGCACAGTGGCATCGGTGGGTTTGTTATTATTACAACTAAATTATCTTGAAAAACTCGATGCTCACTTATCTCGTGATCGGGGCCAGCTTTACCACTACAACTCTCAAGGGCATATTGCTAACAGCTTCACCTTAAAGGTTCACAACAAAAACCAAATAGGCAAGCAATACAATATTCAACCTGTAACCCCAGGTTTAACTTTAAGCCAAGCTTTGCAACTGGAACTGCCCGCGGGCGATAAACGCACAGTGGCCTTCCAGGTAATTTGCTTAGAGCCCTGTTCGTTAACGGGCGCAGCAAACGTTGATATTCAGGTAAAAAGTCTGGATGGCGAAGATGAACTTATTCTTAGCAGCCGCTTTTTTGCCCCAAGGATATAACATGAAGCCCGACAAACACCCCAGAGACTTTGTATTAAATGATGAACTGTGGCCGGCAGACAACCAGTGGCCCAGCTATTTCCCAGGTAAAACCGTTTGGTTATTCATGGATGAATATCATGCCACCTTACCCGGGGACGAAACCTACAGCCGCATCATAGTGAGCTCCGGCAATGGTGAAGGCTGGATTTTCAGCCGCCCGTTAGTGCAAAAAATTACAGTGGAGCACGTGTTACAACTTATTAAAATTCCCATTTCCCAATACCAGCTGGCACAGTTGGGGTTTAAACCCTGGCGGGAGCATGACAGCTAAAAGCTGTACAAAAAAAGAGCTGGCCATTATTGAATTATTTTGACATGCTAATTGCCAATATCAAGCACAGACAAATAACAATAAAGGCCTGCTCTTATGCCCACCGTTACCAAATCCAGGTTATTGCTCCTGGCCATTGCGGCCGCAATCACCCTAAGCGCCCTTTACAGCGTAAAAGTTATCAAACAAGGGGCTGAGGCCTATATATTTGGCTACCCCCTGGTGCTCATGGAGCTAACACGCAAGGCCATGGCGGCAGATGCTAAATCTGGCATTGGTGGCAATAGCCTGGCTCATATGCGGGTATTTCCCGACCACAACTTCCGAAAGGTGGTACGCCCCAATGACGACACCCTTTACAGCATTGCTTGGTTCGACCTCTCCAAAGAGCCCATGATCATCAGCACACCGGCCTGTGACCGCTATTACGTTTTGCCCTTCATGGATGCCTGGACCAATGTATTTGCAACAGTTGGCACCAACAGCACAGGCAACGAACCAGGTCACTTCGTATTGGTGGGGCCTGATTGGCAAGGGGATTTGCCCACAGGCATGAAGGAAATTAAAGCCCCCACTAACATGGTGTGGATGATTGGTCGTGTGCAAACCAATGGCAAAAACGACATTAAAAATGTGGCGGCCTTCCAGGATCAATTGACCATTACGGCGTTACACCTTTGGCCAAAAGGAAAAGCCAACCCCACCATGACCATTGATACTATTGAGCAGATGAAAAGTAAGGCCAACCCCAAGGCTGAAATTGATGCCCTCTCGGCCCAAGAATTCTTTAATAGCTTAAGCGTACTAATGGCGCAGCAACCGGCCAGCGAAGAAGATCAGGCGGCAGTGGCAAACCTCGCCAAGCTAGGGGTATTCGCCGGCGCTGCATTTAATATAGATACCTTAAACCCAATCAAAAAATTACTAATAGAAAAAGCCGTAAAGATTGCCAATTCCAAGTTGCATGACGCCATTAATACCCAGAGTGCCAGCCCTAAAGAAAATGGCTGGATTATGTGGCGCGATACCATAGGTCAACCTGGCACTAACTATCAGGTTCGAGCCGGGGTTGCCCTAGCGGGATTAGGTGCCCTGCCCATCAGCGAGGCGGCCTATGCCAGCACCGCCATCGATGAACACAAACAAGCACTCACAGGTGAGCAGCAATACAAGATGCACTTCCCGGCCGGGCAACTGCCCCCTGCCAAAGCATTTTGGTCGTTAACCATGTATGACGTGGACGGCTTTATGGTGGAAAGCAGCATCAACCGTTACCTGCTGGGTGACCGCGATGCGCTCATCTACAATCAAGATGGCTCGCTGGACCTGTATATACAAAATACTCAGCCTGAGGCGGGCCAATCAAATTGGCTGCCCGCGCCAAAAGATCAATTTACCCTGTTATTGCGCATGTATAGCCTGGACACACCCTTTTATGATGGCAGCTGGCAGATACCGGCTATTGAACGCCTAAATTAAAGTTTGCCTCACTGCCCTGCAGTATCATCATTAGCTGCTGGGCCTTTGTGGTAGGAGCGCCCCCCGTGAGCGATAAATAAAAAAGGCCAGGAAGCTTAGCTACCTGGCCATTTCATTTATCTACAAACCTATTTTTTTCCGCACCAGGTTCGCTGCAACAATGATTTACGGATTCCAAACACCGCCAAAAACATGGTGCATACCTGCTGCGAAAATTCCTCATGTTGATCCGCGGGAATGGGAGCCTGGCCAAACATAATTTGTGGCCAAAATGCCTGAGCCTTAATGAGCGCATGAAACTGCGCACCTGCCTGTTGCCCATCACTAATATTAAGCGCCCCGTGCTCAGCGGCCGCTTGCATCCAGGTGGTATAAGAAGATTGCTCTTTGTCGAAGCGCTCCAGGATTTTCTGAGCCATTTCCTGATTATGAATAATTTCGGCCATCAATACCCGCGACAACTTTAAAAACTCCGGGTCACACATGAGCGCCAGTTCCTTCATGGCCAGGGTTTTAAGTTGTGCTTCAACCGCCAGCTGAGGGTCAAATTCTTGGGCAGTGGCCTCATTAACACGCTCCCAAACCGATTGGGCGATGGTCTCAAACAAATCCTGCTTAGAGGGAAAGTGGTTATAGACAGTACGCTTGGAAGCCTCAGCCTTGGCCGCGATGGCATCCATGCTGGTGCCCTGAAAGCCATTAAGCTGAAAGAGGTCGATGGCCGCGTCTATGATAGCAGCCTTTTTTCTAGCGCTGAGGGTGGGCATGAAACTGGGCACCTTGGTTTTAGCATGTTCATAGAACAATCAATTCTACACTGAAGGGTGTACTTTTTGAGATTTAAAAGTACACTCCACAGTGTAGATTTTACGGATAACCTCAAATGAAAGCAATTGTTCAGACATTACTTCCCTTAGGAGCACTGATCATGGCCGCCACTCTCACTGCCTGTGCCACCGGATACGACAAAGCCCGTGTAGAAGCATCGGATCACTACCAGGATGGCGAATTCATCAACAGCGAACCCTTCGAGCAGCCTGGCTTGGGTGAAACCCTGAAGATCGCCAAACGCTTCTTTTTCGAAGAGAAATTTAACACCATCCCCGCGCACGCCATACCGGTTACCCCTATTAATGCAGATGACTTACAGAAAAATGTATCCCAACAAACCGCCGTGTATCGCTTGGGGCACTCCACCATATTGATGGAGCTTAACGGTGAGTTCTGGATGACCGACCCTGTATTTTCAGACCGAGCCTCCCCCGTACAGTGGGC
>Ga0209825_1000775_pt1 | contig 18776 bp, 18 predicted proteins | sample EN8Hudsemesocosm_FD_184631 | JGI IMG/M metagenome (GOLD analysis project Ga0209825, IMG submission 184631) | Methane-oxidizing microbial communities from mesocosms in the Hudson Canyon - EN8B Hudson Canyon (SPAdes) (version 2) | ecosystem: Environmental > Aquatic > Marine > Cold seeps | place...
TACTGGGCGCCGAATTTTTAGCCATCTTTATAGAGTCATACGGGATTTCATCATGAGCATCGAACAAACCCTTAAAAAGCGTGCCGGCGACAAGTGTGAGTTATGTGGCAACCAGGACAACTTGGCGGGTTTTGAAGTAGCCCCGGCCAGCGGCAGCTCCGACCAGTATGTGTTGGCATGTGACACTTGTAAGGGCCAGATTGAAAACCCAGAAACCCTAGATGGCAACCACTGGCGCTGCCTGAATGACAGCATGTGGAGCCAAGAGCCTGCGGTGCAGGTGATGGCGTACCGTCAGTTAAAGGCCCTTAATGTGAAAGGCGAAGGCTGGGCCAACGACCTTCTAGATATGTTGTACCTGGAAGAAGACGTGCAGAAATGGGCCGATGCGGGTGTTCCCGATGAAGACGACGAAGTGGAACTCACCACTGATGTGAACGGTGCGGTATTACAAGCCGGTGACAACGTGACCTTGATTAAAGACCTGGTAGTGAAGGGTGCCAATTTCACCGCCAAGCAAGGCACTATGGTCCGTGGCATCGGCATGTCCATGACCAACCCTAAGCACATCGAAGGCAAGGTGAATGGTTCACGCATCGTGATCATTGCTGCGTTCACCAAAAAAGCCTAATACAGGTATTCATGCCTGGGTTATGGGCCTGGGCTTGAACATTTTTTCAATGAGTGAATGTTTTATATCCACAGAAAATTTTTAAGCATTAAAGAATGTTTAGCTGTAACTAACAGCCAGCGATTTAAGGCCTTTTACTAAAGGTCCCTCAATTAAGCCCTTTAATAACTTACCCAAAAACGGAATTTTAGGTTCAAAGTCTATGGTGTAACGTAGTTGGGTTTTACCATTTTCTTCAGTAAATTCCATGCGGCCCTTGTGATTTTTAATGGGGCTGCCCTTGCTTACTACGTATTCCATGAGCTGGTTGGTCTCAAAGGTCACCACGGTTTCTTCAAAGTGTGAAAAAGGCAATGGGGTGATGCGGCGAATAGAACCCACACCATTTACGTTTTTACCGTCACTGTCTTTAATACGGCGAATTGTAGCCTTAACCACCTTACCAAAATTATTGTGATCGGTTAATGCGGCGAATACGGTATCGATGGGGGCGTTAAAGCTTTGCGTGATGACGATCTGTTGCTTGGCCATGATTGGCTCCTATTATAATAATTATGTGGAATGCTGGCGTCAGCATACCGATTTACACAGAATTCACCATTGAGATTAGATGTTTTTTTATAGGTAATAAACGTAAGGTTAGCGGTGGTTTATTTATAAACGGAGAACGGCCTGATTCTGTATTTTGGAATTAAGTTACGAAGGTTCATTTTTTCACTGAAGGTAAACATTCTTCTCGGCTTTCTTTTTGGCACTTTCGCCATCTTTATATTTTTGGTAGTCGACGACCCCTTTTCTGTCGGCGTAAAATTTTTCAGCCACAGGTGTGGGTTGGTAATTCATGAAGTAATAACCCGCATAGGCAACAACAGTCATGCTAATGGCAAGAAATGCCACCATCTTTAGAATGCCTAATCCCTTAGGTTTAGCGCTATTTTTTTCAGCACCGCCTTTATTCTGCTTGAGTGCATTGGGCGTTTTTAAATTTGGTGTGCTCATGGGCACCTCTAAATTTTAATGAACTAGATTACTTCATCACCCTTTATCACTGTTGATGATCATTATCTTGCTGGTTTTCTATGGTTAATCCAAGAAAAATTCAATGACTGTTCTAAAAAGAGATTAAAAAACAGTTTTTTGCTTTTATAGAGAATAAAGGGAGCTCGCTTCTTGGTGGATTTATAAACCGGGTGTTTAGGTATTAAGGTAGGGTGAGGGTCCCTTAAGCGATTTAGAGCAAATTAATGCAGTCTAGAAAATTAAAAGAAGTGGCAGATATTGCACTGTAGGAGGGCAGCCCCTGCCCGACAAGCATATAGGGTGTAAGGTAATATACAGAGCAATACCGAATGATCTCGTACAAAATGGAGTCCATAGATTCTTTTAAAAGTACAAGGCATCAATGAAAAATAGATAATTAAATGGTTTTTTAGGTGTTTTAAAAAAATCGTTACATGACCAGCTTTATATAAAATTACTCACCGATTGTCAGGTTTCAAAATCACTTATCACTGAATCCGTTTTCTTAATTATCCGTTACCAGATGAGCCTCATACCTTTTGTATACGGCATCAAAGGTACCATTTTCCTTTATGGTTTTAATGGCTTTATTGACATCGTCACGCAGGGCCTCGTCTTTAAACGCCATGTGTGAATAGACGTCTGGCCAAATGCGGTGAATGGTAAAATTATCAAGACTGGCCGCTACCTGTTGGCTCGCCAGGTTTTTAAGATCATTTAAAAAAATAAAAATGTCTCCCACCCGGACATCGGCTCGGTTGTGCAACACCATTAAAATGGTTCTGGATTGATCCGGCTGTTCTTTGTAGTGGGGGTTATTGGTCATTAGGGTTTTAAATTCGCCGCCCAGTAATTCTCTTGCCCCCTGATAGGCGGCCACACGCAGGCCTTTTAGATCGGCCACCTTTTCTATGGAGAGGTTTCTACGTTTGTTGCTTATCACCACATCGGTGAAGCGAAACAGGGGCACCGACAGATGTGCTGTTACATGGGAGTCTTTAAATATATTGCAGGCCACATCAATTTTGCCGTTGGACACTTGGGCCGCCAGGCGTCTGTTGGGCATGAATGAATATTTAACCGTATGCTGGGGCAGTAACTTAAAAATTTCTTTGGTGAGGTCCAGAAACAGGCCCTTGTTGCCCTCCTTTATGAAGAAGGGCTCAAAATCCCCCACCCCCACTACCAAGTCCTTGGCACCAACGGTTGGGCACAGGATAAGCAGCAGCCCAATAGCCGAACATTTAAGCCCGTGGGCCAAGGGGGGAATAATGGTAAGCATATACCTAAAAACTAGATGGCTTAGGGTGCTTGTCAAATATACTAAGGGGGCGCCAGTCCTTGGAGCCCCTTGTGTTTATGCTTTGCGGGCCAGATAAACCGTGTTGGTGGATTCACCACCAGTATAAGGATTAGGGAAGGTCACCACATGGGATTCGCAGCTATCAAAGATACCCTCTAACAGGGCCATGAAATCCTCCGCTGGCGGCTCGTCCGACCACAAACCAAAAATGCCACCGGCGTGCAGCTTCTTGCTCATGTCTTTTAAACCTTGTTCGGTGTAAAAAATACAATTGCCCGGGTTTAGCCAGTAGCTAGGGGAGTGGTCTATGTCTAGTAAGATGGCGTGCACTTTTTTCATCTCGCCATCGGGGTCCACGGCCTGGCCATTAAAATCCAGCTTGGCATTGGTGGCCACGTCAAAAAAGTCGGCGTGTATCAGCTGACATCTATCATCCTTATTAAGCGTATCCCCAAGAGGCACTAAACCCTGTTGGTGCCAGCTAATCACCGGCTCCATCACGTCTACCACCTGCAGGCTTTTTAGGTTTTCAAATTCCAGGGCCGCCACTGCGGTATAACCCAGTCCCAGGCCACCCACCACCACGTCCCAATCGCTGCCCTCAAGGGCACTTAGGCAAATTTTAGACAGCTGGATTTCAGCTTCGGTAAACAGGCTGGACATCAAAAACTCTTCGTTGAGTTTTACTTCATACAAGACCTGGTTATTTAACCTGGGTTCGCTGCGGCGTCTCAGGCTAATGGCCCCCAGCGGGGTTTGCTGAAAATCAATTTCTTCGAATACAAAAGACATGGGCTGGCTCTGGTTGGGCTCAATTGGGGCTTGTGTTGCTGTCCAACTGAGCGGCGATGGCTAAAAACAGCAAGTGTGCCATTTTTTAACCTAGCTTGCTCATAATAATGTGGTGGGGGAATCTTTAGACAGATTAAAAAGGCTACAGTATGACCGGCAGTGACCTTAGCAGGCACTTAGGTGTTAGGCCGCCCCATGACAGAGGGAGCGGTTTCAACTATACATTACTCTGGGCGTTGTCTATTTGGGTAGAGTATGAAAACACTCATGTTAATCGTGCTGGTATTTTCAATGCCCCTATACGGGGAAGTAAATCTAGAGCGCTACTTTTCCCTGTCCCTTGAAGAAATTTTAAAGGTTAAGGTCACAGGTTCAACCCTTACCCCCATGAACCTTAAAACCGTGCCGGCCGCCACCACGGTATTTAATCATAAAGACATTAAGCGCATGGGTCTGGATTCATTGGATGAACTTATGAATCTAGTGCCAGGATTTCAGTCTTATCGTACCTCTTTTGCCTCTCAGCATTTTCCTTATTCCTCTAGGGGGCGGCGAATTAGCGCGGGCTCTTCAGAGATATTATTGTTGGTAGATGGTCACCGCTTGGAAGAGTCTGCCGCCAGCGGCAGCGGAGAAATTGTCCCCAAGTTTCCACTGTGGAAAATAGATCGAGTGGAATTTATTCGTGGTCCCGGCGCTGCCGTCTACGGCTCGAACGCCATGATGGGGGTGATTAATATCATTACTCGCTCCAACATTAATGAAGCAAGCATTAGTGTGGGCAGTTTTGGCCGCGTCAAAACTCATATGCTGACGACCTATCATCACCGTGACGTAACGGTGGATGCATTTTTGTACCTGGATACCGACAATGGTGACGATTATAAAGTTCTCGATACGTTTAGTGATACACGAATTAAAACCGATGACCCCAGTAGAGTGATTGACCTTAATTTAAAAGCCAGTTGGAAAGACACATATCTGTCGCTGTACCACACTAGCAATGAAAGCAGTAATTTTTATACATTTGAAATTATTGCCAATGGTGTTAATGAAAATCGAGCCTCCCTAAGCAGCCTGAATTTAAAACATGATTTTAATTGGTCTGGCATTAGCTCCTGGTTATGGCTGAGCTATAGTGAGTCGGGTACGGGTGCCAGTGGCCAATCCACTAAAGAGGGGGAGCTTGGTGGTGAAGGGGTGAGTAACCCGTCAAGTAACGATGCCTTAGTTTATAATTTTGACTTTGATGGCTACAGCGATTCCCGTTTTCAATGGCATAGCGACTGGTATATTAACCGTCAACAGCAATTACAGTTTGGTATTGAAGTAAGAAAAATTCAGGGGCCAGATATTAGTGCTTTCAGTAACTTTGATGTGGGCGCTTTGGCGGATGAGGATTACCCCATACGCCATGCTAATGATTTATCCATTGCCACTTTGATTCAAAATAAATCCAATAGAGATATTCTTGGATTGTATGGGCAGCACCAGTACCAATTGTCGGTGGCTAGCCAGGTTACCTTTTCGTTGCGTTATGATAAATTTTTTGGAATTGGTTCACAACTAAGCCCACGATTGGGTTTGGTGCATGAAATAAATGCTAACCATAGCGTTAAAGTATTGTATGGCCAGGCGTTTAGGGCGCCAACCGAAAATGAGCTTAACTTACAATCTAATAGCACTTTACTGGGGAATAAAGACTTACAACCAGAAACTGTACATAACCTAGATTTAATTTGGGTGGCCCAGTGGTCAAATAAAGTGATGTCTTTTGGGTATTTTGAGAGTCACTTTAAGGACTCAATTGTGCAAGTAAATATAGGGGGTAGTGTTAGCCAGTATCAAAATATTAAGGTAGATCCGGTTAAGGGAATTGAATTTGAGTTAAGTCATTACTTGAATGACGCCTGGATGTTACGCACCAGCTATACTCACATTATTAAAAATTCAGCGCTATCTTTGCGAGAGGCAAACCACCTTGTTTCATTTATATTGAATTACCAGCTAAATAAATTTAATGGTAATTTAGTGGCCACTTATCATGGTGAACGTAGTATGCCGGTGGATGCCAGTACGAACCTCAATTTAGATGCCTACTGGCAACTGTTTGGAAAACTAAGTTACCAAATTAGTGAACGCTTTGAGGGCTATATACAAGTTAAGAATATTCAAGACAAGCAATACTTAACCCCGTCGTCTGATGAAGGGTTATCCGAAGGCGTGCCTAATCGTGGGCGAGAAATATTAACCGGAGTTAGTTTTCAATTTTAATGTTTAGATAGCTACACCAGTTCTAGTTTGGCTTTAACCTAGGCCGTTATTTTATAGTGCTTGGAATCCACTGCAAAAATAGTTCAATATTATTATATAAAACAACAAAGTTAATAACCTCTTGGAATTATGATTTCCCGGCCACTCACTTGGCATAGGGGGAATTACCAGGCTGGACAATATCGGCCAATATATGGCCTATACTCACTAGCAACATTAGGTTTATATAAAGGTGCGATCATGGCGAAACTCACCAGGCTATTTACCGTTTTTATGGTGCTGGGGTTGGCAATTATGCCGTTTTCTCAGGCAGATACCTTGAGAGTATTTACCTGGGAAGGTTATGTTGAACCGGCCGAAGTGGCTGCGGTAAATACTTTGCTTAAAGAGCAGGGTTACGGCGATATTACCGTTAAGGTCATCGACAGTTATGCCCAAGGGCCCGAGCAAATGTTTAATGTGTTGCGGGCCGGCAAGGCCGACATTTCATTTCTAACCCTTAATTACATTCAAATGCAAAACGGTAAAATTGCCAAGTTATTGCAAGCGGTGAATACCGACTCACCGCGCTTAAGCAATTACACCAAACTCTCCCCGGCGCTCACCAAAATCCCCATGGCCATGGCGCAAGGTAAACCCTTGTATTTACCCTGGGGAGGAGGGGCTTATGGCATTTGGGCCAACATGGATAAACTTAGCCCAAAAGATTTACCGGTTCACGTTAACGATTTATGGAATAAAAAATGGAAGGGAAAACTGGCTCTTTCCAGTGGCCAGGTACAACCTAATATCGCCCTGGCTTCTTTGGCCATGGGTAAAGCCCCCTTTTATATTCATAATGTTGCTAAAGACCGTAAGGCATTGGCCGCTGTATCGGACAAAAATGGCGCCATGCAAATGAAGATGAATGCCCTGTATGAACAAGTGGGGCAGTTTTGGCCGGGTGGGCCTGACTTTAAAGATCCTAATGTGGTGTTGGTAGCGTCTTATGGCATTGCCGCCTCGGCCATTAATGCCCAGGGGGGAAACTGGAGTTTAGTGAGCTTTAAAGAGGGCAATACGGTCTGGCTGGATACCATAAATTTTCATAAAGAACTAAAGGGCCGCAAGCTGGAGGCGGCTGAGATATTTGCCAACTACTTTATTGGCAAAACCGTGCAAGATCGAGTGGTGAATGGTTTAGGTATGGTGGCGGCCTCAACCTTAGTGAGCAAAAATCCATTAATAGACGCCAATCCAAAATTCTTTGCGGTGGACATGTTTTGGCCACCCTATGACAGGGCCAGCGATAACATTATGTTGCAGATTTCCAAGCGCGCCATGAAGCAATAAAGCGTAAAGCGTAAAGCGTAGGTTCCACGTAGCCATGGGGTTTAACTGTGTATAGTTGGCGTATTTAGCTTAATTTAAATGTAAACCATTTTACTGAGTGCATAAGATGCTGCGTAATTGGCTGTGTTGGTTATTGCTAGTTAGCCCTGTGACTATGGCAGCAAGCGACGAAACCATGGATCGCCTGTTTCAAATGTCATTGGAAGAGTTACTGGAAATTACCATCACCTCTGCCACCCGCCATGAAGAAAGCCTGGACTCGGTGCCCGCCTCGGTGACGGTATATACCCGTGAGCAACTTCGGGTATTGGGCATAAATAAACTCAGTCAGTTAATGAATTTTGTGCCAGGGTTTCAATCTCAGCGCTTTGATAATGCCAGTGAATCTTTTAGTTTTTCAAGCCGAGCTTATGCCGGTTCCGGCTCAGGTCGTGAGATTTTAATATTACTGGATGGGCAACGTCTAAATAGTGACTGGAGCGGAGGTGTGCATTCTTCTCAAGGTCTCATTGATTTAGATAAGATTGCCCGCATAGAATTTATTCGTGGGCCGGGTTCGGCCATCTACGGCTCCAATGCCTATTTAGGCGTTATTAATATTACCAGTCAAGCCATCAATGAAAGTGCCATTTCACTGGCCACCCTTAACGGCAGCGGTACCCAAACCATGGCCAGCGTTCAGTGGCAGGGGGATCATGAGGCTTGGGAATCTGAATTGTTTGTAAAAACCATTAACGATGAGGGGCAAAAATTAAGGGTGTTTGACCCTTTTAAAAATGATTTAGTGACGACCCGAGACCCCTATGTGTTTGAAGAAGTGTATCTAAAAGCGAAAGGCAATTATGCAAGCTTGGCCATATACCAAAGCAGAACACGCAACAAACAATTTTATGTTTCAGGGTTTGTCTCTAACGGCCCTAATTTACTGGATGCCAAGACGCGTTTCGTAGATATTAAATATCAATATCCGCTAAGTGAACAGCTGCAACTGCACGGTAACCTCTCGTTATCAAAAAAACGGTTTGATATTGCCGGGCTCATTTCTCCTGCCTTACCCCCTAATGAACTGGGTATTAGTGGCGAAATAGAAGAGCAAGAACCCCTAGCCGAAATCTCTTTGAGTTATCTGGGGGATGAAGGAGCCAAGGCCTTGGCAGGTATTGAATGGCGCCGCCCCAAAATAATCGACAGTGACGCCAACTTATTTGGCGCCGCCAGCCTGTATTTGTCTCAAGCTCCGTTAACCCACAGAACCATTTATGGCCTGTTTGCGCAATACCAAGGAGCTATTAATGATCAGCTGCATTATGTACTGGGATTACGCCACGATGACTACAGTAATTTTGGCGGGCACCTAAGCCCCAGAGGCGGGCTGGTTTGGGATTATAGCGCTGGGCAAACCTTAAAATGGCTTTACGGGGAATCGTTTCGGGCCCCTAGTCGGGGGGAGACCGATGTGCAAAATAGCTCGGCCATCCTTGGCAATCCCAATTTAAAGCCGGAAGTGGCGCGCACTTCAGAATTAATTTGGCAAACCCAAGAGCAAACGTATTTCTTGGCAACCACCTTATTTTACACCGAACTGAGAGATGTCATCAGTAATGCGCAAACCACCCCCATAGAAAGGTACAACACTGGCGATGAAAGCTTAGCCGGGCTGGAACTGGAATGGCACCATCAGTGGGCGCCTGCCTTGAGCAGCCGATTTAATACCAGCTGGATATTTGATGGGCCAAACCAGGTAAACAGTGAAGCGGAGTTTTTCAGCGGGCTTAGCCTAGTTTACCTAACCAATCATTTTAGTCTTGCCTTCATGGTGAATCATCATTCCACTAAACAAGATGCCTATGTAGATAACCAGGTGGATGCGGTGCGCGATATACCACAACGCAGTTTCATTAATGTGCATTACCGTCGATTTTTTCCCCATGATTTGGAATTGTATTTTCATCTAAATAATTTGAGCGATGAAGGTTATAACAGCACCTCTCAAAGGGCGGGTAATAATGTAGGGGTACCTAATCGTGCCATTGGCTTTATGACGGGGTTACGTTGGCAGTATTAGCAAAACCTCGGGTAGCAGTTAATTTGTAAACCTCAAGTTTACAACCATACTCACAAGGAACACTAATCACCTTAATGGTGGGAGATTACAATGGATAAAGTACAAGAATTTGCCGCTCCACTGGGGCGCTTACTTATTTCCTTTATGTTTGTCATGGCAGGCGTCAGCAAGATAGGGGGTTATGAAGGTACTCAGGGGTACATGGAGGCCATGGGCGTACCGGGTATGTTATTGCCCCTCGTTATACTCACCGAAGTGGGTTTGGGGTTGGCGGTTATCGTGGGGTATAAAACCCGCATTGCTGCACTGGGTTTAGCCGGATTTTGCATCCTGGCTGCCATCTTGTTTCATGCCAATTTTAGCGATCAAATGCAGATGATCATGTTCATGAAAAACATTGGCCTGGCAGGTGGTTTTTTATTCCTGGTGGCTAATGGTGCCGGCGCTTATTCCCTGGATAACCGACTTGCCAATTCTGAGTAGGCGTAGACGTTAGTCAAAAACCGTCCTGCTAAATATTCTGATATAGTCCTGAGCTTTAGTGCTTAAGACGTAAGGGATGTTATGCAGGATCTGGACGATTTAAATGCGGTGGTGGCCCATCAGTTACCCATCATCGCCATCGAAAGCTATGAAGAAGCACGCGCCCTTGAGCTGTTAACCCGCCTTGCTATAAAACGCACCATGAGCATGTACCACTGGACCTTAAGCGATGGTTTAAAGCGCAGCCAGTTTGGTGAAGAACCCGATAGCGAAAATACAAAAAAACCATTGGAAGTGTTGCGTTACATCAAGCAAACCGCCCCAGCCGGTTTATATGTATTATGCGACATGCACCCATTTTTAGAAGAACCCTCCGTGGTGCGATTGTTAAAAGACATTGCCCTAACCCATGACGTCACCCCCAAGACGGTGGTATTACTCAGCTATAAGGTGGAAATACCGCCGGAAATCAGCCGCCTAGCGGCGCGCTTCAGCTTTAAATTACCCGGTGAAACCCAGCTTATGAAATTGGTGCAGGATGAAGCTCGGGCCTGGGGTCGCGAAACCCGACAAAGAGTGAAAACAGACGCCGCTACCCTTAAGCAGCTTATTCAACACCTTAAGGGGGTTACTATCTCCGATGCGCGACGGTTAATTCGTGGTGCCATCGCCGACGACAACGCCATCACCGAATCGGATTTGCCGCAAATCAATAAAGCCAAGTTTGAACTCATGGATATGGATTCGGTACTGGCCTATGAATATCAAACCGCCCAGTTTAATGAGGTGGCGGGCCTTAAACATTTAAAACAATGGTTAGATATTCGCCAAGATGCCTTTACTCAGGAAGACGCAAAATTGCGCCCTAAGGGTTTACTGTTGTTAGGTGTGCAGGGCAGCGGCAAGAGTCTGGCTGCTAAGGCCATTGCCGGCAGCTGGCATTTACCGCTACTGCGTTTAGATATGGGGGCCATGTACAATAAGTTTTTTGGCGAGACCGAACGCAACTTGCGTGATGCCTTGGCCTTGGCAGACATGATGTCCCCTTGTGTGTTGTGGCTGGATGAGATTGAAAAGGGCTTGGGCACTGACTCAAACGACAACGGTGTGTCACAGCGTATATTAGGTACCCTGTTAACCTGGATGAGCGAACGGGAGAAACCTGTTTTCATGGTGGCCACCGCCAACGACATTCAAAAGATGCCCCCTGAATTGGTGCGTAAAGGACGTTTTGATGAAGTGTTTTTTGTGGATTTACCAAAAGACAATGTGCGACAGGATATTTTTAAAATTCACCTAAACAAACGTGATATTAATCCGGATAACTTGGATTTAAGCGCCTGTGTTTTGTTCAGTGAAGGTTTTAGTGGGGCAGAGATTGAGCAGGCGGTGGTATCGGCCATTCACGTGGCTCAGGCACAAAAATCTGAAGTGAATGCGGATTTTATTGTGGACGAATTAAATCGTACTCAGCCATTGTCGGTGCTCATGGGTGAAAAACTGGATGATTTACGCCACTGGGCGCAGGATCGTACGGTGTTGGCAGACTGATAGAGGGGGTTTTAAGCTTGGGTGCGCACGTGTACGCCTTTGTACTCGTCTTCACCTACGCATTCAAAGCGACGGTCACTGGGGGAGCCCCGTTTTCCTAAGCGTCTATTGCTGCTAAGGGCCAGGCTTTTACAGTGGGTGTTTTTTTGAGGCATGGGATTGCGGTCTAGCTGCACAACGTGCGCTGACTCTACATGGGTAATTAATGTTTGGTAGGCATGGCAAATCTCACGGAAGCGTAAGCTGCTATTGGCATCGCGATCTGGATGAAAGACCGACGCCAAGCGGCGAAACGCAATTTTAATCGACTCCTTGTCAGCTCCGTTTTCCAGCCCCAATAACGAATAATGTTTTTGCACTTATTATAATTCTAATTTTGTATAATTTTTATACTGTTTTTTTTAATGCTCAGACTCATTATTACTAAGTCTTCCCAAGAGCGTGTTGGATACTAACAGAAAATTCAAAATCCTCAATTTTCTAATTTGGCAATCTGCCTTAAGGCAGAGATTTTGCGATGCTGTTGTCACTTTTGCGAAGTTATTACCTGCGTAATGTGCATTAAGGACAATTGTTATGGGTAGTTTGATTAATTAAACGGTTAAAATATCAGCAAATTAATATCCCCATATTCTGCCTTGCAAGCCAAACCATACTGCATATACTAAGCGCCGTTTTTTTAAGTGAGATTCAACATGGCCAATGCCTTTGCACGTCGTTTTATGTTGGTGGTTGATCAGTTAGCCAAGGGCAATAAAAAACAGTTTGCACAAATAACCAACAAGTCTGCCTCACATATTTATAAAATTTGTCGCGGTGCCAGTCGCCCCTCCATGAGTTATTTACAGTACTTATATGATGAGTTTCGGGTGGACCTAAATTGGTTGTTAACTGGCGAACAAAATGAAAATGCCCAGCCCGCCGGGGCTAACCAAAGCCAAGAGTTAGTATTTGCTCCCATGTTTGATGTTCAGGCCAGTGCGGGTTTTGGTAGCGATGTGTCGGTGGAGGATATTAACGATTATTTTGCCTTCAATAAAAATTGGCTATCCAGTCAGCTAAATGTCTCTGGTGACAAATTGGCCTTCGTAAGTATTTCCGGTGACAGTATGTTGCCCACACTAAACCCTGGCGACAATGTGCTGGTGGATTTATCTCAAACCAGTTTAGTGCGTGAAGGCATTTACCTATTACACACGGATCAGGGTTTGATGGCCAAACGCCTTAAAAATCAGGCAAAAGGCGCCATTAAAGTCATCAGTGACAACCCTGAATATCAGAGCTGGCTTATCAATGAAGCCAATAGCGAGTTTAATCATATTGTGGGTAAGGTCGTGTGGTGTGCGCGGGAATTATAGTTCCCACTATCCACTTAACGGGGTTTATATTTTCTAGGCTGCCAACTTAGAGGTGCGTTCATTCCTATTGAGGGCGCCATCAACCCATCCGTGGGGGCTTGCTTCGTCAAACACCTCAATAAGAATAAACCCATCTCTAAGTTAGTATTTCAATTCAGTTAACGCTTTCTAAGTCAAAGGTACAGGATAAAGATAATTGAGCTTAGAGATCCACGGATTTCAATTGAGGTTGTCTTTGGCAGGGATGCCAAAGCCAAGCGCCCATGGATGGGTTCACAGCGACCTCAAATGAAATTCGCGGGTCTGTAGGCGAGCAGACTTATTAGTTGTACTTCCAGAAAAACACCCGCTAACACCCAAACTTAAAACAGGTTAAGCTGTGGCCATAATAAAATGCCTGGATAAAAATCATGCAAAACCTGCACATTCCATTTGAAACTCAACCTGCCATTGCTGGCGCCATGTTTAAAGCGTTGGTATTACCTCGTAAAGGGTTCAATGCCAAAACCGGCTTGCCAGCCATTAAAGCCAGTTGGTTGGGGGCCAAGGCCAACGCTGATTCTTTAACTGAATACAAAACCGTATTAGGTTTGGCCGCCAGCGATGTTTTGCCTGTGCTTTATCCTCATGTGTTAGCCGGTGGCATGCACATGCACATGCTATCTCACCCGGATTTTCCTATTCGTTTATTAGGTTCTGTGCATCTTAAAAACAGCATCAAGCAATATAAAGCCATCCCCGTGCAAACCGAAATGGATATCCACAGTGCCATCGGTGAGTACCGTCTAACGGCAAAAGGGTTAGAATTTGATTTTAGCACTGAAATTAAGGTGCAAGGGGAAGTGGTTTGGGATGAAGTAAGCACCTACTTTAAGGCGGGTAAGTTTGGCGGCAAAGAGCAACCCAGTGAGCAAGTGAGCTTTGAGTTGGACAGTTTAAATGAGCCAGAGCAGGTAGCCAGTTGGGCGGTGCCTAAAAATCGCGGTAAAAAGTACGCAAAGATTACCGGCGATTATAATCCTATTCACATGTCGCCTTTGTTGGCTAAGTTATTTGGTTTAAAGCGAGACATTGCCCATGGGTTTGGCGTTTTAGCTGAAGCCATCGAGCACGCCGGTATGAATTGCAAAGATAATAAATGCCAAGTAGATGTAGTGTTCAAGGGGCCTGTATTTTTACAAAGCCAGGTGAACTTAAAACAAAATACCAACCAGGATAAGAGCCGTTTTGACGTATATTGTGGCACTAATCCCAAGCCGAGCATTTGCGGCAGTGTGTTCGAAATTTAGTCTAAACCTGGCTCTGCCCACCTGTTAATGGTGGGCAGTACCCGCTCTAGCCTTGATATATAGCGGCCTTCAGCTGTTTGACATATTCTTGCCCAATAATTTCTCTTAACTGTTAAAATTCACATTGGCCAGTATCGGCCAAGAATGTTGCTGACTGGCCAAAAAGTAGACGATTGGCTACTTCTACCGATTGAATCTTGGTGGCAACATCCTAAGATTAATCGTTCGAACACATGTTATGGAATGACATATGAAAAACAAAGCGGAAGAGATATCGCGTAATTTTCTTAATCTGGCTTGGAATAAGGGGCAATTTAATCTCTTACAGCAATATTGCTCGGCTAATTTTCATTATCACACCACCTTTAATCATCAAATTCTTGATTTTGCGGGCTACGTGGCGTTTGTAAAAACCTTTCGCAGTTGTATGCCGGATTTGTTTCTGGATATAGAAGAAGTGATGGTGAAAGGCAATCATGCCATGGTGCACAGCATTTTATCCGGCACCATCGAGAAACCCTTTTTTGGTTTGCCCGCCAGTAATAAATTAATTACCTTTAGCGCCATTAGCACCCTAGATATTGAACGAGACAAGATTATTAGTCTGGACTCCATGATTGATATTGCCGGCATTCAAAGGCAGGTGAATAGTACTATCTCGGTGGATTTTCCTTTAAATGTAAATTAAACCCGCAAGTCGCGGGCTTAATTAGGATTACAACCAACGGCGCACGCTGTTCAGATAGTTTTGAAAATCCTCGCCAAAGTTATCCAGTAATATTCGTTCCTCCGGCAGGATTTGAAAGCGCGTGATGTAAAGCATAAAAAACACCGCGCCGCTAAACCCCAGCAAATTGTCCAAGTAATCTGCCCAGGCAATCAACACCAATAACATCCCCAGGTACATAGGATTACGTGATAAGCGAAAGATGCCGCTGTTAACCACGGATGAGGATTGATTTGGGTTTAATGGATTAATGGTCGTGCTATGACGAGCAAACTCCCTAACACCGCTCACCGCGATGGCAATGCCCAGTGCCAAAAAGATTAAAGGCCATAATACGTTGCCTACAAAATCCCCACTGTTAACTTGTTCCATAACAAATGTGCCAGACCGGCCACTGATAATAAATGCCAATAAGCCGCTTACTACCATTACTAGGGGAGGCGGAATCTTTAATTCAAGTGTGTGCATGTGAATACGTCCTTTAAATGTGGCATTACCATATCAGAGCGTCACATAAAGGTCAGGGTCAAAACAATAGTCCATAGAATTTGATGGGCCAGGCCATTGCAGCTCTAATAGTAGAAGGTACTATGGAAAAGAATAAATATTAGAGAGCCACTATGGATATCACCGCACAAATTAATCAGTTTTTAAAAGATGACTTTCCACAGGTGCGCTCTCAAGTGGAGAAAATTGATGCTCGCTATTCCCTCGTTCGCCATGAAGTAATAGAAGCCGATTTACGCCCAGGAGGCACGGTTTCGGGCCCCACTCTATTTGCCATCGCCGACCTGGCTTTATACGTGGCGATACTGGGTGAAATTGGCATTAAACCCTTGGCAGTAACCACTAACTTAAATATGAACTTCTTAAATAAGCCTCAGGCTAATACCGATTTAATGGGGGAGTGTCGGCTCATTAAGGTGGGCAAAAGTTTAATTATGGGAGACGTATTTATTTACAGCGAAGGGCAGTCCCAGCCCGTAGTACATGCTACCGGCACTTATTCCATTCCACCCAAGCGCTCGGTATAAAACAGCCCTAACGCTTTGTTTGTCTAAAATGGTTAGGGGTAAACCCTTTCCAGCGTTTAAATGCATGGAAAAAATTAGCGGTATCGGAATACCCTAACCGATAGCTAATATCTTCCAGGCTTAAGTTAGTGCCTTGAATTAATTCAAGCGCTAGGGTTTCCCGCACTTCATCCATTAACTTGCGAAACGAAGTGCCTTCAGCACTGAGCATGCGGCGTAAGGTGCGCAAAGATACACACATCTGTTTGGCGACACTTTCCATATCCACTTGTTGATCAAGATTTGCAATGATTAAGTCGCGAACCTTGAGGGCGGCGCTATTATCTTTGAGTCGATCCTGTAATAGCTCCTGGCATTGTGCAACGAGGATTTTACGGCTGGCCTCATTGGCCCCGGGTAAGGGCATGTCCAATAATTCTCGTTTAAAGGTCACGCCGTTTTTGTCTTGATTAAATTTGGGTATTAGCCCCAGCACCTGCTCATAAAATGAGTTCGGTAATACCTTGTCCCAACGCAAATACGCTTCGCCGATGGGCATTACTGGGCTAAATAATTCCCGGTGAATATTGATAATGGCCGAGATATCCCGCTCTACCACAAAGCGTTGACTGGCTTCTGGCAAGTGTTGAGCTTCCACCTGCAGGTAAGCCTGGCTGTCATCCTCTTGCAGGGTGATTTTGCAAAAGGCAAAGGTAAGCTCTAGATAATTGAGCCCCACTTCAATGGCGCTACGCAGGGTCGCACTGGTGGCTAGGGCAAACCCCCAAATTCCATAAGTGGTGAGATGATAATGGGAGCCGGCCTCAAACGCCAAGCGCTGGGACAAATCCAGGCTGGCTAGGTTTTTAATTAACGCCAGTTCCTGACTGGCTTGAATGATGGCATTGCTGTCGCTTATTAGCTCACTGTCCATACCGGTATCATTAAGGCACTGCTGTAGCGCAAACCCCTGTTGCAGGCCCAGATTTAACATGAGCAGCGCACTGCCGGTGGAGCGTGTTTCAGTCATATGGGTTCATCATTGAGATTAACGGCCACTTTGGATTCATTGAGTCTAAGGTAGATGGCCGAAAATCACAATGAAGTTGTCCTCACTTGCCCTACACGCGAAACCGTAAACCATTAACAATAAGGTCAAATAACAAAGGTTTGGTTTAAGGGGTAGGTATGAAGCAGGAAAACAGCGAAATAGGTACGATTGTTCAAAAAGACGTTGTCATCATTGGCACCGGCTTTGGCGGTTTGGGCATGGCCATTAAACTTAAGCAGTCTGGCAATGATGATTTTATGATTTTGGAAAAAGCCGCGAGTTCTGGCGGTTGCTGGCGCGAGAATAGCTATCCTGGTGCCGCTTGTGATGTGCCTTCGTTGTTGTATTCGTTTTCATTTGAGCCCAAGTCTAACTGGTCCAGAACCTATGCTCCGCAAAGGGAAATAGAGGGCTATTTAAAACATTGTGAAAAAAAATACGGACTAGGCGCGCACATTCACTTTAATAGCGAAGTGGCCAGCGCTCAATTTAATGAATCCCAAGGTCGCTGGCTAATTACCACGGTAGCCGGTAAAAAAATCAGTGCCCGTATCTTTGTCTCGGCTTGTGGTCAGCTAAGTCAGCCCGCCATGCCGAATATCGCGGGCATGGAAAACTTTACCGGCAAGGTCATGCATTCTGCCAGATGGGATCATGGATATGATTTAAAAGATAAAAAAATTGCGGTAATTGGCACTGGCGCCAGCGCCATACAATTTGTACCGGAAGTGGCCAAGGTGGCTTCCCAGTTGCATGTACTTCAGCGTAGTGCCGCCTATGTGTTGCCCAAGTCGGATCGATCCTATACTCGATTGGAAAAAGTGTTATTCAAATTTGTGCCCTTATGGCAAAAGGCCTGGCGCTTATCTCGCTACGTTGAACACGAAAGTCGAGTACTGGGCTTTACCAGTTTGCAATTTATCATGAACAGAGCCAAGGCCCAGTGTGCCAGTTACCTTAAAAAAACCCTGAAAGATCCAGCATTGCGCAAAAAGTTAACGCCAAATTACAGCATGGGTTGCAAACGTATACTGATTTCTAATAACTATTTACCCACCTTTAATCTGGATCATGTGTCCCTGGAAACCACAGCCATCGATAAAGTAACGTCTAACGGTATTCTGTTAAAAGATGGCCGCACCCTGGAAGCCGATACCATTATTTACGGTACCGGTTTTAAGGCCACCGAGTTTTTAACCCCCATTAAGGTCACTGGCCTTAAGGAAAAAGTGCTTAATGAAGAATGGCACAAGGGAGCCGAAGCCTACTTGGGCATTACAGTGAAAGACTTCCCTAACTTTTATATGTTGTATGGTCCCAATACAAATTTAGGCCATAACTCCATTGTTTATATGCTGGAAAGCCAAATCCGTTATGCCTTAAAAGCCATCGGTGCCTTGAATAAATCTGATGCTAAGTATTTAAATATTAGAGACAGTCAACAGTCGTTATTTAATGACAAGTTGCAAGATCAACTAAAAAATACGGTGTGGCAAAAAGGCTGTGAAAGCTGGTATAAAACCGACGAAGGAAAAAATACAGTGAACTGGCCCGACTTCACGTTTAAATATCGTCATAAAACCCGCTCCATTAACCTTAAAGATTATCATGTTGTGAAACATGCCTAAGCGCTAACATAGGAGGTATATTGTGAGTGAGAAAATAAAAATAAAGCTGTTAAAAGCGCTGCTGCGTAGTTTGGTTAAACCCATGTTTGGTCCGCCGCTGTCGTACCCCTTGCAACGTATCTGGCTCAATGCCATGTCGGCGGTTAGCATTAAACCTAGGAAAACACAGCTTAAATTACTAAAGGTGGCAGGTGTGCCGGTGCAGCAGGTGAGTAACGGAGCTATTCCTGGCGCGCCTGCAGAGAATGTTATTTTGTAT